>Ga0180009_10000166_pt1 | contig 101841 bp, 95 predicted proteins | sample OS_PC_MetaG_FD_123537 | JGI IMG/M metagenome (GOLD analysis project Ga0180009, IMG submission 123537) | Groundwater microbial communities from the Aspo Hard Rock Laboratory (HRL) deep subsurface site, Sweden - OS_PC_MetaG | ecosystem: Environmental > Aquatic > Deep subsurface > Groundwater... | reverse complement strand
GTTTTTACGTGGTGGTTTAAATAAAAAGGAACTTTAAGTTTTGACCCAGCATTTTCAACCCCAGGAATAAAAATCCTGCTGGTTTGCTGGAAAATGAATTTACAGAAAGACTTTTACACTATTCCCAGAAGGTGTCGATTCAATTATTTCTCTCAAAAAGTCATATTTATATTCAGGATCAACACCATATTTAAAATCATACGTTGTTCCGCAGGATAATTCTTTTTGAGCACTTAATCCATCTTCAGATTGTGTGAAATAAGTTTTATCACCTGCGGGATCTGTGATTTCAGATATATATTCTCCTGACGAAGAATAATCATCTTTGTATGTTGTGGTATTCCCTTCACCTGTTGTGACCGCGCTGAAAATAGTACTATTTTCATCAGTCAAACGACCAAACAGCCATTGTCCGCCGTTTTCATCATATGTTTCAGTGATCCTGCCGTTTGCATTATAAACATAATTATACGTATTTAAATTAGGCTCAATTTTTCTTGTTAGCAGCCCTCCTGTTGTATATAAAAAATTATATTCCCCAGCGTCAGGATTGGTAATACTTTTAAGATGATGATTAGAATCAACGGATAACATTGTCACTATTTCATCAGGCGAAGTAATCGAAGTAGGTTTACCGTCAAGATCTCTATTGATGGTGGTTATATTTCCAAGCTGATCAGTAATGGAAATCAGGTATTCTTTATCCCCAAACGCCTGATAATCAAAAGCAAATAAAACTGTCCCAGTATCAAGATCAATAGTCTTTTGATGTTTCCCAGCAGGGCTCATTATATAAGCAAGACCGTTTTGATCAGCGATGGGAATACTTTCAGAAAAACCAGGTATAATAAAATTTGATAAAGAATTCTCGATTTTGCGAATACGACTGTTGCCAGAATCTAGGATATAGAGATCTCCCTGCGGATCAATATCAAGATCAAACGGTACAGATAAAAGAGCATTTACTGCTGGATATCCATCCCCACCATAACCTTGTGTTCCAGTTCCGGCTATGGTAGTTATAATGCCATTAGTATCTATTTTGCGTATACAGTTATTCCTAGAACTAAAATATAGATTGCCATAAGAATCAGATACTGCTCGAAATGGGTGATAAAGTCTTGCCTCCGTTGCCTTTCCTCCATCCCCACTATAACCTTGCGAACCAGTTCCGGCCACAACAGTCACGATGCCGCTGGTATCCATCTTGTATATACGATTCACGCCTATGTCACAGATAAAAAGATTGCCCTGCTGGTCCACATTTAGACCAAATGGACTCGAAAACCCAGTTTTAACTGTGGTTATAATACCATTGGTATCTACCTTCCGGATACGACCTCGGTCAGCTTCTGAAAGATAAAGATTGCCTTGTTGATCGCAAGCAATACCAAAAGACCTTGAGAGAATTGCTTCGTTTGCAGGCACACCATCTTCACTAGTAGTTCCACCCCCTGCTATGGTAGTTATAATGCCATTAGTATCAACTTTACGTATCCGAGAAGGCCTCTGTCTCGAATGATTGTATGGGTCAGCAATATATATATTGCCCTGTTGGTCAGAAGTAATTTCACTTGGATAATTTAGCTGCGCTTGTATCGCCGGCCCGCCATCGCCACTATACCCTGGCCTCATATATTTTCCTGCAAAATCTGTAACAGTACCACTGGTATCTACTTTTAGCACATTACCAATATGATTATTAGCAATATAGAGATTGCCCTGTGGATCAATATGAAAACCATCAGGCGTCCATATACTATTTATAGGCATAGCCACCGTGTTAATTAAGTAAGCTTTGTTTTTTACCTTGCCACCGTCTCCTTTATAGAGAGTCGAAAAATCTCCTGTGTATATTTGATGTTGGGCAGAAATTGTCCATCCTTGAGCAACATCTCCATGATCTGAAGGCCCCCCTTTTGCAAATTCTACTTTTTTTGAATTCCTTTGCCAAAATATAGTTTTCTGCCTGCCTACAACATTAGTAGGAGAACCTCCTGTTTGAGCCCATGCTATTTGAAAATTTGATGAAGAAGTATAGTAAACAGAATTATACACAAACCCGATACTTATATTGGCTAACATTGGAGTTTTTACTTCATTACCGTTAAGATCCATGCCATCCCATATAAAAGTTGCTTTTTGATTTGGTAAGGGATCTAAAATCCTTTCTGTTATAACACCAGCTATTTCACATTTAACTATAATATGTTTTAAATTTGAAGGAACTGAACTGCCACTGACAGGTACATCAATAAGGGTTTTATAATCCTTCACTCTATTAGAAGAATAATGAAGCGTCATGTCTGTTCCTGTAATCGGAATATCTTCATTCATAATTCGGCTTCTATTTTCTACATAAGAACCTGAATTGGTTTTGCAGTCTTCACATTTTTTATTATCAATGGAAAATATTTTTTGAGAATTTGGTTCCACAGCTCCGATAGGAGGGCCCCACGGCCAATTCATATCTCTTGGACTAAAATGGGACAGCGCTACACGCCAGAAAGTAGCACCGGGTTGATATCTCGTACTATCATCAAGACCGGTCACCTCGTCACGGAATGAACCGTTACCGTTAAGGTCATCAGGGACATTATCTCCAGTGGCATCAAGGGCGTCAACTATACCATCATTATCTGTATCAAGTAATCTTACAACGGCCCCGTTCTGAGTTCCTATCCAGACACCTTTATCCCGATCATAATAGCCAACAGGAACAATTTCTCCTACTTCAAAGCCAAGGAAATTATCCACCCAGGTGATGACAGGCTTAGTAAATCGAACCCTTTGAGTACCATCTACTGTGAGTTCTACACAATAGGTAAAGGCTGAAGTCGGTGGCAGGAAAGCGGGCATTGATTCAGGTGTGGTATATTCTGTTGCACGTGTTGTAATGGTGGTTAGTTCTTGAACATCGTTGCCATTTTCATCTACCAAAAAAGCCTGGTTGTCCCCTTGAAAAACCATAGAGCAGGAACGTGTGCCGGATTCGTCTGTGACCGGGGTGCTTTGGTGGGTAACAATAGTATCAGGATTGCCATCAAAAGTAAGAGTGGTTGAAACGGGGTCTTCAGTAATCATCTGGATTGTTTCTGCGATAGCAAAATCATTCCAGGGAACACTTAACTGGCGGTGCGAAGTTATATAACCTTCTTTTTGATAGATGAGTTTAATGACGCCACCACCGTCTACAGGAATGGTAAATTGACCTTGTTCGTTTGTCTTGGCAGTGCCATATTCCGGGTGATTAAAGATAGTAATATTCACATCCATTATTGGATTGTCTAAAATATCTTGAACGTGACCAGTAATCATTGCAAAGCGATTCGAATCATATGATCCCACTGTTGCATCTCCTGGAATCAAATCATTATATTGCTCACCAAAAGAACCTGCTGGTTGAGTTTCCGGCTTTCCTATTACTGAAACGACAACACTTTTGCTGGTAGATCCATCTGTACCCGTAACTGTTATCGTATACGTTGTAGTAAAATCGGGTGCAACAACGACAGAGCCTTCAACCGCAACGCTACCAATGCCAGGCTCTATAAAGGCTGTGTCACCATTTGTGGAACTCCATGTTAGGGTTGATAGTTCTCCCTGGTTAATCATGGCCGGTGATGCTGTTAGATTAACTTGTGGTTTTAAGCTAACTGGTCCTATTGAAACGGTTAAATTAATGGTTGACCCTTCCGTTATAAGCACCCCACCTTCTGGAGACTGGCTGATCACGGCATTAAGTGGCACACTATCACTATTGGCTGTTGTAATTGTCCCGACCACAAGTCCGGTTGCTGTGATGGCAGATTCAGCATCGGATTGAGAAAAATTTGTCACTGAAGGAACTGTGAGCATACGCGGGGATACGGTTATCGATACAGTGTCTGGCGCGCTATTTTCGGTGCCGTCATTTACAATGAGTTCAAGCTCATACCTTCCGCTAATATCAGCTACAAAAAACGGATTAACAGAAGAAGGATCAGAAAAAGCAGCAATGCTTCCAGCCGGTTTTGAGACGAACGACCATTGATAGGACAAGGTGTCTCCATCAATATCATTAGAACCAGTGCCATCCAGCACAACCGTTGATGTTCTGGTAACTTGCTGATCAGACCCTGCATTAGCTGCCGGGGGATCATTGATTGGATTAACTATAATGGAGATCGTTGCTGGTTCGGAATCTATTTGGCCGTCATTAACTTTGAAGGTGAATGAATCCTCACCATTAAAGTTTTCATCAGGTGTATATATTAAATTGGGTGAAGTTCCACTCAAAGAGCCTGAAGAAGGACTGTTGAGAATTTCATAGGTTAATGGATCATTATCAATATCTGAACCGCCCAGGGTTATTGACAACTCATTATCTTCGTTTGTAGAAATCGATTGGCTATTTGCAATTGGTGGTGAATTTTTCACTATAACTGAAATATGAGCTGTAGTTGACCCCCCCAATCCTGTTGCGGTAATTGTATAAGTTGTAGTTTTCGAAGGAAAAACTGCTACTGAACCATTCAGAGCCACCTCGCCAATGCCTGGTTCTATCATACAGGTTTCGGCGGTATTTGATGCCCAGGTTAATAATGAGGACTGACCAAAAAAGAGCGAAGATGGCACTGCATTTAAAGAAACATCCGGTGGTGCAATATCTTGAATTATTTCAATTGTTATATAGCTTTCCGGTGAGCTTGCCAGTTCAACAGATATTGAATTGTCAGTGTTTAAAGGAATGTTTTGTTCCAGAAGATAGGTATTTTTGTTAAAATCACCAGGGCCAAAAATCAGTTCTCCATTGACATAAACAGATGCACTGCTTACAGCATCAATTATTCGTTTTGTTCCGTTCCAGACTCCATTCTTCACAACCAGTTTCCCCTGGCCGGAAACTGCCAAAAAATTATCAGAATAATTATTTGGAGAGCCTGATGTCCGCAGATATTGTTTTGGACCAAAAACAGAAACCTCTCCTGCAAAAGAATCGCCGACAAGAAATCCAATAATTGTAAAAAGAATAAACAGTTCAAAAAACAAAAATTTTTTCATAATAGGTTTCCTTTATTAAGCAATTCTTCAAACAGGTTAAATTTTTCTTTAATTTCCCAATTTACGAAAGAAGCAAAATATGGTCCAGGAAATCCCTGAAAGAAAATGAATGCCGTTCAGCATGGTTGATTTTCTAAGCAGCATTAAGGTTTTTTCTTATGTTTATGTATGTTTCGGTATTTTTTTAATGAAAAGAAAATATATAATTATTGCAAGAAATAATTTTTCATATGAAAAAACCCTTAACGGAAGGATCAAGAAATAGTACAAATATTTCACAATGTTGATAAAAAATTTCTTAGGGGTTTCCCTTATTTTTTCAATTATTGATTTATCTTTATCTAAAAAATTACTTTACACGCTTCTGAATTTTGATCACAATATTTTAAATAATTTTTCATACAATGGGAATCAAACATAAACCACCGGGTAATCTTACAATGATAACAGTGGAGCTTAAATTTTTTGTTACCCTGGCACCGTATATGCCGGAAAATGCCCATGCATTTTTAATTGAAGAAAACACCCGGGTGGATACCCTGATCAAAGATATAGGTATTCCGGATGATCTGGTGAAACTGATTTTTATCAATGGCCGAAAACAGGACAGCAGCTATCCGTTGAAACACGGAGATCGCCTTGGGCTTTTTCCGCCTGTGGGAGGTGGATAACCCATGACATCTTCAGTTTTCAATCATCGGTATGACCGAAACCGCGATACCTTGTCTTTAGAAAACCAGGACACACTTGCGGCAGCAACAGTTGCGATACTGGGGCTTGGGGGACTGGGCTGCGGTGTCTGCGAAATGCTGGCCAGAACTGGTGTGGGGCATCTGGTGCTGGTGGACAAAGACCGGTTTGAATCCAGCAATCTGAACCGCCAGCTTTTCTGTCAGGAACATCTGGTTGGACATCCCAAAGCCCTTGCAGCACAGTCACGTGTCCAGGCCATTAATTCCCGGATCAAAGTCACTGCCAAAGTTGAAATCCTGGATGAGTCCAACCTGTATGAACGGATTAAAGACGCGGATGTGGTGATGGACTGTCTTGACTCTATTTCCTTGCGATTTAAGGTCCAGGATGCAGCCAGAGTGGCAGGCGTTCCCATTGTTTCCGGTGCCATTGCCGGTGTGGCAGGCCAGGTGACCACGATTTTTCCTCAAGACAGGGGATATGAACTGATTTATGGGGAAAATGGCCGGGATCAATCTGAAGGCGTGGAAACACAGACCGGCAACATCTCCTATTGCGCCCTGATGGTGGCGGCAATGCAGTCATCTGAATGTATCAAGATCCTTCTAAACCGGGGAAGTCTGCTGCGCAATCAATTATGGATTACCCAGTTGTGGACCAACAGCTTTGAAATTATGGATCTTATCTGAGTGTTGCGTTCTTGAATCCGAGCAGCACCCGGTAAGGGCCTGGCGTGCCCGGCGGAACAAATGCCACCCGGTCATTGTCCTGGAGCACGGTATCAAATCCTGCCACTTTTCCGTTCAGCATCACCACTTCCACATCAGCGGGTGTAAGCTGCATCTGAGAGATCAGATCCCGTATTGATGTATCATCTGAGATCCTGACACGAACATTGCTGTACGCAATATTTTTTTTTTGCAGTTTTTTTTGCAGAAATGAAAACGCATTAAAGGTAATGGTGGGCATTGGGGTTTTAACCGTTGTATTTTGAGGGTGACTTCCGGGCAGTGCAGCTATCAAAGCAGATACAAAGCCCGGAAGATGATATACAATTAGAAACTCAGAGTCCTTGCCAGTTCATCGGTTGTAAAATCCCAGGTGGTATTGTGCGGCGGAAAAGATTCCAGAAACATTTCCGGCAGCTGATCATCCACTTTGGTGAACCCTGCCCTGCGGTTAAATTCCAGTTCATTGTTCAGGATGGATTTTCCCAGCGCAATGACATCATCCGGGGTAAGGGACAGCCCGTGCTGGGCATTGATCATCTGAACAATGGTGGGCAGGCCGTCTTCATTGTCCAGAACAGCAAAGGCGACAAAAAGACACAGACCTGCCGCATCAATTGCTGCTGTAGCAATCTGAAGCCCCTGGGACAACTCAATATTGCCTTCTTTTCCAAGGGGATCAACCGTACCGCCGACACTGAGGATATTGGCAGTGACACCGTATCCTGCTGTATGGTCCGCGCCCATGGGTGTGGTGGCAAAAGTCACGCCAACGCCTTTACAGGATCTGGGATCATAGGCCGGAAGGGCCTGCCGCTTGACCACCGGCACCCGGTCAACCCCCAGGGCTTCTCCGGTAAACGCGGCACCATTGCCGATGATTTTTCCTTCAGGCGCATAGGCCCCGACTTTGGACAAAAGGTCAATGGCTGCTTTGGCATCGCCCCAGGGAATCATGCCGCCTTCCATGGCCACGCCTATGGTGGCGCCCATTTCAATGGTATCCAGACCAAAATCATCACACAGGCGATCCATCATGGCAATGTCATCCAGTGTTTTAATCATTGTATTGGCACCAAATGCCCAGATGGTCTCATATTCAAAGCCTGCGGTCAGATATTTGCCAGCCTTGTCATGATAGACATTGGAACATTTGATCACGCAACCGGGATGACAGGCTTCAGTGGTTATGCCACCGCGCTTTTCAATGAGATCTGCCATGGTTTCACCGCTGATATCCTGGGCATGATCAAACCTGCCGGTTCTAAAATTTTTGGTGGGAAGAGCTCCGGCCTCGTTGATCAGATTCACCAAAACCGCCGTTCCAAATGCGGGCAGTCCTGCTCCGGTAACGGCATGGGCCTTGAGCATTTCCACCCATCGTTTGTTTGCAGTTTTAAAGGCTTCCGGGTCTTGGATGTGTACCCGCTGTGCCCCGTTGTCGTCCACAACAATGGCCTTGATTTTCTTTGACCCCATGACCGCACCCAGACCGCCTCTGCCGTGGGCCCGACCCGGTTTTCCATTCATGTCTGCCTGGTTGATGCTGGCACCTTTCAGGCATTGTTCTCCGGCCTGGCCAATACTCAATACCCCGACATTCCTGCCATAGGTTTTCCACAACTGCTCCATGACCGCATAATTGCCTTTTCCCACAAGATCGTCTGCAGGAAGAATTTTAATGCCATCCGTGTTGATCACAATCAGGCTGTACCCGTCTGATGCAGGCTTGTCTTCAAGAACCAGGGCACTGATGCCCAGGCGGGCCAGTTTCTGGGAAACAAGACCTCCGGCATTGCTTTCCTTGATCCCGCCGGTCAGCGGTGATTTTGAACCAGCTGACAGGCGACCGGAATCTGCAGCAGGAGATCCGGACAAAATACCCGGAGCAAAAACAAGCTTATTGAATTTTCCCAAAGGGTGGCAGGTGGCTGGAACCTCATCCAGAATCATTTTGGAAGTCAGCGCCCGTCCGCCCAGACCCGCATAGGTGTCCGGAACATCGTTAAAACCAAAGGTTTTCTCTTTTGTGTTGATCCGTAATAATTTTCCCATATTTTTCTCCCTGGCTGAATTGTTTATGCGATGAAGCTGTAAGAAAAAATAAATCGTATTCATTTTTATCACACGATTCAAAACCCAAGTCCAGAAGAAAATTCGGGTAGATTAAAGCATATACTGATTCAATTGTTTTTTATATTCAGGCCATTGGGGAATAAATTGCGTCATCAGATTTTTGAACCGGGCATTGTGACCTTTTTCCAGCAGATGCGCCATTTCGTGAACCACCACATATTCTAAAAGTCTGTGATCCAGTTTTATCAAATAAAAATTAAGCCAGATTCTGCACGCCTTGATGTTACAGCTGCCCCATCGGGTTTTCATTTTTTTTACGTTAAACTCTTTGATCTGCACATTCAAAACAGGCTGCCATTTTTCAATGATGGGCACAATTAATCTTTTAAGTTCTTTTCTATACCAGGTATCGAGCAGATCCTGGATATCGGAGATCCTTGCATCCGGGTGAATGTAAACCGCAAGATACTGTTCGGTTTTTTCAATAAAAGGATGACCGGTTTGATAAAATATTCTGACAGGATATTTTCTACCCAGAAACAGAACCGGTTTGTCAAAAGACACATCCTCCTTTATGTTGATTTTGGATTCAGATGGTTTTGAAACCTGTTTTAACACCCATTGCGTTTTGGATAAAATCACCTGATTGAGCTGATCCGTCCCGATCTGCTTCGGAGCGGAAACAATCATGGTTTTTGTCCGGGGATCCAGCTTAAAATAGATGTGCCGGATGTTTTTTCTGATAATTTTAATGCCATACCCCTCTATTTCAATCAGAGGGGTATGGCATTGTTTTTTCTGTGTGAACCCAAACACTTATTTTTTATTTTTCATGCGCTGAACAATCGCATCCAGGGATTCCCCGTTGGGTGCCATGGCCAATGGATTCAGAACCAGCAATTCTTCCCAGGCTTTTATGCCTGCTTCAACATTTTCAAGATCGTGAAGCAGGACAACGCCTTTATTGAATCTTGCATTTTCAAACTTAGGATCAATTGCGATTGCTCTGTCATAGGCTTCGACCGCTTTTTCAGGCTGTTTGTTTCTTCGGTACATGGTTCCAAGATCTGTAATCACCCCGACATTGTCCGGATCAAAACTTAAATATTTAGTATAGGCCTGTATCGCATTTTCAGGTTGATCCGAATCAAAAAACAGATGTCCCAGGGCTTTCCAGGAATTTGCATCATCCGGGTTTTCCTTAAGCAATTGTTCCAGCTTAAACACCTGGGAAGCAATACGGGCGGCTTCTTCGTTTTGTGCCGGAGACTTGGAATCCATTGACGGGGTATTGTTTTTTGACACGGCGTTCTGGGAGGTCAGTCTGAATGAAGTAAAAACAGCTCCTCCGATAAATCCAATGGTTAACGACATCACAACAGCCCAGATCAGGGTCTGTGCTGTCACATGATTTGTATTTGCTTGATTGCTCACATGATTCCTTTTTAAAAAGATTACCAGACCTCAGGATAGGCCACATCCACGAAATTTTGTTCCATCTTGAATTTATGATCCCGTTCCATGGAGGCAAGATCTGAAAAAACAGCTTTTAATTCCGGGTCTTCACAATTTTGTGCAAGCGCTGTATATTTTTTCATGGCCAGCTCTTCATTTTTCATGGCAATGCCAATGGCGGATTTTAAATCCATATCCGGTGAGACTTGCGGCATTTCAATGGTTTCTGAAACCTTAAAATCCTTGTCAAAATTAAAAACACCGGTTTGAATTTTTTCTTTGTTTAAAACAGCTGTTAAAATTTTCTCATGCTTTTCCTCTTCTTTGGCAAATTTTTCGAACAATTCCTGAAGAAGCGGTTTTTTGATACCTTTTGCCACATCCTGATAAAAAATTTTGGCTTCAATTTCAGCCTTGATCGCATCTGATATGACGTGTTTGTATTTTTCCAGATCCATTTTTTTCTCCACCTGTATTATTAATGAATTTATGTTTTGATATTTTTTATTTTCCTGTGGCAAATTCTGTTTGGGCTGATCAGGATTTGCCAGAAGTTTTTTCCCAGTTTAAAATATGTTTGCCAAGTTTTTGATCATCCTCCAGGATATGGCTTAATATCCATTCTCCCATTCGCATCAAAAGATCATCTCCTGCCTGGGGGCTGTAATCCTTGTTATCCATTCTGAATTCTTTAAGCTCATGAACAAAATCCTGGTGTTCCTTTGTATGCAGCTTTCGACCGGGGTATTTGTATTGTTCCATGTATTTTTCTTCAAGCTTAAAATGATGATTCACATACATGGCAAGAAATGCCACTGTATACCGGTATAAATTCTGATCTTTGTTGCTGGCTCTGGCTTCTTTGACCTGCGTAAACAGGTCTATGAGCTGTTTATGCTGAAAATCCTGCCAGAGTACACCGGTTTCATATTTAGCGTCAAAGTCCATATCTGTTCCTTTTATAAAAAGATAAGTCAGTGCGGACAAAAGCAGCCTGCATTTTTTCAGCGCAGTTTATCAAATCCGGCGTTCAAGTTCAATCGTTAGGACAAATTATGTCAAAACAAATTATCAGACCAGATCTGTATGGCCTTTTGCGGGGGCCGATCAAAAAACACCCCGTATTTTGAAGCATACTCAGGATGCATCCCTCTGATAAACAAATAAAAAATCCCGCCGAAATGAGTGTCATAGTCATAATTTTTCAAGCGCAGTTTAAGATACTGGTCCAGGGCTGCAAGATAGATATGATACTGTAAAATATAATGATGCTCACCCATGGCTTCAAAAAGACGGTCTTTGGCATACATATCATAGGTATTCCCCAGATAATTGGACTTATAATCCAGAATATACCATTTGCCGTTATGACAGATGACAAGATCAATAAAGCCTTTTAAAAATCCGGTGAAATCAGACAGGTTCAGCTGGGAAAGCGCATCAGTATACCCAGGTTCCCCCCATTCCGGATGCGATAATTCCAGTGCTGTTTTAATCCATGAGATGTTAAATGATCTGACGTTGAAAACAAATTCCATTTCAGTGAGCCGTTCATGGATTTGAATCTGATTTAAACAAAAACTGGTTTCATTTGAAACCAGTTGTGTCTCCAACACCTGATTGATGGCTGCCACACCGGTTTGCAGCAGGTGGGGGTCAGTGTATCCAAAGGTGTCAAACACAGCCTGTATGTCGGCTTGATTCTTATCTGCAGGCTTTGTAAAATCCATGGTTTCAAATATTGCATGAAACAAGTCCCCTGCCCTCGGGCCTTTGGGAAAATCTGCAAGGGTAATTTTCAAGCCAGCGTCTGATTGGGTATTTTCGGAAAGGGAAATCCCTATCTCTGGATGTGAAGATTTTGTCAGCCCGGAAAAACTGGAAATCCTCCATTGGGCATTCATATTGCGGATAACCGGCTCAGGTTCTGTCAAAGCCGGTAAAAGCTGATCCTGTATGCCGATTTTGGGCTCAAAAACCGCATCTTCAGAAAAATGACAGGATATGCTTTCAGGGCACCGTGATTTTAAATCCTCAATGTCGCAAATCATTGATTCATCTTCGCTGCAGCCATCGGGATGCAGCATCCGGGCAAGGGCAGACATCTGAATATTTTTTACCGGACACCAGATAATGCTGCACATTGCAGATGCCCGGGTCAGGGCCACATACAGCAGTCTTCTGTTTTCCGCCTGTGTTTCTGTCTCAAAATAACGGATGGCGCTTTCACTGTCTGTTGACCCCAGATCAAGGGTCAGACCATAGTGGTTTTCAGGATCATGGAAAATAATATTGTCCTGGGTTTTTGATTTTTGTCCTTCCCACATATAGGGCAGATAAACAATCGGAAATTCCAGCCCCTTGCTTTTGTGAACCGTTATTATACCCACAGCTTTTTTATCTGTTTCCAGCCGCAGCTCGTCCGCAGATTCGTGGTCATCCCTGAACTGTGCGTTCAACTGCCGGACATACCATTTCATCAGATAAAAGGGAGACAGTTCCTGTTTGATGCAGACATTGGAAATCAGTTCAACAAGATGATAAAAATTGGTCAATTTACGCTCATGGATTGCGGTGCCGGATATTAAAAAAGAGCGGTCTGAATGCAATACTTCCATGATCATTCTGACAAATCCCTTTTCTTCCCAGAGGGTATGATAACAGGCAAACCGTTCCTGCCATGCATAAAACATGGATTCATTTAAATCCAGCTCACTCAATTGTCCTGCGGTAAAATTATAAACACCTGAACACAGGGCAGCTTTTAAATAGCCTTTATCTTCCGGGTGATACACTGCGGTCAGTATATCCAGCAAATCCATAGCCTGTGGGGATTCGTACACAGACCCGGATTTGGATATATATGCAGGAATTTCATATTTTAAAAGTGCTTCATATATCTGCTGGGCCTGCTTGTTTGTACGTACAAGCACAGCAATGTCTTCGGGTGTGATTTTCCAGCCACAAGGGTTATCCGCCTGCACCAGGCGCTGGTCTGAACCCAAAAGAGCGGCAATCTTTCTTGCTGTGATGTCAGGAATAAGACCCTGTGCGGTTTGCAAAGGAATATACCCGTCTGTTCCAGTATTTTCATGATCCCGTCTGACAAATTCAAACTGCAGCGGCGCAATTGCCTGGCCGTTTGAAACCAGGCGGTTGACAGCAGATTGGGGAGTGGACACCGGTGAAAAAACAATGGGATCAAACAGGAATGGATTGTCAGACAAAGAAAAAATCTGATTGATGCCCTGGATCAGAAGCGGCGCAGACCGGTAGTTTTTTAGGAGTGTAAACTGCTGGGCACTGTCCTTTGAAGCGGCAAGATAGGCAAAAATATCTCCCCCGCGAAATGCATAGATCGCCTGTTTGGGATCTCCGATCATAAAAAAGGGGGTTTTTTCAGACGCAAACAGCCGTGAAAAAATATCATACTGGGTTGTGTCCGTATCCTGGAATTCATCAATGAGACAGGCTTTATAAACGCTTCTGACGGCCGTATAAAGCGGGTGCTGGGTGTCATTTTTCAATGCCTCAAACAGATCATTCACCAGATCATCAAAAAAACAGATGCCCTGCTCAATTTTTATTTTTTCCAGGGATGCATTGAAAAAAGTCAAAAATTCCTGTTTCAACGCAATCAGATTATCTTCAAAATTTCTACTGAGATATAAAAGCCTTTCACATAATTCAAACATGGTATGGGGCGGGACAATGCTTTGTGCCGACTCTATTCGGGTAACTGTAAATTTGTAAAGCGAATCCCCTTTTTCATTCATATCAAAAAACGCATCAGTTTCCTGGGCCTCAAATTTTATGCGGGCCGCTTCAAGCCAGTTGGGTACATTTTTTTTTGAATAGGTTCTTTTGTTTATGCCCTCGCAGGTTGCAAACAGATCACAAATTTCAGTGCTCTGGGTGTCTATGAGGGTTTTAATCTGAGCCACAACCTGTCGGTATTCATCAAAAAAATGATTAAAGGGTATGGCTTCGGGTTTGATTATTATTTTTTTTCTTGAAACCACCGGGGAAAAGGATGTGATAAAACTGTCCGGTGTGATGTTTCGTCTGTCAAAAAATTTCAGCATCAACGGATCAAGATGATTCATGCGGGACATAAAAAAATCATAACTTACCTGATTAAAAAAGACAGACCGGTCCGGCATCAATTTCATGTCAAACAGATACCGGCTTTCAAATGCATTTTCTTTTAAAATTTTCAGACAGAACGAATGAATGGTTAAAATGGAAGCCTGATCAAAACTGGAAATGGCAAGCGCAAACCGCTTTGAAATTATTTTGATATCCTTATCCTGACATAAGAATAAAACAAGCTCATCATCTGGTGGGTGATTGGTATCAGGGCACAGGACATATTCTTCAATGCGTTTCAGGGCAGAGGATAAGCGTTTTCGGATTCGAAGCTTTAATTCTGCCGCAGCAGCTTCGGTAAAGGTCACCACCAGAATGGACTCCACAGAAAACCCCTTTGCCACCAACCGGCAGTATAAGGTGGTAATGGTATAAGTCTTGCCGGTTCCGGCACTGGCCTCAATCAAGGTTGTCTTTTCAAGATCAATGGCATATGGATCAAGGGCTTTCATGATATCCGCTCCATATGGTCAAGCATGGGTTGATAAATCCGGACCGCATTTTGAACAATATCTGAAGAATAAAATGCATCCATATTCCTGAAAGGATCGCAAGCCTCCATGCAGCGGGCCAGATATCGATTCCTGGATTCTCCCGGGAAAAAATCAGAACCATGCCAGGTGGCCATGGCTTTTTTATACACCGCAGACCTATTTTCCAATGTCACGGTAAAATTATCTTTCTCAAGGGCTTTAGCAATCTGCCATGCAGTTTCCACAAAAAAATAAAGCGGGGATTGAAGACCTTTTTTATACATATCCAGCAGCATGAAAAAATAATCCCGGGCATTGTCTTTTACGGGCAGAAAACAAAGCACAGCGGCCTGTGCCTTTTTATCCGGGTCTTGTCCGGCTAAAAACGTTGTACACGGATAATCATCCGGCGCTGTAAGGTTTAAAAAAAGATGCCTGATCCATTCGGGCAGCAGGCGCTTGCTGTTCAGTTTACCAAAATCTGAAAAATATACGCCATCGCAATAGATATTATCCAGAACTGATGAAACCGTCACCGTGCCTATGGTGATCTGTGCGGGCAGGGACGGCAGAGGGCTTTTGGATAAAACCGCAGCTTTAACATCCATCAACGGCTGGGCCATGGATAAAATTCTGGCATATTCCAGTCTTGCTTTTTCTCCCAGAGGCAGTGTGCCCTGTGCCTTTAACACTGAATACAGGTCCGAAGCGTTTTTTGATGAATACCGGTTGAGCATGTCATTCCCCATGGCATATTGATCCAGCCCGGATACCGTGAATGCTTCCCTGTCCTGGGATAATTCATCCACAACGGCAAATTGAATATCAAGGGTCTGTTTCATATATTCCTGGACAGGATTTTTAAAAAACCGGATCATGCTGTCCAGTGTAATCTCAACGGTTTCTTCAACACTCTTGTGAATCTGGACTCCGGCCTTTTGGGTTGCCGATTGCCCCATATCTGCAAACAAGACCTGCGGGTTGTTTTTCTTTTGCAAGGCCAGTGCGATTTTATACTGATGCCCGGAATATGAAGGTACAGTTGTGTCTGGCAGAAAATAGGTTTCATCAAAGGGATGAAGCGGATGAAAAACATGATAGCTGTAATTGTCTTCAAAGATAAAACTGTGATCCAGGGTATCACAGAATTCACTGACCACACTGGAACAGGGAACCTGTGAATTGTCCTTGATGCTCATCCCGGTATAGGTGATAATCAATTGATTTCTGGCAGACAGCAGGGTTTCAAGAAACAGCTGGCGATCTTCATCCCGTTCGCTTTTATCTCCGAATCTTGGGTATTTTCTGATCAGATCAAATCCGGCGCTGGTCTGTTTTCTGGGAAATGATTTTTCATCCATGCCCATTAAGGCCACAATTTTATAGGGGATGCTGCGCATGGGCATTAAATTGCAAAAACTGATATTTCCGGAAAGAAAATTGCCATGGGATATGTTCTGACCCAGCTTGTTTTCAAGGGTTGCCGATATCACATCAAAGGATACAGGATGGGTCAGACCCGCTGCCTGAGAATGGGTTTTCATCTCTTCCAGGATACCCAGAAGAAAAAGAATGTCTTCATGGTTCCGGGAATCCTGTTCAATCAGGCCATCGATCATCTGTTTGAATTCCTGACACCACCCGGATACGGGTTTATCCTTTGCAAACCCTTCCAGTGTGCAAAACAGGGTCTGAGCAAAACTGGCAAATTTTCCCAGTATCTCATAATCAAGCCCTTCGACTGAGGCACATGGCAGAACATTTTTCACCAGCGCATCATATTCTTCAGGCATGGCCATTCCCATGAACAGGCGGGCAAAACCAAAGTGCCAGGTGTTCTGATCAATTGCAGGCAGCCCCAGCTCCTTGCGGTGATTTGCATCTTTTCCCCAGAGAATGCGGGCATCCTCTGTCATTTTCTGGATCACCAAAAGATCTTCCACGCTGATATTGAATTTTTTCGTCACAGGCGGACAGAGCAAAAGATCCAGAACCTGTGTTTTTTCAAGACGGGTTGTTTTCAGGGCCAGTATTTTCAGAAATGCGGTCAGGGTTTGGGACTCAGAATGTTTTTTGCGATCACTGATGGAAAATCCCAGGGTGTGTTCAGATGAAAAAACAGCTTCGATAAAGGGGGCATAGGATTCAATATCCGGCATCATCACAATGATATCATGGGGGCATAAATCCGGGTCCTGTTTGAATGCATTTATCAGAATATCTTTTAAAACCTGGGTTTCCCGCATGGCGGAATGACAGGCATGTATGGAGATTGAATGATCAATTCCGGGTATGTTTACAGGTACATTGGCAGATCCGTTCCGGCGATGAACAAGATTCAGGATATCAGACTGAATCTGTGTCAGCATGGATTCAGAATCTTCTAAAGGATCACAGAAAAGATCTCCGGCCGGTTCATGATAGTCAAAATTTTCCAGAAAATTTAAAAAACTGCGATTCAAGGTGCCAAGGCCGGACAATAAAGGATTGGAGGTTTCATAATACAAAGATTCAGTGGCAGGTTCTGTCATCTGTTTTAAGGACAGTTTATCCAGTTGCTTTTTAGATTTTAAATCATAAAAAAACTGATTGGACGGAACTAAAAAAAAGATGTGAACATCAATAATATGAGATATCTTTTCAAACATCTGCAGAAAAACCGGCGGAAAACTGGAAATCCCGAAAAGAAAAATTCTTTGTGGAAAATGATCCTGCTGCAGTTCAAGATTTTCAAAATCTGTTAGGAAACGTGTGGTTTTAAATGCCAGACAATCCTGGAAGTTTTTGCCTGTAATACGATTCCATAAACGTTTCTGCCATTGCACATCAGTGTCCGCAAGCAGATTTTTTTGGGGTTCAGTGTGCCAGGAGGCAAGCATATCCGGTCTGTAAATCTGATAGTCATCGAAAATTCTTGAAATTTTTAAAGCCAGCTGATGCTGTTTTTTCTCTTTGCCATGATTGCCTTGAATATAGTCCTGAAACGGGTCAGGCCCTGTGGAAAGATTTTCAGACAGACTTTGTTTAAGAATTGACCAGTAAAGGATATCTTCATTTAACAAGTGCGTATGATCTGTTGAAAAACCAGCATATGACAAAAGCTGATCCACCATCTGCCGGGGATAAACAAACTGCATGTTTGAGCAGATGCCGGTTTTTTTTGCCACTTCAAGGCTGACCCATTGTTTCATGCCTCTGGACTGAATACCGATGCATTCAGGGCTCATGGGGCTGTCGGGAACCTGCTGCAGAACAGAAACCAGATGGTCGATCAACGTTTCCATTCTGTTACTTTTATAAATATTGAGCAAAATAAAGATTCCCTTTGTTTAAGGTTGTGCCGTGATCAGTCCCCTTCAAACTCGGTAATGGAAAAAACCCTGCAGTCCGGGATCTGTTTTCTACCCTTTAAATCCGGAAGTTCAACAATAAAGGCACATTCCACCACCACTGCGCCAAGTTTTTTCAAAAGTTTGACTGTTGCGCCGACAGTGCCTCCCGTGGCAATCAGATCATCCACCACCACCACTTTCTCGTTTTTTTGAACTGCGTCTTCATGAATTTCGAGGGTATCAGTTCCATATTCCAGGCTGTAGGTTTCCTGAATGGTTTTAAACGGAAGCTTGCCTTTTTTTCTGACCGGAACAAATCCAATACCCAGTTTATACGCCAGCACTGCTCCGAAAACAAAGCCTCTTGCATCAATCCCGACAATCTTGTCAATATCCATATTTTTATATCTGTCATACAGAATATCACAGGAAGCCGCAAATGCCGCCGAATCCTGCATCAGCGTTGTTAAATCCCTGAAAATCACCCCTTTGATGGGCCAGTCCGGAATACTTCGAATTGTGTTTTTTAAATCCATCTTTATCAATCCTTTTTATAATTTTAAAAAATCACGGTTTAATTCTGGGAATCGTCTGAACCAGAAGTTTTTTGACATTATCTGCATTATGGTTGAAAACTTGAAGAATTTCATCCCAGGTCACGGGTTGTTCATCTTCTTTCCAGCAGTCATAATCCGTTGACATGGCAACTGCGGCATATGGAATACCTGCTTCATTTGCAAGCATGGCTTCAGGTGCAGTTGACATGTTAATCACATCTGCCCCCCACAGCCGGAACATGTTTGACTCGGCCACGGTTGAAAATCTGGGACCTTCGATGGTGACCACACATCCTTTGTCATGAACCGCAAGATCCAGAGCCCTTGCCTGCTGAAAAAGCAGATCACGCAACTGTGCATTAAACGGGTGGGCCATTGCTGTATGAACCGGCCCTTCGTGAAACGAATCCGCAAAGGTGTTTTTTCTGAACCGGGTAAAATCAATGAATTGATCCAGAATCACCAGATGTCCCCGGTCAATTTCCTGTCTTAAACTGCCGCATGCGGTGGTGGCAATGATATGGGTCACCCCAAGTGTCTGGAATGCACTGATATTGGCCCGGTTATTGACCTGACTGGGGCTGTACTGATGTCTTCTGCCGTGACGGGCAAGAAGAACTGTTTCAATACCACTGATTTTTCCGGAATGGAGGGTTGAGGATGGATCTCCGTAAGGTGTGGTTATTTTATGTTTTTCCACATTTTTTAAAATATCCGGATCATCCAGCCCGGAGCCCCCGATAATACCGATTTTGATCATACACTTCTCCTGTAAAATTTGATCAGTTATTTTTTTAATATAGATGTCTAAATGCGCCTAACATAATTGGTTTAACTAATCAAGAATGCGGCTGCATAATTTTCAAAAACCACTTCAAAATTATTCAAAAACATATTTTCTTTTTAATCTAAAAAAGATACTATGACTTAAAATTCGTAAAAAAATTATTGAAAATCACTTTCATATAAGGAAAATAGCTGCATGAAAATGCTTGTGGTTGATGACGAAATTGTCAGCAGAAAAAAAATGATGCAGATTATTTCGAATTTCGGTCAGTGCGAAGGCGTAACAAATGGCAAGGCTGCTGTCAGTGCCGTCATGAAAGCATTAGAAGACTGGAAACTTTATAATCTTATTACTCTGGATGTTTCCATGCCGGATATCAGCGGTACCCAGGTCCTTGACGCCATCAGAAAGCTTGAAGAAGACCGCGGTCTGGATGAAGATGAAAAAGCAAAAATCTTAATGGTGACCTCCCACTCTGATGTCGGAACTGTGAAAGCCTGTGCCGGAAAATGTAACGGTTATATTGTCAAACCCTTCAACAAAGAAATCATGGTTGAAAAATTAAAAAAAATCGGTGTGCTTTAGTTTGTTCCAACCCTATGGCTGTTGAAATCGAAAAAAAATTTCTGCTCAATTACCTGCCCCAGGCCCTGCTTGGCAAACCTGAATCCATCTGTCAGGGATATATCGTCAACAGAAAAGAAATCATTGTAAGAATACGACTGTCCGGGGACAAGGCATTTATCACCATCAAGGGGCCGACGATCAACAACAGCCGCAACGAATATGAATATCCGTTACCCATTGAAGATGCAAAACAGATGCTGACGCTTTTTTGTCAGAAAAACCAGGTGGAAAAAAAAAGATATAAAATTGATTACAAGGGTTTTGTCTGGGAAATCGATCAGTTTACAGGCAAAAATCAGGGCCTGATAATTGCAGAAATAGAACTGGAATCTGTGGATCAAAAATTTGAAAAACCGGACTGGATCGGAAAAGAAGTCAGTCAGGACGCTCGATATTATAATTCCAATCTCATTGAGCACCCCTATTCAACCTGGAATTCTTGAATACTGTTCTTTAAAAATCAGTCAGCCTGCCACGGCTTTTTGAAAATCAATGAATACAAGCTGACCATTAAAAACAATACGCACAAAAACAGATGACTGATATCCAGAAAAATAATCATTGAATGTCCCATATAAATTCCGGAAAGATTTTTAACAACCAGAACCAGCCCGGTAATCATAAGTCCTGCAATAATCCATATTTTAATGTACCCTGTTCTGGAAATCTTTTTAAAACCGGTTTTATTGAATACAGAATCAAGAACCATATATGCTGCAAAACCGATCAAAAGCCCTGCAAAAATATAATGAATCATATGTGTGACATAAAACTGGGCAAGCCACCCAAGACCCGGGATATCTGCAATATAGTACCGCTTGAAAATCGGCATCTGTGAAAAACCGGACAGCGTCATAAAAAATAAAATCACCAGAAAGATCTTATGCCCGGCATTGTTCAAAATCTTCATTTTTTATCCTCCCGTGATGCCAGATAATATTTTCCAAAGGCTGCAAACAATCCTGCAAAAGGCGCTATTATCATCGCCTTTGCCAGCAGTGTTCCATCTGCCATCATATTTTTCACTTTTTGAAAATGGGGTTTTCCCTTGCCAGTATCAATGCCTTGATTCAACTGATCAAACGGAACCGGAGATACATAGATGGTATGGGTTCCTCCATTTTCAGTTTCACCGTAAATATATCCGTTCATCTCTTTTGCAAGGGCATGGGCCTGCTCCAGGATTTGTGTTCTGGGACCAATGATCTGGACATTTTCAGGGCACACCTCAATACATGCCGGAACCTGTCCTTTTTCCAGGCGCTGATAACACCGGTTGCATTTGTACATCACGCCGTTTCCTGCAAATGCCGGTAAAATATCAAGGTACAGTCCGACACCTGTCTGGCGCTGGGGAATCTCCCAGGGACATACTGTTTTACATTTGGCTCCACCCAGACACAGGTCCGGATCAATCCTTGAAAGCCCGTTGGTCTCCTGTTTTAACGCCCCCCATGGGCATAATTTTACACATGGCGGATTTTCACAATGCATGCAGCGCCTGGGAATATTTAATTCCACATTGTCGCCATCCAGCATGACCTGGGCCTGCTGAATAAAAAGCCAGTTATACGGGGTCAACCGGTCAGTGACATCTGTTTTGTCAGACCAGTCTTCGACAGGAACGGTTGAAGTCGGATACATTTTAGGAAACGGCTTTTCAGGATCAGGAAACTGATCCGCATTGACTTCCCTGCAGGCTTCCACACACGCTTCACAACCAATGCATTTGCTGATATCAATCAGGGTAACCAAAGGTTCCTCCGACGCTGGTTGAGCTGCTTTAAGTTCTGAATTTTTTGAAATCAATGTGCCGGATGCAACCAGCGATCCTGCTGTGACAGCAGATGTCTTTAAAAAAGCCCTTCGTGAAATTCCGGATGTCATATGGCCCTCTATGCTTAAAAGTTCAATTACTGAATTTTAACAAATTCCTGAAACGTCTGATTTTCATATGCTCTGGTAAAATGATATTTTAAAACCAGTAAAAAATTTTTTTCATCCACATATCCGGGTATGGCATTTAATTTTTGCCCTTCAGAATCCAGAAACCACAGCGTTGGCAGGCCCGTAACCTGCCAGTCAGCTGCCAGTTGTCTGTCCTTTTCTGTATCAACTTTGATGCTGATAAAATTCTGCATCAGATAGGCCAGTACAGCCTTGTCTTTAAAGGTTGTTTTTTTTAATTTGGTACAAAACGTACACCAGTCTGCATAAAAATACAAAAACACAGGTTTGCTCTGATCTTTTGCCAGAGTTAACCCCTGATCAAAACTTTTCCAGTCAATTAAACTGTTCAGGCTGTTGTCTATGGAATTTGCGGAAAAAGATGCAGCAGAAGGCTGATCCTGTCGTGAATTCATATACAGAAAAATACCGCCCGCACATATGCAAATAAGGATAATGACCAATATATTTTCTTTTTTCATTCTCTGCCCTTTATAAATATTGATGAATATTTTGTATCATACACGATTTTAAATGTATTTGAAATTAAAGAAAACAACATAAAAGAATCTTGATATGATATATAAAATCATTTAAGGTAAATTATCTGTCAACAAGATATAAAAATTTATCATATATTCCATAAACGGCAAACAATTTGCTCTATTTAATATAATATTAATACATTTGGAGGAATTTATGGACCCGGTCTTTTTATCCAGGCTGCAATTTGCCGCAGCAACCATGTTTCATTTTCTTTTTGTACCGTTGACCCTCGGAATAACCATCATTATCGCCTACATGGAAACAAAGTATGCCAGAACAGGGGATAAAATCTATCTGCAGATGACCAAATTCTGGGGCAAATTGTTTTTAATTAATTTTGCCCTGGGTGTGGTAACGGGGATTACCCTTGAATTTCAGTTTGGAACCAACTGGTCAAGGTATTCAGAATTTGTAGGAGATGTTTTTGGTTCGCTTCTGGCGATTGAAGCATCTGTTGCTTTTTTTCTGGAATCCACGTTTATCGGCATCTGGATTTTCGGATGGAAACGCTTATCTGCAAAAGCCCATGCAGGCGTTATGTGGGTGATCGCTTTTGCCAGTAATCTATCCGGCGTATGGATTTTAACTGCCAATGGATTCATGCAGCACCCTGTCGGATACACTATCCGGAACGGTCGTGCCGAACTCACGGATTTTTTTGCCGTGCTTTTCAACTATCACGGAATTCTGCAAATTTTTCATACCCTGCCCTCGGGTCTTCTTTTAGCCTCATTTGTTATTATGGGAATATCTGCTTATCATTTATTAAAAAAACAGCATGTTGAAGTTTTTACCCGGTCCTTTAAAATTGCATTGGTTTTTGGTGTTATCTGTTCCATTTTTGTTGCCATCATAGGAGATCTGCATGGTGTCAATGCCGCTAAAAACCAACCTGCCAAGCTTGCAGCCATGGAAGCGCACTGGGAAACCCAAACACGGGCGCCCATTGTTCTTTTTGCAATCCCGGATGAAAAAAATGAAAGAAATTCTATTGAAATCGGCTCTATCCCAGGCATTTTAAGCTTTCTCGGGTTCCATGATTTTAATGCAACAGTTGTCGGACTCAAAGATATCCCAAAAGATGAAAGGCCTCCTGTTCTTCCTGTTTTCATAGGTTTCAGGCTAATGGTCGGGATCGGAACCGTTCTTATCCTCTTAAGTTTATATGGCTTGACCCGAAGAAATAAACTTTTAGAAAGTCCATCATATTTGAAATTAATGGTACTTGCGATTCCTTTGCCCTATATCGCTATGGAAATGGGATGGGTGGTTGCAGAAGTCGGCAGACAGCCCTGGATTGTATATGGCGTATTAAGAACCGCTCAGGCCGCATCACCCATTGAGGGCATACAGGTATTGATTTCCCTGATCGGATTTATTGCTGTTTACGGTCTGTTGGGAGCCATTGGTTTTTATCTTATGGCCAAACATGTCAAACAAGGGCCTGCAGGCTCAACTATATAATTACAGGAGCTTTAAACATGGAACTTCAAATAGCTTGGTTTTTCTTATGGGGCCTTTTATGGGCGGTCTTTTTTATGACAGACGGGTTTGATTTCGGAGTGGGGACTTTATATCCTTTTTTAGGAAAATCCGATACTGACAAACGCATCATGATCAATTCCATCGGTCCTTTATGGGATGGAAATGAAGTCTGGCTTATAACTGCGGGCGGCGTGACCTTTGCTGCATTTCCCCAGGTATATGCAACCATGTTCTCCACCCTGTATACACCCTTGATGCTTATTTTATTCGCCCTGATCTTTCGAGGGGTAGCCTTTGAATTCCGAGGTAAAATCATAAACAATTCCTGGAAAAAATTTTGGGACATTTTTATTTTTCTGGGCAGTTTTTTGCCAGCGCTTCTTTTCGGAGTGGCTTTTGCCAATATTTTCCAGGGAATTCCGTTTGATGGACAAGGACTTTATCACGGCAACACCTTGAAACTGCTGAATCCTTATGGCCTTTTAGGCGGGCTTTTATTTGTATTGTTGTTCATGCAGCACGGGGCCAACTGGCTGAATATAAAAACCACAGGCGATTTGCAAAAAAGAACCATTGCCGTTTCTCAAAAGATATGGCTGGTCCTTGTACCGGTTGCCGTTATTTTTCTTGTGGCAAGCTATTTTTATACGGATTTATATACAAACTTTTTTAAAACCCCTGTTCTTTTCATTGAAATTATAATTACCGTGGCAGCTTTGCTGTCAATGCGGTTTTTTATTGCCGGACAATCATATTTTAAAGCATGGTTTGCATCAGCATTAACGATTGTGGGTGCAACTTTTTTTGGGATTATCGGATTATTTCCCGCACTGTTTCCTTCCAGTCTGGACAAAGCCTTTTCATTAACGGCGTATAATGCATCTTCAAGTCCGCTGACACTGAAGATCATGCTTGGCGTGGTGCTGGTATTTATCCCTCTTGTGATTATGTATCAGGCCTGGTCTTATAATTTTTTTAAACACCCGATTACTGAAAACGATCTGAATTCTGAAGAAACATATTAATATAATCCTGCAACTTTTAAAAAGGAGATAAAAAATGGACAAATACGTATGCGGACCCTGTGGTTATGTCTATGATCCTGCTGAAGGCGACCCGGACAACGGCATTGATCCCGGAACAAGTTTCAGCGATCTGCCCGATGACTGGTGTTGTCCGATCTGCGGCGCATCAAAGGACGAATTTGAAAAAGAATAATCCACGCTCCAGCCGTATTCCATATTATTGTTCATGGAATACGGCTGATACCGAACCTGATACTATTATTCAGTCTTTTTTATATCACTTTGCTTGACTTGAAAATTGAAAATAGCTTAATATAATCTAAATCACATTCAATCTATAAAGGCTATTTTTTCATTTCGATGTCTGCAATTCAGTTTTAATCATTTTACGATGATACAGGAGGTGTATTGTGAATGATTTTTTACGTAATCTTCGAAGTTCTCATAAAAAAGACAGTTCTGATCCAAGACGTAATCTGGATGGCCATTATTACCCCAAAGAAGACAGAAGACAGATCCTTGACAGAAGAATCGATTCTCCTGAAAATTCAAATGTATTGCTTGCTGCCCTTCTGGATTATCTGCCAAAGATTGCAGACAATTCAACTCAGATTTTAATCGATTTTAAAAAACTGGTTCACAATAACGATGTGATGACACAGGCCAGGCTCAAACAGACAGAAGCTGTCTGTCAATTTTTTGATAATTTGAACACCCTTTTTTCCAAAGACTTATCCGGCTTCTCAAAACACTCCGAAGATGAAGATTATCCGCCTTCTGCCGATTACATTGTCGGGAATAATTTTACAAAAAAGGATATTCTTGAGCTCATAAAAAACATGCGCAAAGAAGGACACACCTTTGCAGTCATAGCAGACGTTCTGACAGAAAAAAAAATTCCCACATTCTCAGGCAGAGGGCAGTGGCATGCGCAGACAATTCATCGCCTCTGCAAATAAAAATCAGACTTTTTTTATGCCTTTGCCAATAATGCTGAATGCCGTTCTCAAGGTCGATTTTACAAAATCTTTTTTGTTATTCAGCAATCGTTTGGAATCCACCCAAAGAACAATTCCGGCATAGGATGCCCAAAGAATATCTGCAAGGGCAACAGGATGTTCATCTATAAAAATCCCCTGCTCAATTCCCTGGCGGATCACATCAACAATTGCACGATGAGACTGGGTGGAGTATTTTTTAATTTCTTTAAGCACATCGTCTGAAAGATTCATGAGTGTTTCTCCGGACTGGAGATGGAACAGATTGATCAGTATATTGGAATCATAATCATAGATTTCAATAAAGACATCCATGAATTTTTCAATTTTTTCCTCCACGGAAATATCGAGTTTAACAACCTTGTGGACTTCTTTCACTAGACGTTTCAAAATTTCAATAGACAATGAAGTATGCAGTTCTTCCTTGTTTTTGAAATATAAATACAAGGTTCCGGGGCTTAATTCGGCTTCAGAAGCAATTTTTTCCATTGTGGCTGTATGAAGCCCTTTTTCTGAAAAAACTTTTCTGGCAGCATCGAGAATTTCACTTTTTCTTTGTTCTCTTTCCCGTTGTTTTCGCTCATAGATACCCATATCAAACCCCATCATTTTTTGAATGAAATTTATTTAAAAAATAAATAAAAATTACCTACAAGAAAACCAGAAAAACTGCAAGGAAAAGATAGTTAACAGCGGATATATTTAATTGGATGAAAAATTACGCATGCTGATATTGAGCAAAACTCCAAATCCCACCATATTGGTCACAACCGATGATCCACCATAAGAAACCATGGGCAAAGGAACTCCCACAACAGGAATAAGCCCCATCACCATGCCAAAATTGATGAAAATCTGCCAGAAAATCATGGCAGTAATACCGAATGCCAGAATAGAGCCAAACATATTGCGGCAATTGTATGAAATGTTAAGCCCCCAGAACAGCAAAAACAAATATAAAATCAACAAAATGCTGCATCCGACAAGCCCCCATTCTTCTGCAAGTACAGAAACAATAAAATCCGTATGCTGTTCGGGAAGAAATGACAGTGCATTCTGAGTGCCTTTTAAAAATCCTTTCCCTGTCAGCATTCCTGATCCAATGGCAATTTTTGATTGAATAATATGATATCCTGCCCCCAGCGGGTCCCGGTCCGGATTTAAAAATGTTAAAATCCGGAATTTCTGATATTCTTTTAATGCAAACAACCAGACCAGCGGTACTGTGGAAAGCCCTGCAAGTGCCAAAGATATCAGCACATGACGTTCAACCTTGATAAAGATGGTAATCGTTCCTGCAATGAGCAAAAGCAGAAGCCCTGTTCCCAGATCCGGCTGGATAACAATTAGAAAAAAGGGGATAAGGCATAAGATTATGGGCTTGAACAGTTTTCTGAAATTCAGTCCATCACTGGATAAAGAATTGGTGTACACGGATGACAAGCTGATGATCAAGGCGATTTTCATTAATTCCGAAGGTTGAATCCTGACAAAACCAAGCATGAGCCATCGTCTGGAACCACCGCCAAGATGACCGAACAACAGAACACAGATAAGCAGACCAATACAGATAATATAGATAAACAGATGGAGCTTATCCAGATCTTTAAAATCAACAATCAAAGAAATCATCATAATTGCAAATCCGGAAACCATCCATATGAGCTGACGTTTAAACAGAACCGGCAACCCGTCAACAGACTGTCCGCTGGCAGTCAATGCACTGTATAAAATAACAAGCCCCACGGAAGAGATTAAAAAAACCAGAATCACAAAGCCCCAGTCAAAATTTTCAATAAGTCTTCGGTCAAACATCATTGATCCCCTGATTTTTCCTGTGGTAAACGATGATTAAGATAAAACTCTGTAAGCTGGGCAGCGATAGGGGCTGCTGTGCTGGAACCGTGTTCGCCATGTTCAATGATGACACACACTGCAATGGAAGGTTGCGTGGCTGGCGCATAAGAAACAAACCATGCATGATCCCGCAGGTTATAGGCAAGATCTTCAGTTTTTGTATCATCATTGGCTTTCATGCTGAATACCTGGGCTGTTCCGGTTTTTCCAGCCATTTCAATGTCTTTTATCTTTACTCTTCTGGCAGTGCCCCGTTGGTCATGTACAACATCCAGCAACCCTTTTTTGACCATTTTCAGGGTTTCATCCTTGACCGGAAGATGACCGTTAATTTCAGGCGGTATATTTTCAATGATATTGCCCTGAGAATCTTTAATATCTGTAACGATTCTGGGTTTATATAAGGTTCCGCCGTTACCGACAGCTGCAATAAAAACTGCCATTTGCAAAGGCGTTACCAGATTATACCCCTGCCCTATTGCCACGGAAAGGGTTTCTCCACCCTGCCAGGGCTCTTTGAACCGTTTAAGCTTCCAGTCTGAAGTCGGTATCAGTCCCCTCTTTTCATTTTCAAGACTAATCCCGGTTTTTTTGCCCAGCCCGCATTTTATTGCATATTCTGCCAGTTTGTCCACGCCTGTTCTTTCTCCTGCCTGATAATAAAAAACGTCACAGGATTGAGACAGACTGTCAACCATATCCATTTCTCCATGGCCATGTTTATTCCAGCACCGATACACCCGATTGCCGTATTTAAAAAACCCCGGACAAAATATTCGGGTATTTTTATCGATATGGTTTTCTTCCAGAGCCGCAATGGCTGTGATAATTTTATAGGTGGATGCCGGCGGATATTCTGCCTGAATTGTTTTATTATTCATGGGCTTGCCAGGATCATTCATCAGCAGATCCCATTTTTTACTGCTGATGCCACCGATAAAATCGTTTTGATTAAAACTTGGATTGCTGGCCATGACAAGCACATCCCCATTAGCAGGGTCAATGGCAACAACTGCACCATCTTTATTTTCGAGTAATTTTTCAGCCATCCTCTGCAATTCCAGATCAATGGTAATATACAGGTCCATACCGGCCACAGGAGGAACTGTTTTTAAAACTTTAATTGTGCGCCCGTTGGCATCCACCTCAATTTGTCTTCCGCCTCTTTTGCCCTGCAGATATTTTTGAAAGCTTTTTTCAATTCCATATCTGCCGATGGCGTCACCGGTCCTCACATTCTCATACTTTCCGCTGTTAAGTTCTGCGCTGTTAATCTGACCCAGATATCCAAGAAGATGGGCTGCCATTTTTTCGTATATATAGTGACGGGTGGGTTCAATATCAATATGAATTCCGGGAAGATCAAATTTATGAGCCTCAACAATGGCAAGCTGGTCCCGGGTAATATTGTTTTTCAAGGTAATTGATTTATAAAATGCCCCTTTCCCGGCATCGTTGATTTGTGCTTTAAGCTCCTCAAAAGGGATTTGGGTTAAATTTGATAATCTTACCAATGTCTGATTCACATTTCCCGCATCTTCAAGTATGATTTTTAAATTAAAAGAAGGGCGATTATCCACCAGAAGCTGGTGATTTCGGTCAAAAATCAGACCCCTTGAGGATTGAATGCTTTTCAGACGAACCGCGTTTTTTTCTGATAAAAGCCTGAATTCCTCTCCTTTTATGATCTGAAGATAAACAAGCCGCAAAAACAAGACAATAAACACGAACAGGATGCAGACGCTTGCCCCGATAAGACGTTGCTTGATCCATTCCCTGTCCGGGTTTTTACTGAATTCAGTCAAGATACCACTCGATGTTTTTTGAAATTTTCTTTTGAAGATGTTCTGTCATGTTTTCCCAGATCTGTAATAAAACCTGAAGCAGCCAGACCCCGAGAGGAATAAAAACAAGTCCCCAGAACAACTGGTGCAGTGCAGTTATAAAATTAAAGGAAGAAAGGATTTCCATATCCTGTTTAACGAAGATGGAAAACAATACAAAACTTTGCTGAATCAATATGGAAACAGCGCTGATAAGCAAAAGGAAAAAAAAGCTTTGTTTGAAAAAAAGCTGTTTGACCAGATGGACGATCATATAAATCCAGACATAAGAAAAGATATAATGAAAAAAAACAGCACCTGAAATACTGTCCATTATAATACCAATTAAAACTACCGATATCAGAACCGAATGGTGACTGGAAATCAGACTTAAAAAAAGAACCTCAATAATTAAAAGATCAAAACATTGAGTAAAAATCCGGAAAGAAGGAAAAATGACTGTTTGAACAATCAGTAAAAGAAACGTAACCAGAATAAAAAAAAATACCTTCACTATTGAACTGCCTTAAAAAAAACATTTAAAATTTTTTAAACACCAGGACTTCTTCAATTTTATCAAAATCCACAAAGGTCTCTATGGTTATATCCTGAAAAAGTTTGGAATGAACCTTGGTAACATTTAAAATTCTGCCGATTTTAAGCCCTTTTGGGAAAACCTTGTCCAATCCGGAGGATATAATGATCTCACCTTCATTCACCTGATCTTTCCTTAAAGTATAAACAAAGGAACAATTGTCATCATTATTCCCTTTTACAATTCCGCGAACGCGTGAATTCTGAACCAAAGCATCAACTGCAGAATTTTGATCTATAATTAATAAAACCCTTGATGAATTATTGCTCACATTAATAATCTGCCCGACAATCCCCTCTGATACCACAACAGGACTGCCTTCTGAAAGTCCATCTTTCAACCCCTTGTCGATCATCAGTGTTTTGAACCAGGGAGAAGGATCCCTTGCGATGATCTGCGCAGCCACATAGGAACCCGGGACCTGACTGGTGAAATTTACAAATTTTTTAAGACGTAAGTTTTCAAGTTCAAGCTCTTCATACCTGTTTTTAATTTCCTGAGTCTCACTGATCTGCTGTTTGAGTTCAATATTTTCCTGAACAGCTGTAACCGTCATAAAATACGTGTACCAGATGTTCTGAGTAAATCTGATCACAGCAGTGACAGATTGCTGCACAGGCGCAATAAAGAATATGGAGATACGTTCCATACCGCCTGTGGGTAGAGATTCCCGACTGCTCATAGTTATAGCGGTAAATGTCAGAGCGATAAAAAGAGCAACGCCAACAAAAATAAGCAGGTTTCTTGAAAACATAAAATCAATTTATGACAACTTCTTTTAAAATTTCTATATTATCAAGAACTTTCCCACAGCCCAGTGCGACTGTAGCCAAAGGATCATCAGTGACAACAATAGGAAGCCCGGTTTTTTCCTTAAGCAGTTTATCCAGATTTTTCAACAGGGCTCCACCGCCGGTCAAAACAATTCCGGAATCAACAATGTCTGCGGCAAGTTCAGGGGGTGTCTGTTCCAGAGCAATGCGAACCGTTTCAACAATGGCATCAATCTGTTCGGAAATAGCCACCCGAACTTCCTCGGAATCTATGGCCAGTATCTTGGGAATACCCGAGACCAGATCACGACCTTTGACTTCAATGGTTTCCAGATTATCCAGATCTGGATAGGCATTGCCAATGGTTGTCTTAATAATCTCAGCAGTTCTTTCACCAATAAGCAGATTGTATTTACGCTTGATATGCTGACTGATGGCAGCATCCATTTTGTCTCCGGCAACTCTCAACGATCGGGTATATACGACTCCGGCAAGAGAAATAACAGCCACTTCAGTTGTTCCACCGCCAATATCAACCACCATATTACAGGTGGGTTCAGTAATCGGAAGTCCTGCACCAATGGCTGCCGCCATGGGTTCTTCAATCAGAAAAACCTCCCGGGCACCTGCGGATTCTGCGGATTCTCTGACCGCTCTTTTTTCCACCTGGGTGATTCCCGAAGGAACTGCAATGACAATTCTTGGCCGAACCAGTGCTCTTCTGTTGTTATGAACTTTACGGATAAAATGCTTTAACATGGCTTCTGTGACTTCGAAATCAGCAATAACACCGTCCCGCATCGGCCGTATGGCGACAATGTTTCCCGGCGTTCTTCCCAGCATTCGTTTTGCTTCGATCCCGACTGCAAGTACTCTGCTTTTTGACCTTTTATCAGTTCTTACTGCGACAACTGAAGGTTCACTCAGTACAATACCTTTTCCTTTCACATAAACAAGCGTATTTGCAGTACCAAGATCAATAGCCAAGTCATTGGAGAATGCGCCAAGCAAAGAATCTGTTATAAAGTTCATTTTACCTCTTTTAAGAATTTAATTTATAGTTTGCATACTAAAGCTAAAAAGATTTTATTAAACGTTATTTGCTAACAAACTTAGCAGTTTTTTACAAGTTTAAAACAGCTGACAGCCAAATATTTATGCATAGATAGAATAAATTAAATCATGCAGTACTGGGCGAAATTGCTTGATCCCTTCATTTGATCGTAACGGGTGAACCCTGTTGGTAAGCAAAATTACAGATAACGCAGTTTCAGGGTCAATCCAGAAGGAAGTCCCGGTGAACCCCAGATGACCGATGGAGCCCCTTGAAAAAAATTGTCCGGCAGAAGAATTTTGTTTTGAAGGGGTATCAAATCCGGCCACCATATCATACTGATTCTTCGGATCTTTTTTAAGCAATTTTTGCAAAACAAACGGGTTCAGTACCTTTGACCGCCTGCCCTGAAGGATTTTTAACAATTCACAGCATAAAACAAAAACAGAAAAAGCATCGCCAAACAATCCGGCATGCCCTTCTATTCCACCGGCTGCCCAGGCATTTTCATCATCCACCTCTCCCACCAGCAGCTTACCCCGCCAGGGGCAGATTTGAGTTGCAGCAAATTTTTTTTCAGAAAAGTCAGATCCGGGTGTGGCCGAATGCAGATCCACAAAAAAAAGATGGTCTATTCCAAGGGGGATGAAAATATTTTCACGAACAAAATCATCAAGCCTTTGACCGGATACTTCTTCTATGATCCAGGATAAAATCATAAACCCCGGATCACTGTATACCTGACAGGAATTGATGGGATTTTCCAGATTCTGATCCACCAGCAGCTGACGAAGATATTCTCTGGATATTTTTTTTTCTGTATCCATCTTTTTATAATATTCCCTGTAAGCTGGAAGCCCTGATGTATGCCGCAACAGCATATCCACTGTAATTTTTGCTTTTGAGGTCTGAGAAAACGGTTTTAGGATTGAACCCAGTTCCCGGTGAAGTCCTGTTTTTTTTTGTTCAATCAGCTTGGATATCGCTAAAGTGGTGGCAAAGGGTTTGGTTAAAGAGGCCAGATCAAAAATATGGGTTGTCTGCATTTGTTCATTTTCAAATATATTTGCCATGCCAAAGGATGCGTTAAACACAATATCGTCACCCTTTGAACATAAAAGCACAGCACCGGGGAAAACCCCCCTGGAAACTGCTTTTTCCATCATCTCCAGCAGTAAGGCTTCACTCATTGCGATATGCCCTTGCTCAACATCAGATCCTCACTGCTAACCTGGACCATGGTCCCCATCACCAGAGACAGATTTATGCTTCCATGGCCTGCATCCAGACCACCCAGAACAGGGATATTAAAATCCTGAAATATTTCCGTTAAAATCTGGGGGATGTATGTTTCATTCTCACACGCGGTGAAAGATCCGGTCACAACACCGGTTATCCCGTCAAAAAGCCCTGCCATTTTCATCTGCATCAGCATCCGGTCTATTTTATATGCCGGTTCATGAATATCTTCCATAAAAAAAATACACTGATTAAAATCCGGCTGAAACCCTGTTCCGACAAGGTGGGAAATAGTTGAAAGATTTCCGCCTTTCAGAATGCCTGTGGCATTTCCGGGGCAGATCACCTCTTCTTTAAGTCTTATTTTGAGACAGTCGTCTCCGGTCAATGTCTGGTAAAAAGAATCAATGGTTTCATTTTGGGCGCAGGCCAGACTGATTAAATTCGGCCCGTGAATCACCGGCATGTCACAACGATCTATCATGGCCAGCAACAAGGCTGTGGTATCAGAAAAACCGATAAAGGGTTTGGGACAGCCTGCCATCAGGGACCAGTCCATGTAATCCAGAATCCGCAAAGCGCCGAATCCGCCCCTGGCCGAGATAATGGCGTCAACTTCAGGATCTGCAAACAACTGCATGATCACCCGGGCACGGATGATATCATCACCGGCCAGATATCGTTTTCTTTGAAAAATCTGTTCCGGTATTTTAATATTGAACCCAAGGTCTTGTAATACCTGTACCCCGTCCTTGAATGTGTCAATATCAAAACATGCTGAAGGTGCGCAGACACCGATGGTATCCCCTGGTTTTAGAAATTGGATGGTATTCATTCTTTATTTTGTATCATACCCTTGTGATTAAAATCAGATTAAAAAACAATATTTAAAAAAAATCAGGGTTCGATTTTTATTGAAGGATATAATCCTTTACGGGGACCTGTTCGATACGGTTGAATCATATTATAGGAAATATTCTGATCATCCTGGGCATGTCCCCTGTTTTTTCCTTTTTTATACAAGGCGCCATTTGAAAGCAGAACTTTATCAATCCGTTTTTTAAATGCGTCCACAAACAAAGACCCATTACCTGAAAATTCAAGATTGCCCAGAACAAAGATATCCTCTATCTGTTCAAAATCAGTGATGGGAATCGTATTGGTTTTAATGTCTTCAACACTCCCGATAAACCCCCAGATTAAATGACTGGCAGGTATTTTTATGGGTAATTCGCTGTCAATAATCGTATGAGGCATGACAATGCAATCCTGCCCGATTTCAATTGGTGCATCCTGTTTACCATTCAAAAAACAGTTAAATCCCAGAAAGGTTTTAATTCCGATCCTTGAATAAATTATTTTTGCGCCATGGGCGGTAATATTCAGTCCATCCAATGTTGAATGAATGATAAACGTATTTTCCTGGGCATTTGACCCATCTCCCATCACTGCATTGTCTAAAAATGCCCGTTGTGAAACCAGAACATTTTCACCGATGTGAACATTGCCGATTACAACAGCATACGGATTCACCGCTGACGTGGAAGGAGACTCTATCAGTTTAGTTGTCAGATTTTGAAACGATCTCTCATGAATCAGCTCACGCTCTTTTGTGAAATCATATAAAATGCCGACAGGCTGCTGCAAAGAATTAATTCCAATATAATTTTCCAGAATTTCTTCTTTAAATTTATACTTAAATTCAAATTTATTCTGCTTAATCCAGACAGTTCCGGGGGCAATTTTCTGATGGAACAATTCTCCTGCCTGTACATATGAAAATTCACCGACAATGCAGGATAAAAGATTCATCAAATCCACGGTGGCAAAAGGTCCTATAAAACATCCCTGAAGTGTTGTTCCGTGGATATTGGCATAATGCGCTGAAATTGTACTTTTAATTCCAAACTCTTCAGGGCTTTTGGGGTTATGGGAATTGCTGTGCACCAGTGTTTTATACAAAAGGCTGTCTCGAATAGTGATGGTTTCATCTTTAACCAGCGGAACGTTTTTAAAACTGATGATATCATCCCCTTTGCGTTTAAGCTCATCTCCTCTGACATCACTTTTATAGACCGCAGATCTGCCGACATGACACTGCCCCAGAAAATAACTGCCTGCAATATTTGAATCTGTAAACGAAAAATAAATCGGATGAAGGGACGTAATTCCGTAAAATGCAAAAGAGTTGAGCATTTTTTGTGAGTCAAGCGCATTCATTACAAATGTTTCTGAATTAAAATCAAACAGTTCCAGATTGATATTTACCCGGCTGATGATTCGATCAGTCAGCTGTCTAATTTCCATCATCCTCACCACCCTTACTTTTTGTCCATCCTGATTTTAATCCAACGCTTCATTATTTTGACAAATTTTAACAAAATTGCAATACTGCACACTTAATTTAATCAAATAAGGATATATATCCATTGAATATTCCAAAAATTCTTGCGCCAGCCGGAGATACAACCTGTTTTTTAGCAGCGATTGCCGCAGGTGCGGATGCCATTTACTGCGGTTTGAAAATATTTTCCGCCCGTATGGAAGCACAAAATTTCAGCATTGAAGAACTTGCAAAGCTCACTGCGCTTGCAAAATCAAAAAACATTGAAGTTTATATCGCTTTAAATTCCATCATCAAAGAATCAGAGCAGGAAAAAATAATTAATATTCTCAACAAACTCTGTACGTTTGTTGATTTTGATGGTCTGATCATACAGGATCCGGGCATCATTCCGCTGGCCCGGCAGGCGGGTTTTAAAAAACAGTTTCATTTGTCGACACTGGGCAACTGCAGCTTCCCTTCAGGATTGACAACGGCCAAACAAATGGGATTTGATAAAGTTGTCATTCCAAGAGAATTTACCATTGATGAAATCAAAGAAATGGCAGGTTCATTACCCGAAGGGATCGAGCTTGAGGCGTTTATTCACGGCGCCCTGTGCTACAGTGTTTCAGGAAGGTGCTACTGGAGTTCCTGGTTTGGCGGGAAAAGCGCTCTTCGGGGCAGATGTGTTCAGCCCTGCCGAAGGGTATATGACCAGAAAGGTGTGAAAAAAAGGCATTTTTCATGCACGGATTTTTCATGGGATGTGCTGGTTAAAGTTTTAAAACAGATCCCTCAAATCACCACCTGGAAGATTGAAGGCCGCAAAAAAAGCCCGCATTATGTATATTACACGGTAAAAGCCTACAAAACATTGCGGGACGACCCTGAAAACAAAAAAACAGCCCAGTCCTATCTTGATTATGCAATGGGAAGAGAATCTACACATTACAATTTATTGAGCCAACGCATCATCAGTCCGCTTGACCATCTTTCCGAAACCGCATCCGGTCTTTTTACCGGACGCATCCAGAATCCTGCTGCCCCCTTTTTTATCACAAGAGAAGCATTGCTGCCCCAGGATCTGTTAAGAATCGGGTTTGAAGATGATAAATTTCACTCTATCCAGAAAGTCACCCGGGCGATCCCCAAAAAAGGAAAATTTTTTTTAGATAAAAAATCAGCGTTCAGAATAAAAAAAGGAACCCCGGTTCATATTATCGATCGCCGGGCACCTGAACTTATGGTGCAAATTCAAGTGCTTGAAAATGAATTGGAAAAAACACAGACTCCGCCTGTTCGACCGGTCATCAAAACCGGCAGCCCTGAAATTTTTCACAAAGCAAAAAAACCATCGTCCAGAATGATAAATTTAACCCTTTCACGGGGCAAATTCATCCAGAAATCAGGCCCCCGCTCCCTGGAAAGGGCGGTATGGATATCCAGCCAAAGATATTGCGCCCCTTCATCCAGACAGGACTGGCTTTTTCTGGATCCTCTTGTATTTCCGGATGAAGAGAACATATGTTCAGACTATATTGCCAAAGCCATCAAAAAAGGGGCAAAAAACTTTATTATAAACAGCCTGTGGCAACTGTCATTGTTCAAAACGCCTGAGCAACTGAATATCTGGGCGGGCCCATTCTGCAATATTACAAACAGCATGACCATCCAGGTATTAAAAAACCGCGGTGTGTCAGGGGTGATTGTCAGCCCGGAACTGGATCAAGACACGGTTATGCTGCTTGGCAAAAACAGTCCCCTGCCCTTGGGGATTGTCATCTTTGCAAACTGGCCACTGGGCATTTCAAGAATTATTTCCAGCGACCTTAAACTGAACCAGGCTTTTACAAGCCCTATGGGAGAAGTTTCCTGGGCTTCCAAGCACAATAACAATTATTATATTTTCCCCAACTGGCCTCTGGATTTATCCTCCCAGAAGGCTGCACTTGAAAACGCCGGGTATTCACTTTTTATGGATATGCATGAAAATATCCCCAATACAATCAAACTCAAAGACAGACCCGGGCTTTGGAACTGGAATATAAAACTTTTATAATTTTATTTTAACCATCTGTTCAAACAGGACAAGCAGAAATTCCTGTCAATTCTGTAGTTACAAAATTGAAACTTAAAGCAGTCCAGTGAAAACATATTTGTAATTAATGTATATAAAATTAATTTTTTAAAATTTCAATAATATTTAAATCCAACATAATATTAAATACTTAATCAACATTATCTATCTCCATTTGGAAAATGGTATATAATTTGCTTTCCTCCTGCTAATTTGATCATTTTCAATAATTCATATTATGCTATGGAGGAATTTCATGCTTTCAAAAAAGTTGTTTGCGTCATTACTTGCTGTTACACTGTACTCAGGCACGGCGCTTGCCGGCACAGAACCGTTTATCGATACAGGTAAAACCAGCTGGATGCTGATATCCACTGCCCTTGTATTATTGATGCTTCCAGGCCTTGCCATGTTTTACGGCGGACTTGTCCGCTCAAAAAATGTGCTTGGAACCATGATGCATACATTTGTATCCATGGCTGTCATAGGTGTTTTGTGGGTCGTTTGCGGGTATTCATTGACTTTTGGACAAAGCATTCTTGGCGGTTTTATCGGATGGAACAGTGATTTTGTTTTTTTAAAAGGCATAGACACTGCAATAACCGATGGAATCCCTGAATATATTATTGCCATGTTCCAGGGCAAATTTGCTATTATCACTCCTGCACTGATCAGTGGTGCCATTGCAGAACGGGTGTATTTCCGGGGATATATTCTTTTTATTGCCATATGGTTTTTACTGGTATACTGCCCGTTATGCCATTGGGTATGGTCAGCGGACGGATGGCTTTTCAACAGTGGCGCTTCCGGAGTTATTGATCTGGCTGGCGGACTGGTCATTCATGTTTCAGCCGGCATCAGCGCACTGGTAGCAGCCATTTACCTTGGCTCCCGCCAGGGGTTCCCCAAACTGCCGACACTGCCCAATAATCTTGTAATGACCCTGATGGGTGCAGGACTTTTATGGGTAGGATGGTTTGGTTTCAATGCGGGGTCCACACTTCAAAGCGGGCTGGATACCGCAAGGGCGCTTACCATGACCCAGATATCCGCAGCCAGCGGTGCATTGACCTGGCTGATCATTGAAGCCATCACCTTTAAAAAAGCATCTGCCTTAGGGTTTGCATCCGGCATTCTTGCAGGTCTTGTGGTTATTACACCGGCAGCTTCTGTGGTTTTACCCACAGGCGCTTTTATTCTGGGTGCCCTGTCATCCATCTTCTGCTATTTTGCACTTCAGATGAAATTGAAGCTTGGATATGATGACACTCTGGACTGTTTTGGCATCCATGGTGTCGGCAGCGGTCTGGGCGTTCTTCTGCTCAGTTTTTTCATCCGCGATTCCTGGATGGCTGCCGCCACGACTGCTGCAGGCCGCACATGGACAGCCTGGGACCAGTTACTTGTTCAGCTAAAAGGATTAGGCGCAACAGTTGCACTTGCAGCAACTGCAACGCTTTTAATCTGCATATGCGTTGAAAAAACCATCGGGTTCAGGCTGGATAAGGAAAGCGAACTGATCGGCATGGACAAGGCACTGCATGGCGAAAGAGGATATGATATTTCTTAGGGTTTCATAAAAAAAGACGTTGTGTTTCACGCAGACAGTTGAGAACAACGTCTTTTAAATTTTCCAGATACTTTAATTATAAGGAAATTGAACAATAAGGCCCTGTAATCAAAAGATTATTCATCACTGTTGACTGTATCTTTTCCATTTTACTGCCAAGCAAAAATTCTTTTATGATACCATGGCCGTATGCACCCAAAACAATAAGGGAATCGTGCGGGACCTCATACAGCATTTTATCAAATTGTGATTTTTTATAAAAATGCCATTGACGGATCAACTGTTTTATTGTCTCGGGAAAGTCCTGATTTTCAATAAAATTTTCATAATAAGACTCATCTTTTTTTTCAAGCAGGGTAAAAACATCCAGCGGCAGCCCGGAGGACAAGGCAAGTTTTAGCCCCAGTCTCAAAGCATTCATCGCATTTACAGAGCCGCCGAAAAACACAGATATGCTTTTCCAGGGTTTAAATACAGGACTTGCAATCAACACGGGAAAAGTTGCATGCTTTATAATCCGCCTGACTTTTGGCCCGATATGACCAAGCCCGATCTTTGATGACAGATCGCTGACAGATCGCGGGCAGCATAAATAATCAAAATTCGCAGGGATATCCGGTAAAGAGGATGCTGTAAAATTTTTAGGCATATAGAATTGGGGTGCAATCTGCATGTAATCAAACAATTCCAGCACATGCTTTTTTGCAGTTTTAGGAGAAAACAGATAAGAATTATCCAGATCAATTTGTACTGCATCGTTGGGAAAATACATCAGGAACTTATCTGTTTTGGGGATATACACAACCGGATACGCATGAATTGTTTTACAAAAATATAATGACTGCAAAAAGGTTTCCCTGCCAAATGGTGTATTCCTGAAAATATGAAGTAATGTATAATTCATCTTACGCTCCTTTTTATCCGACCAGACTAATACACAGAGGTCTGCATGATTAATTCTCTTCGATATAAATCCAGTATTCTGTTTTTTGAAATCATACCGACAAACCGCTCATGTTCTACAACCGGTATGGTATCCATGTTATTATTTTCCATCATATCGAGAACTTCCTGAAGACCGTTCTCCAAAGATGCGGTCAACACATCTGTATCCATAATCTGATTTAAAAATATCATATCATAAACCCCGGGATCCAGAACATATTTTCGGATCGCACTGATTTGAATCACACCTTTGTAAACGCCTGTATCATCTTCAATAACCGGGAAAAAATTCTGGTTTGAGGATTTCAACGCCTCGATAAAATCTCTGAAAACCATATTTTCAGAAAATGTGTCATAGCCGGTTTCAATAAGTTCACCCAGATTAAGATCTGCAAGAATTCTTTCATCTGTTCCGGGTCTTAAGAATTGTCCTCTTTCAATCAATTCCTTAAAATAAAACGAGGCCGGCTCTATATAATGGCTCATGGTTGACGAGATGGAAGAAACCAGGATTAAAGGCAATATTGTTTCATACCCGCCTGTGATCTCCACGATTAAAAATATACCGGTTAACGGTGCCTGCATCACCCCGCTGATAATCCCTGTCATTCCGAAAAGTGCATAAGCGCCTTCTTTCGCAATCTCGACATTCGGGAAAATGAGTAAAATAAATTTATGGAAAAAAATTCCAATCAAACTTCCGATAAGCAGAGATGGTGCAAAAATACCGCCGGAACCGCCCCATCCCAAGGTTATCGCAGTGGCGAAGATTTTGGCAAAAACTGCCACAAAAATTACAAAAACGCCCATGGAAAAAGTTCCGGAAATCATGGACTGGATAAAATGATACCCTTCTCCAAGCACAACCGGCATATAGATCCCGATCAACCCGACAGTGCAACCGCCGAGAAGTGCTTTGGACCAGAATGATAAAGATGTTTTTTGGGCTATTTTTTTGGTTTGTCTTAATGTTTTTGTAAACACTATCGAGATCAGGGCAGTAACTCCGGCCAGACAGATACTGGGAAAGATATCATTATAGCTGACCGCAAACGGAATGTGATTAAAAATAACCTGTTCAGGAATAATTGCATGACTGACCTGGGTTCCTGCAACAGCGGCTATGGCAATGGGAATAATATTGACAAATTTCCATTCTCCCAGAATCACTTCAACAGAAAAAACAAGCCCTGCAATGGGGGCATTAAAGATTGCGGCAATGGCGCCTGCTGTACCACACCCCACCAGCGTTATTCTTTGCCGGTCATTTAAGCCAAGAAATTTGGCCAGATTGGAACCGATGGCAGACCCGCTCATCACAACAGGAGCTTCAGGACCTGCTGATCCACCGCTTCCGATGGTCAGAAAGCTTGCTATCAAACGGGAATAACTGGACCGGAACCGCAGCAACCCGCCATATCTTGAAACGGAATAAATCACTTCAGGCACACCATGCCCGGCCCCTTCCCTGGCAATTTTTTCCAGATAAAAAGAAGACAGCACAGCCCCGACAGCAGGAAGAACAAACGCCCATCCATATTGTCTGAAAGGATGGAGCCATTCAAAAACATGTTCCAGCGACAAGCGCAGAGCAACTGCGGCAAGTCCGCTGCACATACCTGCAATGGACCCGACAATAATTAACAGCAGCCTGTCATCCAGATGAAAAAGTTTATGATATATCTGCATATACCAGTTTTTAATTTTTGACATTTACCCGGGCTGCTCCATATCCATTAGATTGTATTTCTTTGTTGAAGAAATTCTATTTTTTTTATCAACAGTCCTGCGGCGGGCTTTTGTTCAAGGAATTGGATGAATTGAAAGTCCTTTAAGCAAAACGACAACGCAGACAACAGATGCAGATGCAGTTTAAGATCAGGGCATAAAATAAAAAATAAAACAAAAACCTGTTTTTGATCCAGCGCATTATAATCAACCGGGTGATCCAGAAAACTGACACAGATCACAGGAGAGGTTAAATAATGCAATTGTTCTCTGGGATGTGGAATCGCGATTCCTTTGCCGATTCCTGTTGAAAGTGCTGCTTCTCTCCGGGCAAGGCGGTCAAACAGATCATCCTTGAAATCCTGTGGAATCACAGTAAATTTATCAATGGAATTTTTTAAAACCTGATGGACATTATCTCCTTTGATATCATAATAGACCCCTCCATCCTGAATTGCAGCAGATAGAAGAGGATGTTCTTTTTCGGGGCTGGATAAATTTTTGTTTTCAGAAAAATCCAGCGAAATATTTCTTTTTGATGCCCAGTTTTCAAGATCTTTTTTATTAAACCTGCAATGTGTTCCTTTTGAGGATACCGGCAGGTTTCCCTGTCTTAACCACCGTTCTATTGTTATGGGGGTAACCCCTAAACGTTTGGATAATTCCAAAACAGAAAGCTCCATATATTTCCCCTTATCATGAATAACCGCTGTAACAGCAAATTCTCTTTATTGCTCGTATTTAAAACGCATAAGATTTGATTAGGATGAAACCTTTCCGGAGATATCCGGAAAATTCAGAATTGACTGATCAAGTTTTGCTCCGGGGAAATATCATGCTTCCATACGTTAACGGTTATTATAAGCTGTTTGATTCATAAACTTTTTTTTGAAGGATTATAGAACAAACCGATAAAATTAACAACCCCAAGTTTTTCCTGTGTTCTGTCAAGCAACTTATCAAAAAATTTATATTTTAAACGATTTTATAGAAATATTAAAAAAAACGTGTTAGGTATTTTTGCCTGAAACAATTAAATCAGGTAATTTATTTGCTTAAAAAAGGAGTAAAAAAATGACAATAATAAATATTTCAAGGCAGCCCTACAGTGACGGGGATGAAATTGCAGAAGAAATTGCCAGAAATCTGAATTACAAGCTGATAGACAAATTGTCTATCAATCGAAAAGTCAAAGACTTTCATTCTGATCTTTCAGATGAACTCAAAGATCTTGCAGAAGAAAAAGAACCCGGATTTTTTAAGCATTTTTTTAAAAATCCGGAAGTGTATAACGATTTAATACAGGCGATTCTGTTTGAAGAAGCCAGTAATGACAATGTTGTCATCGAAGGTCGCGGAGGACAGTATTTTCTGGATCAGAATCATGTCCTCAACGTAAGAATTATTGCGCCTTTTGAATATCGATGTGCCAATCTTGCAAGACACAGAAAACTCAATCAGGAAATGGCAGAAAAAATTTTAGAAAAAATCGATCATGACCAGGAGCATTTTATAAAGTATCTGTTTAAAAAAGATTCTTCAGATCCGCAGTCTTACGACCTGATATTCAATCATTATAAATTTGATACAGATATCATTGTTTCAACGATCATCAGCTATGCACAGCTGATTCAGAACAAATGTCCCTTAACTGATGCAGATAAAGATTTTTTCAAGCGTATGTCCCTTGAAAAAAGAATTGAAGCCACCATTAAAAAAGAAATGCCTGAATCCGTTCATATAAAAGTTGAATGCAAAAAATTAGGTGCGATCAAGATAAGCGGTTTTGTTTTTGATGAAATTGAAAGCAATAAAATTTTCAAACTGGCACATCAATGCGATGGCGTTGATTCCATTGAAAATAACCTTGACACAAGCAAACTGCATAAAACATAATTTTATGTAAATATAAGGAGTTAAAATGTCTACGAAAACTATTAATATTGATGAAATACTTCAGAATTTAATCGCAGCGTTGACGGTTAGCTTTGCTGCGATCAGCCTGGGTGCAGCTTTTGGTTTATTATCCGGCAGAGGCGCATTTGCAGGAATCATCTCTGCCGGAATAATTGCGTTGATCACTTCCTTGTTTGGCGGCACACGGGTGCAGTGTTCAGGGCCCACTGCACCAATGACCGCAGTTACTGTTCTCCTTGTGGCCTTTTCCGCAAATGAACTGCTTATCAAAATCCCGGGTGCCAATCAGGTTCATTTTATAAATATTGTCTTTATATTAACCGGGATTGTTCTGGCTCTGGGTGCATTGCTCAGGCTGGGCAAATTTATTGAAATCATACCCAATGTGGTTGTGTCCGGCTTTATGAATGGAATTGCCATACTCATATGGATTGATCAGATAAAAAAACTGTTCGGAATCATGGGGAAAAAAGCATATACCGGCCCGGTTTCAGCCAACATTATCATCGCCATCATCTCATGTGCCCTGATTTTTCTGATTCCTAAAATCACCCGAAGAATTCCAAAGGGCAGCCTTTTATCCGCAACACTTATTTCCATTGTTGTCATGAGTGCAATTGTGGCCATCTTTAAAATACCCATAGAAACCATCTCACTGGACACTCGTATTGATTCTTTTGACAGCATCAAGCAGATCATTGTAACCCAGTTTCCAACCACATGGTCAATGGATATTATTATCATCGCCCTTCCTTTCGCTTTTCAGCTTGCAGCGTTGGGATATCTGGATACCCTGTTGACTTCCCTTGTTGTTGATAAATTAATGAACGAACCCACCAAAAGAAATCAGGAACTGGCTGCCCAGGGACTGGCCAATGCTACGGTGGCTTTTTTCGGTGGTATTCCCGGTGCCCAGGCCACCATCCGTTCTGTTCTGATCATAAAGGAAAATGCAACCAAACGGTATGCAGGTGTGTTTGTCGGTATTTTTGTTCTGGTAGAAATGGTTCTGTTCCAGGATCTGCTAAATTATATTCCCCAGGCTGTTTTTGCAGGCGTATTATTTAAAGTCGGGTGGGATGTCTTTGACAAGGATTCGATTATCATATATATCAACCAGTTAAAGAAAGTGGATACGGGAAAGAAGTTTACACTGACAAATGTGGAAATGTTCTTTTTTATCGGCGGCACCACCCTTATCACCGTGATAAAAGATCTGAATGTGGCTGTTGGATTATTTACTGTATTCTTTTTTCTCTACAATAAAGTTATATTTAAAAACAAACCATTGCAGGACATGAGATAACACGCAAATTTTGAAAGCTGTTTAATAAAAATAAAATACCGTCCAGATGAAAAATCCCGGACGGTATTTTATTTTTATGATATCAAGTAAAAATGAAAAACAAATATAAACTGACAACACACTCTTGATTCGGTCAACCATAATGATTCCATTCCATTCATTTATAAAGGATATGATGAAAAACCCGGTTGATTTTGTACATCTGATAAATGAGATCCCCCTGGGAATCTTGATTCTGGATACAGATCGGCGGGTTATTCTGTTAAATCGAGCCTTTGAAATCCTTTCCGGATTTTCACATTCAACAGCCTATGGGGTCCAATGCCACAATATTTTAAGGAGCGCTGCATGCATATCAAACTGCCCTGTTCTATCGATACAAGATGACAACCGGCCTGTTTCCTGCAAAACAGATATGATCAATCTGGACCGCCAGCGCCTGCCCATTCGCATGACAACAGCGGCATTGATCGACAACAATAACCAGATTACAGGTTTCATCGAAACCGTAGAAGACATAAGACTGTCTCAACACATTGAGAAAATAAAAAGCTCAGCATACAGCTTTGCAAATATTGTCGGCAGAAGTCCCCAGATGGAAAAAATTTTCCAGACACTGCCTGTTCTTTCCCAGAGTGACGCATCCATTCTTATTACCGGAGAAACCGGAACCGGAAAAGATCTGGTTGCCGAAGCCATCCATCAGACATCCGGACGGGAAGCCGGTCCTTTTATAAAAATTAACTGCGGTGCACTTCCGGAAACCCTTCTTGAATCCGAAATATTCGGCCATCAGAAAGGCGCTTTTACCGGCGCAATTGAAAATAAACCCGGTCGTTTCAAACTGGCACATAATGGCACGATATTCTTAACCGAAATCGGAGATCTTCCGCTTTCGCTTCAGGTAAAACTGCTTACATTTCTTGATGACAAAATCATCTATCCATTGGGAAGCACTGCAGGCTTCAGAGCCAATGTCAGAATTATTGCAGCAACCCATCGGAACCTGGAACAGATGGTTGAACGCGGTCTTTTCCGCAAAGACCTTCTGTTCCGGTTAAATGTTGCACGGATTCACCTGCCTCCGTTAAGAGAAAGGGAAGGGGATATACGGCTTTTAATTGATCATTTTTTCAACAGCTACACGCAGCAGCTTGATAAAAAAATCAACGGGTTTTCAAAAGACAGCTTAATGATTCTGTTAAATTATCGCTATGATGGAAATATCAGAGAGCTGAAAAATATTATTGAATATGCAGTCAATATCTCAAACAATTCAACCATTGAAATAAACCACCTTCCCGCTTATCTGTTAGAAGCGCCTTTATCACATTCAACCGGGCCGGATTTGATTTATACATCAACCGGAACACAGAATTCTCATCTGAATCAGGAAAATTTCCTGCACAACACCAAAAAATCATCCGGGGAGCCGGAAACATGGTCTTTGGTTCAGCGACAGATAATCATGGATGCCTTAAAAAAAACCAATGGCAAAAAAAATGAGGCAGCAAAAATTCTTGGCTGGGGAAGAAGCACCTTATGGCGAAAGATTAAACAGTTTAAAATTGATTCCTGACAAAATATATTCTATACATGGTCAAGGCATTGTGCTATTTTTTTGAACAGCCATCAGAACCATTACGCACACAAAAATGAGATATGATACATAAAATAATTATTCCATTATTTCATGAAGAAGTTGCCCCACGGTTTGATCTGGCATCTGAAGTTCTTGTTATATTACTGTCAAAAGGCAATGTCATTGAGGAAAAAAAAACCATAGTTCTTCCCAGGCCCTCTGCGGACGAGCTGTGTCACCTTCTTTTGTCTGAGAATGTCAATACTCTCATCTGCGGTGCAATTGAAGAAGAATATTACCAGTTTCTTAAATGGAAAAAAATTAATATATACGATTCAATTGCCGGGAATTGGGCGCTGGCACTGGAACACTGGCAAAAAAACGTTTTAAAATGCAAAGATATTTTATTAACGAAAATGGCAGAAGGAAAATATGTTTAAAAAACTGGTTGATACTGTATTCTTTTTGAACAAAACCGGCCAGGATCACTACGGGACACTGAGAAGAAATATTATCCTCATCATGCTGCTCATTACAATCGTCCCCCTTGCCACCATGGTTATTGTCAATTATTTTCAATACAGATCCCACCTGAGAAATCAAATTATCACACCACTTTACGCAATGGCTGAAAAAACAAGACATTCTTTCGAATTATTTCTGGATCAACGGGTTGCCATCGTGAGATTCATCTCCACAACCTATGATTTCAAGCACTTAAGTGATGAGCAGAACATAAAAAGAATTCTGGTTTCCATTAAAAAAGAATGGAGCGGATTTGTTGATATCGGTCTGATTAACACCCAGGGACAACTGATCAGCTACGCCGGGCCCTATTCCCTTTTGGGTAAAAACTATTCAGAACAGATTTCATTCCAGGAAACCCAGATCAAAGGGCAATATATCAGCAACGTCTTTTTGGGGTTCAGAAAATACCCCCATATTGTTATTGCAGTGCAGCATTTAACCGAAGACGGCCAGGTCTGGATGTTAAGAGTTACCATTGACACTGATTTTTTTGATAACCTTATTGCAAGCATGGGGCTTCCGCGGGAGACCGATGCCTTTTTAATCAGCAAGGACGGTGTTCTTCAAACCAATTCGATTTATTACGGCAATACCCTCGAACAGTTTCCCATACAGGTTCCCATTGTAAATTTCAGATCAAACAGTTTCATTGGCACTGACAACCAGAACAGGGATATTCTGCTGGTATCCTCTCCTTTTTCAATAGCAGGCTATACGCTGGTGATTGTTCAGCCTCAATCTGTTGCCCTGAAATCATGGTATGCACTTAAAACTGAAATGATTGTTATTTTTTTCATCAGCTTTGCCATTATTATTTTTGCCATTTGGAAAATGACCCAGATTCTGATCGACAGGATCAAATCTTCAGATCAGAAAAGAGAAAATATACTGACTGAACTTCAACATGCCCAGAAATTATCATCTATTGGACGACTGTCTGCCGGCGTTGCCCATGAAATCAACAATCCGCTTGCCATTATCAATGAAAAAACAGGCTTGATGAGTGATTTGATCGAACTTTCAACTGATTTTAAACATAAAGAAAAATTCATTGAATTAACCGCTGCAATCCTTAACTCAGTAGAAAGATGCAGAAAAATAACTCACAGACTTCTCGGGTTTTCAAAACGGATTAATATCAAGATTGAACCTATAAACATCAATCTTATTATCAACGAAGTCCTTGATTTTTTAGGAAAAGATATCCTTTACAAGAGAATAGATATTAAATTGCTTTTATCCGAATCAATTATACTGATTCAGTCAGACCAGGGTCTGATTCAACAGATACTGGTCAATCTTCTGTCAAATGCCTTTGCGGCTGTGAACGATCTTGGCGAGGTGGAAATCGAGACACAGAACATGAAAGACGGCGGTATCAGATTAAAAATCAGTGATAATGGTCACGGCATTCCTGACAATGTGATTAAAAATATTTTCGACCCGTTTTTTACCACCAAAAAAGAAAAAGGAACCGGTCTTGGTCTTTCCATAACCTATGGCATCGTAAAAAAACTTGGCGGACAGATAAGTGTCAGCAGTGAGGTCGGAAAAGGCACGGTCTTTACTATTGAACTGCCTGATAAACCCAATGAACTGGAGGTAATGAATGAGCAATCAGAATATAAAGATTCTGCTGATTGACGATGAACTTGAATTTATTTCAACGCTTTCCGAAAGACTCGAACTCAGAGGGTATACCTCAAAAATCGCTCAGGATGGTGAAACCGGCATCACCATGATCGAAAACGAAACATTTGATGTGGCCATCATTGATTTGATGATGCCCGGATTGAACGGACTGGATACTCTCAGACACATAAAAAACACAAACAACGCCCTGCCTGTCATCTTGCTTACAGGACATGGTTCAACAAAAGACGGGATGGAGGGGATGCGTATCGGTGCGTTTGATTTCCTCATGAAACCACTGGATATAAACGAACTGCTAAAAAAAATTAAACTGGCTGTCGATCAAACTCCCAAAGGGTGATGTATGGAAACTTCAAATAAAAAAGCGATGTTTTTCGGCAAAGTGACGGCTTCGGTCACCCATGAAATACAGAATGTTCTTGCCATCATCAAGGAAACTTCCGGTCTTATGGAAGATTTTATTTTGATGCACAAAACAAACCAGGTTCCAGACTTTGACAGCAAGCTGGATAAATGCCTTGAAACATTAAAAAAGCAAGCCTACAGAGGGGTCAGTTTAACCTCTAATCTCAATGGCTTTGCACATACACCGGATAATATTCAATCCGCCATTGATATTTGTGAAACCACAAAAAAATTAATCAGTATTACAGATCGATTATTTAAACAAAAAAATGTATCCGTCGAGGTTTGCGAATGCACGGCATCCTGTTCTATTACAACGGATCCGGTCATATTCCAGATGATTTTGTTTTCCTGCATCGAATGTATGATTGATACTTTTCAAATCCAGCAACTGATGGTCAATATTCACCCAAAAGAAAACACCATTGGCATCTGTTTTTCCATAGGAGATGAAAATTTTCAATATCCGGATTTTAAAGAAAAAATAATGCAGAGCAGCCATTGGTCAAAAATCACTGATTTGTGTGAACAAATCAATTTTACTGCCGGCATGACACCCGGTTCTCCAAAAATTTTTATTTTAGTTGGCTGAACCGGATTTAACAGCAATAAGTATCAAATCGTTTTAAAATGTTTTTTTATTAATGAGTCAAAATGTTTCAATTTGACTCATTAATCCACCCCCCTTTCCCTAACCCGTTAATTTTTTTTGTTGTTTTTTTTGGCACAAGTATTGCTATTATCGAATCGAAATTATAATGAAATACTGGCAATTTTATTTTAAGGAGGCAAATATGTCCATATTAGCAATAACAAGCGGCCTGTATTCAAATGAAGATGAAATTATCAGAAAACTTACCGATAAATTCAATATTGATGTCCTTACTGATGCCGATATCATAGACAAAACACATCAGAGAAGTAAGATCAAATTGTCTACACTTCAAAAAACTGTAGAAAGCAAACCCATTGCATTCAATGATTTTACCCATGAAAAAGAAAAATGCCTGGCTCTTTTAAAGCAGACTTTATCCGAGGCCATGCAAAAAGGAGACTGTATTTTCCATGGCTTTCTTTCCCATCTGATCCCAAAAGAGATATCGCATATCATGCGCATTCTCATTATCACAGACAAAAAAAACCGGATTGCCAACGGGATGGAAAAAAACAAACTGAATGAAAAAGAAGCAACACGAGATATTGAAGAAGCGGATAAATATGCAGCCCTGTGGACAAACTCTATATTTCAGAAAAAAGCCTGGGATGAATCCCTTTTTGATATTGTTATCCCAAGCGATAAAACAGATTCAGACGAATCCGTGGCACTGATTTCAAAAAATCTGGAAAAACTGTTGTCGAATAAAGAAGATCTGATCAAAAAGGAACTGTTTGACTTTAAACTGATTGCAGACATTGATGTGGCACTGAGCGAAATCGGCACAGGATTGATTACAGAGGCTGACAATGGCAATATCATGGTGACCATAGATAAAAAAGTCATGATGCTTTCCTCTTTTCAGCAGAAAATTGTTAAAACTGTTGAAACCATTCCCGGTGTCAAATCCGTAGAGACTAAAATCGGACACAACTACTACAAAGGCAACATCATTCGAAATTATGAATTTGAGACGCCCTTGAGAATTCTTCTGGTGGATGATGAAAAAGAATTTGTTCAGACCTTGTCAGAGCGGTTGAAAATGCGTCAGTTTACCAGTGAGATCGCATACAATGGACAGGAAGCACTGGATTTTACAGAACAGGAAGACACGGAAGTCATGATTCTTGACCTAAAAATGCCGGGCATTGACGGATTTGAAGTGCTTAAAAAAATCAAAAAGTCAAAACCGGATATCGAGGTTATCATCCTGACCGGTCACGGGACAGAGACCGACAAAAAAACATGTATGGATCTGGGCGCTTTTGCGTATCTGCAAAAACCTGCGGACATTGATCTGATAACTGAAACCATGAAAAAAGCATATCAGAAAATTACTGCCCGAAAAACCCGGACAGCAGAATAAAAAAGGACAAAGCAAACCCACAACAAGGATAATTCAATAATGAAAATAAATATATTGATTGCAGATGATGAAAAAGAATTTAATGAAACCTTGAGCCAGCGGCTGGAAGTACGCGATATATCCGTCACTTCCGTATACTCAGGCAAAAGCGCTGTTGCCATGGCTGAAAAGATTGATTTTGATGTTATCATTCTTGATGTTCTCATGCCTGAAGTTACAGGCCTGGATGCATTAAAAAAAATTAAAAACACAAAACCGTTAACCCCTATTATTATGCTTACCGGAGCTGCAACCGTTGAAAATGCCATCCAGGGAATGAAGCTGGGTGCGTTTGATTTTCTGATGAAACCTGCAGACATTGAACTTTTGATGGAAAAAATTCATACGGCTCACCAGTTCAAACAAGCCCATGAAGAACGTATCCGAAAAGCAGAAATTGAAAACATACTACAAACCCACGGCTGGTAATTCAGGAGGCGAAAAATATTACTATGCAAGCAATCAGTTTAAATCATAAATCCATTGACTGGAAACGAATCATCTTTATATCCATCGGCCTTATCCTGTTTTTTGGTGTAAATTTTGCCCCCCCATGGCCCGATGCAATTGATCCCACCGGAAAACATTTTGTATTGACCAAAGAAGCCAAAGGAGCGCTGGCGGTATTTTTGCTGGCCGGAACCTGGTGGATTTTTGAAGTTGTGCCTATCGGCATTACCAGTCTGGCCATCGGCGTTTTTCAGGTGCTGTTTATGGTACGCTCCGCAGACTCGGCTTTTAAAGATTTTATGACCCCTTCCGTATTATTCATATTTGCCTCTCTGGTGATCGGAATGGTATTTACCAAAACCGGCCTGACCAAACGACTGGCCTATAAAATTCTGATCATCGTGGGCGAAAACACCAGCATGATTCTGCTGGGCTGTTTTGTGGTCACGGCAGCGCTGACCCATATCATGGCCCATACTGCCGTTGCTGCAACCATGTATCCACTTTTGGTAACCATATATTCCATGTATGCCGATGACAATACCCCAACCAATTTTGGCAAAGCCCTTTTTATGGGCATGGCCTTTGTTGCGGGTGCCGGAAGTATTGTCACCCTGCTGGGAGCCGCCCGGGGCGCTGTGGCGATCGGTTTTTTCAAGGATATTATCGGAAAAGAAATCACATTTTTTGAGTTAAGTTATTATATGTTCCCCATCGGCTGGGCAATGGTCTTCATTTTATGGGGATTTTTCATGATTGTACTCAAACCTGAAAAGAAAAAAATCCCGGGATTGAGAGAAAAAGCAAAAGGATTGAGCCAGGCAATGGGGAAAATAACTGCAAATGAAATCATAGCGGCAACCATTATTTTTTCCTGTATCCTGGTAATGTCCTTAAGATCCTTTGTTCCTTTTTTAAAACCGCTGAACAATGCGGCCATCATTCTTGTTTCAACCATATTGTTTTTTATTCTTAAAATTCTTGACCTTAAAGACCTGGAAGCCATTCCCTGGAATATTATCCTGCTGTTCGGCGGTGCCATGAGTATTGGATTCTGTCTGTGGGAAACCGGCGCTGCAGAATGGCTTGCCATCAACTGGCTGACCATATTCAAAGAATCACACTGGTTTGTCTTTGTCATGAGCATTGCTTTTTTTGTCATGATCATGACCAATTTCATCATGAATGTGGCAGCCATTGCCATTTCCCTGCCGGTTGCTCTGGTCATCGCACCGTATCTGGGTGTAGCGCCTGAAGTTATTCTTTTTGCTGCCCTAGTAACAGCTGGTATGCCCTTTTTGCTGCTTGTCGGTGCGGCCCCCAATGCGATTGCATACGATTCCAGACAGTTTACCACAGGAGAATTCTTCAAATATGGTATTCCGGCAAGTATTATATTAATGGGAATGATTGCCCTGGCAGTTCTTGTTATCTGGCCTGTAATGGGTATGCCGATATTAATCAAATAATAAGGATAAACACATGAAGGAAAAAAAAATCAATGAACTGATGGTTCCGTTATCCGAATATGCCATCGTAAACACAGAAGATACGCTTAAAACTGCCATTAAAACGCTTTATGAATCCCATAAGACATCCACGAATAAATATATGTATAAACACCGGGCAGTGCTTGTTCAGGATAAAAAAGACCACATCGTGGGCAAAGTCGGGCCATTAGATGTCCTGCGCGCCCTGGAACCCAAATACTGCAAGCTTGGAACTTCAGAACAGTTCTATAAGATGGGGTTATCCAGATTTGGTTTAAGCAATGATTTCATACATTCCTTAACAGAACAATACTGCCTGTGGGATGAAAGCTGTGAGTCCCTTGTTAAAACAGCATCCGGCTTGAAAATAGAATCCATCATGTACACCCCGGATGAAGGTGAATATGTCAATGAAGAAGCTAATCTGGCAGAGGCTATTCATCAATTTATTCTCGGTCACCATCAATCCCTGCTTGTACTGAAAAAAGAAAAAGTAATCGGGATATTAAGGCTCTCTGACGTATTTGAGTTTGTCGGCGACATGATGATGGAAGAATAGACCCAATTGTCCACCATGATCAGGATATTATTTCAAATCATGGTGGACAATTTATTACCGGTTGCATTATCAACGCCCCCTGATTATAATTAACCATACCTTTTAAAAAAGGAGATATCATGAAAACTAAGCTGCTCCTTGTTGATGATGAAAAAGAATTCATTGATACACTGGCTGCAAGGCTTGAATTAAAAGAATTTGATGTGTCTGTTGCCTATTCCGGGAACCAGGCATTGGATATGATGAAGGATCATGAGTTTGATGTTGTCATCCTTGATGTCCTTATGCCGGGTATTGATGGTATTGAAACCTTAAAGCATATGAAATCCATGGCTCCCCTCACCCAGATCATCATGCTGACAGGCAATGCCACTGTGGATAACGCTATTCTGGGTATGAAAAACGGTGCATATGATTTTTTATTAAAACCTGCAGAATCCAGTATTCTTGTCCAGAAAATCACGGCTGCTTTTACTGTTAAAAACGAACACCAGAAACGCATTGACAAGGCTAACGTGGATAATATCGTTGCCAGCCGGGGCTGGTAGCTTTTTTTATCACATATTGTAAAACGGATTGATGTGATCAGGCTTTTTCTTCATTGAAGTCAAATGAATATGAACTTCTTTAACACCCTCAATCTTTGATGAAATATCATACAGGCTTTCAATCGTGTTTGCTTCAACCGCTCTGTTTTTGTCAACCGTACTGATGGAAACAATACCCTCATCAGAAGTTACATCAATTGATTGAATATATTCAATCAATTGTGCTTTTACCTTTGCGGACAATGCCATATCCTTGATTTTTTTCAAAGAATCCGGCGTTGCAGCAAATGTTTTTTTCTGGGCCAGACAATACAATGTATCCACGGCATCTTCAACCGTCATTTTATCCAGATGAAGAACGATATCATACAGGCTGCTGTCCTTTGTATCCACACCATAAATATTCAACCCCCATTTCCGACGTTCTTCATCGTCTTTTTTTAGAATAGCATAGGCTTCCTGTTCAGATATGTTTTCCCGGCGCATTTCTTCTTGAATACGATCTTCCATGTTTGCCAGAATCCTGACTTTGAGCACATGAGAAACATCTTTAAGCAGATAATGTCCTGCAAGGCCGTGATAAACCATATTATCTTTGACTGTATGATTGAGCAGGGCAGAACGGATATAGGCCACAAACCGTTCTTTGCCATGGTTGAATCGATCAAGAATGGTGGGCGCATCATGAAGTGCCCGAATTAATTTGATTTCAGAAATATTAAATTCATCAGATGCTTCCAGAAGGATTTCTCTGGAAAGACATTCATATCCAAGTTTGCCGGCAAGTTTTTCAGCAACTGCTTTGCCTCGACTGTAAGACCCTCTGGAAATCGTAATGATAGGCATTCCTTTGTTCCTCCCGTACTGACATTTTCGCTTAAAAATGATCAAGAGTGACAACTGTATTGAGCATACGCCGAATTCTAAAAATTGTACAGCAGTATTTTTTTATAAAAAATCCAGAATTTTTATGTTGCATTCTTCAACATTTCAGTACTTTCCGTTGACAAATAAAATGGCTTTGTATAGTTAAAGTTACTTGTGTGATCGGATGAAATTGTCTGAGTTTCAAGAATTTTAATTGGGTAAGTCTGTAGTGCTGTTGCTCAAACGAATATATAAGGATAAAAAATATATTTGTCACAGGAGTTAAATTATGATCTATAAATTCTTTCCTTTTTTGTTGTGGTTCAACAACTACAACAAAGAAAAATTAAGTGCGGACGTCATTGCCGGGATCACGGTTGCCATGGTTCTGATTCCGCAATCCATGGCATACGCACAGCTGGCAGGACTTCCGGCCTATTATGGTTTATATGCTGCCTTCCTGCCGCCCATGGTGGCATCATTGTTCGGATCAAGCCGCCACCTGGCCACAGGGCCTGTGGCAGTTGTCTCCCTTATGTCAGCAGCGTCACTTGAACCGCTTGCCACAGCAGGCAGCTCCCAGTTTATCGCCTATTCGATTATCATGGCCCTGACCGTAGGATGTTTTCAACTTTTTCTGGGCATCTTCAGACTGGGACTTGTTGTTAATCTGCTGTCCCATCCGGTAGTGAACGGATTTACCAATGCTGCTGCCATTGTCATTGCCTCTTCACAATTTTCCAAATTATTCGGTGTGTATGTGGACAAAGCACCCCATCACTATCAGACCATTATCAACGTGTGCAAATCTGCACTGATTTACACCCATCTTCCGACGCTGGCCCTGGGAATATTTGCCATAGCGATCATGGTTACCTTAAAACGGGTAAATCCGAAAATTCCAAATGTTCTGGTTGCCGTTGCCATAACCATCCTGATTTCCAAATTCACCGGTTTTAATGATGATAGATATATTGCCCTTGACAATATAAAAGATGTGAAAACGATCCAAACGATTCAACTGTTTAACGATGATATCAATTTAATTCAGGAACTGGGTGCCAAAAGAGCGCAACTGAACAAAGAACTCAAAGAAATCAAAACGGATGATAAAAATCATGGTCTGCATATTGCCTCTGAAGCACATTTAGACATGGAACACGAACTGGCCCTGATCCAGGCCAAAATTGATCAGACAAAAGGAGCTGCGCACATTAAACGGGAAAATTTGCGGCTGGTTCATTTTTTAACTGCAAAAAACTCAGATCAATCCTCTGTTTTTTATACTGAACAAACCCTTCCTGAAAACCTTGAAACAGATGGCCGGAAATGGCGGCTTTCTGTCAGCAACAAACTTCTGGACACAACCCATCTGAAAATAATCGGTGCCGGTGCTGTTGTCGGAGAAGTTCCCAAAGGACTTAAAGTCGGCATACCCAAAGCCCCTGAAGGGACCTCTTATCTGGCAGCCTTTTTTCAACTGTTTCCTTTTGCTGTTATTATTTCCTTGCTCGGATTCATGGAAGCCATTGCAATTGCAAAATCCATGGCTGCCAAAACCGGACAGAAACTGGATCCCAACCAGGAACTGATCGGCCAGGGACTTGCAAACATAATCGGTTCTTTTGGTCAAAGTTATGCTGTTTCAGGTTCTTTTTCACGTTCTGCAGTTAATCTTCAGGCCAATGCAGTCAGCGGCGTCTCATCGGTTATCACAAGTATTATGGTTGCGCTGACACTTTTGTTTTTCACCCCTTTGCTTTACCATCTGCCCCAGGCAGTTCTGGCAGCAGTCATTATGATGGCGGTTATCGGTCTGGTGAATACATCCGGTTTTGTTCATGCATGGAAAGCCAAGAAATCAGAAGGCATAATTTCAGTGATCACCTTTATCTGCACGCTTTATTTTGCACCCCATCTTGAAGAAGGTATCATGGTGGGTGTTGCACTTACGTTCGGACTGTTTATCTATAAACATCTGAGGCCCAAAGTGGCGCTGCTTTCAATGGCAAAAGACAACAGTTTAAGAGATGCTGTCAAGGCAGGTCTTCAGGAATGCAGGCACATCGCTGTGGTCAGGTTTGATGGTTCTTTGATCTTTACCAATGCCACATATCTTGAAGACAGGGTTCTTTCATATATTGCTGAAAAACCTGAATTAATGCATATTCTGATTGCATCCAAAGGCATTAATGATATTGACGCCTCTGGTGAAGATGCCATTTCCATTCTTATTGATACGGTCAGGGCAAGTGGCCGGGAAATTTCTTTTTGCGGGTTGAAAGAAGAAGTTCTGGATGTAATGCACAGGACTCATCTTCTTGACAAGCTGGGAAGAAATAATATTTACCCTGATTCAAGAGCTGCCCTGGAATCCATTTACAAGAAAATTCATTCCAAAGGCGACTGTGGGGATTGTCCTTTAAAAAACTATATGCCCGTTGCAATTAGAAATTAATTTTAGTCCGGACTGTTAAAAAAACATTAAAGCGGCTCTTTTTTGAAAAAAAGAGCCGCTTTAATGTTTAATACACGGTTGTCTACTGCGATCTACCAGTCAATGGGAAAATAGTCTTTTAAAAATTTTCCGCACCAGTGTTTGCCTGTCAGAATGCCATGAAAAAACGGATCACAGATTCTTGCCGCACCATCCACGATATCCAGCGGCGGCTGGAAATCATGTGTATCCTGTTTGCGTTTAGCTAAAAGCGCAGGGTCTTCATCTGTAACCCATCCGGTATCAACGGCATTCATATAAATGCCATATTTTGCAAGTTCACTGGCACTGGTATGCGTCAGCATATTTAATGCTGCTTTGGCCATATTGGTGTGTGGATGACGGCTGCCTTTCTTAAATTTTAAAAATTTGCCTTCCATGGCTGACACATTGACGATATGTTTTTGCCCGGTATTATCCATTTTCATCAGCTCAATGAGTCTGTTGCACAACACAAAAGGCGCTATACTGTTCACAAGTTGCAGCTCCAGCATTTCCGCTGTCTGGATTTCTCCGAGATGAAGCCGCCAGGAATTGGTTTTTCTTAAATCAACCTGCTGCAGATCTGCATCCAGTTTTCTGGCAGGAAAAACGTGGCTGGTCTCTGACGCAGTATCATAGCTATAGGGAATTTGGGATAGCGCAGCAGACATTCTGAGCCCGACACCGCTTGCAGATCCGCTCCAGGCCACCGGAAGCAGTTTTTCTTCTCCAACACACCGTGAATTTGCCGATTCAATTTGACAAAGACAGGAAGTATAATGATTCAAGAGTGCCTGGGCCTGAACTGGCAGTTCAGAAACTGGTTTGGATTCATTATCCATCAGATGTGCATAAAACCCCGGAGGACGTCGAACTGTCTGGGCAGCATTATTGATCAGAATATCCAGACGATGATATTTTTGTTTCACATAATCGGTAAACAGTTCTACGCTGGGCGTATGGCGAAGGTCTAGTCCATAGATCTGAAGCCTGTGGCCCCAGTCTGAAAAATCAGCTTCTCTGGAAAACCGCAATGCCGAATCTTTAGGGAAACGAGTGGTTGCAATCACCATGGCCCCTGCCCTGAGCATCATCAAAGTGGCCTGATACCCGATTTTCAAACGAGAACCTGTAATCAGCGCAATACGACCCTCTAAAGAAGCGGTCTGAAATCGTTTTTGATAATTAAATTCTGCACATCCGGGACACATGGTGTCATAAAACGGATGAAGCTGTGTGAACCGGGCCTTGCATATATAGCAGTTTCTGGGTGTATGAAGCCGGTTCTCATGGGTCTGGATATTTTCTTTTGGGGTATCATAGTCTATTTGTTTCGGGGCAGTAAACACCTGTGCTTCTCTGGCCTTTCGAATACCTGTTTGTGCCCTTAAGCGCTTTTCCTTTTCAATTATGGACAATCGCTTGAGTCTGGTTTTATCTTTTTTACGTTTTTGAATTTCCTTTTTATCCGGGCGGGAGATTTTTCCTGCTGCGGTCAGCAGAGAAACCCGTTCCGGTTCTGTCAATTGCGCTAAATATTGCGTATTCTCCGCAAGTTTTTCCAGAACAGATATGCATTGGCGGATAGCAGATAATGTTTTTTGAGTATCCAAATCATTATCCTTTTTATTTTCTATTTTATTTTCAGTTTGGATGTGCAAAATTCTGGAATAAAATTATAGTGATTAAAATGAATTTTCCTGTAATTTTTTTATTTCAGGATGCATTGCAAGATAATGCAGGAACTGACTGGTATGACGCTCCATCCTGTCTTTAAAAAGCTTGACAATATGGGACATCAGCTTATGCCCCATCTTAAAATCTTCAACAAACAGCTGATGTATCTTCTCACTTGAAAAGGTTATAATGGAACTGTCTTCTGCGCACATTGCTGAAAATGAGGTAGAAGATTCTTTCATTAAAGCAGCTATCCCGAATGTTCTTCCAGGGGTGACTTTATCCAGAATCAGATTCTCTCCGGAAGCTGTGCGGATTGTTAAATGAACCACACCGGAGGCCAGCATATACAGCTGTTTAAGCGCCTGGTTTTTTTCAAATAAAACCGTTTGGGACTTGAACATCTGAATCTGTGTATTTAATGATATTTTTTCCAGCATGGGTTCTGGTAAATCCTGCAGAAAAACAATTGTTTTTAATAAGTCTTTTTCAACCATTATCGTTTGCCCCGAATAAAATATTTTAAAATTCTTTTTAGAAGGATAAATATTTAATATTATAAACCTTGTCTTTAAGGTCTCTTTCTTTACCAATTGTTTTTAAAATCATATCTGCCCGGATATCCATATACCGTTTATACTGTCTGGAAACATCCTTCATCACAACGTATGCCAGTTCATGGTTGTTTTCAAACAGCTCAATCATTTTCTGACCTGATAAGGTGATTACCTCGCATGGTTCCTGGCAGATCGCAGTATATGTGGCTGTTGCCCCCTGAATAATGGAGGATATCCCGAAGGACGCACCGGACTGAACATAATCGAGAATAACATCAATATCCGGCGTAAGCTGCCGTATGACAGCCACCTGCCCCATGATCAGCATATAAAGGGCACCAACCTTTTCATTGATGGTAATTAATTGAGTCCCTGTATTGAAGATACTCAGTTGAGCTTCTCTGGAAATAATATCAAGCAGATGATCCGGAGAATTTTTAAACAGGTTTATTCTTTTTAAATCTTCGATTTTTACCATATTTACACCTTTATTTTACCCATACATACATCAGGAAAATAAATGACACAGCCACACCCGCACTTATCCCTATTGGCAGGATACCATGAAGAACATCATTATACAGCTGCTGTTTTTTTATTTCCAGTCGTTTATCCCGGTATCCGATAAGCAACCAGAAATTCACAAAAACAAACAACGAAATGCCAGTCGCTGCATTTTTAAAGCAAGAGGTAACGCCTTTGACAAATTCAATTAAAAAACCTTCAGAAACACGATTTAATAAATTCAGTCCGTTATCAAGAATTTTATAAGCCATTGAACCAAATTTTCGATATGTCCAGTCAGCATCAATATTTTTGCTCCTGACCTCTGGAACATAGTAGCCTGATAAAATTAAAAGGGTAAAAGCCAGCGCTCCAAACATAAGCAGCTGTAGTTGACCTATCACATGGGCACCAGTATACGGTTCATAGTGAACTGCAAATGGGAGAAGATTATATAAAGGTTTATAAAAAACACCCAGCCCTATGCATAAAAATGCAGCAATCCCCATGGCAAGCAGCATGTTTAAGGGAGGTTCCTTGGCCCGGATTCCTGAATCATGACCAAAAAAAGTAAAAAACGGTACCTTGATCCCGGCATGATCAACCACGCCTGTGGAGGCAAACTGAAGCACCAACCAGATTATAAATATTTGCTCTTTACCTGAAGCACTGATAATCATGGATTTAGAAACAAAACCGGAAAACAATGGAAACGCTGAAATGGAAGCTGCACCTATCATACAAAAAAGACAGGTTAAAGGCATGGTTTTATAGAGTCCACCAATTTCAGTACACTTTATTTTCCCCGTCATTTGAAGAACAGAACCTGCTGCCATAAAGAGAAGCGCCTTATAAATAATATGGCAGAACGCATGAGCTACCGCTCCATTCAAAGCCAGCTCAGTACCGATACCAATACCCACCAGCATGAACCCAACTTGGTTCATCAAACTATAGGACAATACTCTCCGGATATCATTTTCAAGGACAGCATAAAAAATGGGCAAAGACACCATCAAGGCGCCAATAACAAGTAAAATATCGGCTCCCGGGAAAGTTCTGATCAGAAGATATACTGCGGATTTAGTAGTAAAAGCGCTTAAAAAAACCGTACTTGTAGGCGTTCCCATGGGATATGCATCCGGCAGCCATGCATGAAGAGGAACCGCTGCTGCATTCAAAGCAATACCAATGAAAATCAAATATGATTCAATTCCCCCAAGACCGATATAATCAAAAGCAATAGTATTCGTTTTTTGAATGTAAAGAACAATCCCGGCCAAAAGGAAGAGACCGCCGATTAAATGAACCAGGATATATCGGAACCCGGCTTCCCGAGATTCTTTAGTTCTGGAAGCTATAATCAAAAATGTAGAACTGACTGCCATGATTTCCCAGAAAATATAAAGGGATAAAAAATCTCCTGCTAAAACGACACCTAAAGTGGACCCGGCATAAACAAGCCCTGAAACATGTTGAAGATTGTCCTTCACGTGTAAAGCAAATAAGATACCTAAAAAGGCCATAATGGTAAACACATAGGCAAATATCAAAGACAGTTTGTCTATTCGCCCCATTATAAGCTCATAACCCCAGAATTCAAAGATCCAGGTGTTACCCAAAGAAAGATTGAGCAATGTAATAAAAACCACAACCGGTAAAGCCAGCATATAGCCGGCTTTTACCTTGCCCTTTAAAAAAGGTATCAAAACAGCGCCTAAAATAAAGACAAGAACCGGAGGGAGCATATTATTGGTCATAATAGTCCTCTTTGCGCATGATAATTTTTCTCAAGAGCTTAGCAAGAAATATTAAAAGGACATAAGATATAAATCCATACACTGCATAGAAGCCATAAAAATGTTCCACTGAAAAATAACCGTGCATTTCGACAAAGCTTTCTGCAATTAAAAGCACTATCAGCGCCAAAAAAAATCCTGTTTGAAGCCGCTTGACATTTTTAGGATTATCAAAAATGGTTAATTCTTTTTTCATTTGTCTTCCTTAACTTCAGTAAACTTTTATATTAACCTGAAAGGCATTTCTCACTGTGACAGATGTGAAAAAATATAAATAAAATAAACCACTGCAATACAGAGAATGACATGAAATGCTGTTCTAAATCCTGGTTTTTCAGTATGATCCAGAATTTCATATTCTTCGCCATTGAATTTTTTCTTTCTTATTCCCATATCATATAGTCCTTAAATATCATCAAATAGCCAAACCAACTTTTATCAGATTGACAAAAACCGTTGGGTAAAAGAATAAAACAATTGAAATAATTGCACTAATAATCAAAGGGATGACCAAACAAAGATTTGCTTCCCGAATTTTCACCGGCATATTTTCATCTTCTTCATTGCTTTTCTCAAAAAAACCCTTGTAAACAATTGGCAAAAAATAAAATGCATTAAGAAACGAAGACACCAGCAGGACAAGCATAAAAATGGACTGTTCAGCCTCAAGCGTTCCTAAAATAAGGTTCCATTTGCTATAAAACCCACCACTGGGTGGCAGTCCGATAACGCATAATGCACCAATAAAAAATGCTGTAAACGTAAATGGCATCTTTTTACCAAGACCGCTCATTTGACTGACATATTTCTTTCCAGTTGCCACAAAAATTGCGCCGGCACAAAAGAAAAGGGTAATTTTTCCAAAAGCATGCATGACAATATGAATAATTCCACCTAAAAGCCCTTGGGGAGAAAGAAGTGCAACCCCAAAAATAATATATGACAATTGGCTGATTGTGGAATAGGCAAGCCGCCTTTTTAATTCATCCTGAGAAAGTGCAATGCAAGAGCCCACAAGAATGGTAAAAGATGCAATGCACATGACTACAACACCCAGATTATAGGTTGACAATAGTTCCACACCAAAGATTCCTGTCATTACTCTGATGATAGAGAAAACACCTACCTTTACTACTGCCACAGCATGCAGCAGAGCACTGACCGGAGTTGGGGCGACCATTGCAGCTGGAAGCCATGAGTGGAAAGGCATGATACCTGCTTTGGCAAATCCGAATACAAACATTAAAAGTAATACTGTGGCTGCGGGCTTTGATAGCTGATCTGAAAAAATGCCGGCAGTTGAAAATTCCAGAGTACCGGTAACATGATAACAATAAATCATGGCTGGCAGAACAAGCCCTATGGAGGTACCTAAAATAAAAATTAAATATCTTCTACCGGATATCATTGATTTGGTATCCTGATGATGGGTTACCAGAGGATACGTGGCCAAAGAAAGAATTTCATAAAACATATATAATGTCAGCAGATTGGCAGAAAAAGCAGCACCAATGGTCGCTGATATTGCCAGAGCAAAAAAAGAAACAAAGCGTGTCTGCCCGTGCTCTTTCAAACCTCTCATATATCCAATAGAATAAATGGATGTCACAATATAAAGGCTTGCAGCAACTATGGCAAAAAGCATTCCAAGCCCATCCACTCTGAACGCAATACTTGCACCGGGAGCAATTTCAAACAGCGTTAAAGCAAGCTGGTTTCCATCCAAGATTACCGGCAGCATAGAGAGTACAATCAAAAGCGTTATCGTGCCGGCAATAAAAATCCATGATTCTCTGACATTGGGTCTGTCGGAAGATGAAACCAGCACCGGAATAACCAGAAGAGAAACAAGCACAGCCAGAAGCGGCTTTATGGAGAGAATGGTATTCATCTTATATCCCCTGCAGAAACGGAAGAATAATCGTCTTGACAATCGTGCCTGAAAACACCCCGACAACTATTAAGGAAAAACTGACAAGATTGGAAACAATCAGCATGCTCACCGGTGCTTCCGCCATTACCTGGAACTTATGCCCATGCCCTTGTCCCTGCAGGTCAGGTGAACTTTGAAAAAAACAGATCTCGAAAACCTTGAAAAACAAAATTGCACAGATCAGACTGGAAATAATCAACGCTGCTGCAAAATGATATGCACCGGCCTCAAATGCACCGGAAATCAGATACCATTTGCTGAAAAATCCACAGGTGGGCGGAACCCCCACAATACTGAAGGCTGCAACAACAAATCCGGTCATGGTCCACGGCATTCTGGAAAACAGTCCCTGCAGGTTATTTAATTTTACTTTTCCAAGCATATACACCATGTTTCCAAGCCCCAGAAATAAGGCAAAGGTCATCAACGCATCATTTAAAAGATGCAGTATCGCTCCGGTCATGCCCGATTGATTTCCCAACCATGCTCCGCCGACCATATAACCGATTTCACATACAATGATGTATGCCAGTATTTTTTTCAGATTATCCTGGGCCAGGGCCAGAACACCCCCGGCAAGAACAGCTATGGTTGCAAGCCAGACAACCGCCTCGGACAGATGAAGTGTATTGAATATATATTCAAATCCAAAAACCGTTATCATAAGCCGGATCATCACATATACCATGACTTTGGTCATCAGGGGGGCAACCACCCGGGAAAAGGCTACCGGAGAATAGGAATAGGCATTGGGCAGCCATACATGCATGGGGAAAAGCGCCATTTTAATCCAGACGCCGATCATGCATAAAATAAATCCCACCAGAACCGTGGAAGAATCATGTTGACTGGCAATGATATCGGCAACATCCATCATATTCAGTGAACCGGTTTTCATGTACAGATAGCCGACACCCAGAAGATAGAAACTTGCCCCGATAACGCCTATAAAGATATAATTCAGGCTGGCAAGCGGTCCCCGGTCTTTGTCGGAAAGCGCCACCATGGCATAACTGGTCAAAGACGTAATCTCAATGAGAACATACAGATTAAACAGATCCCCTGTGGCAGTAACGCCTAAAAGTCCTGTGACAAACAATAGATAAATTGTGTAAAAAGAACCTTTCCGATCAGATATCTCCTGTTCAACATTCTTATAGCTGGCAATCAGATTAAAAAGGGCAATCCCTGAAATCAGAAGCAGTACCATGGCATTGAGAAGATCAATACGGTATTCGATTCCCACAGGAGCATCCCAGCCTGCCATTTTGTATTGGATGGTTCCGGATTCAATCACCTGAATCAGAACCTTAAGGGCAGAAAAAGAAGAAACCGCCAGGCCCAGTATGGCGATATAATAGGATAACCGGTCTTCAATCCATACGGCAAGTCCGGCAAAAAGGGCTGCCAGAAGGGGTGCAATAACAATAAGAGCAGGATAATTATTCATAATTTATTTTTCCGATAAGCGCATCCTGAGTTCATCTTCTTCAAGTGTATGATACCGTTGATATATTTTTACCGCCAGTGCCATGGCCACGCCAAAGGTGGCAACGGACACCACAATAGCGGTAAGCATCAGCACATGGGGCAACGGATTAATATAATCGGCGGCATGGATGGCTGCATGTCCATGACCTTCATGAACATTCTGGATAATGGGAAGTGTGGCACCCGACTTATACCCGATTGATACATAAAAAAGGATAATGGCTGTCTGGAAAATATTCATCCCCACCAGCTTTTTTATCAGATTATTCTTTGCAATCATGGCATACAGACCGATCATCATTAAAACAACAAAAAGCCAGTAATTATATTTTGCCACAATAAGGGGAATGATATCTGTCATGCCCATAACCTATAATCCTTCATCGTGTCTTCCCTCAGAAACGATATTAATATATATGATGGCCATTACTGCTGCAACGGCAATTCCAACACCGATTTCCACCCCCAGCATCCCAAGCGCTCTTACATGATGCGGATCAAAAACAAACATTTCAAGGGCTGAATAGTCTAAAAACGATTTACCCATGGGCATGCAGATGGCAGCAATTCCCACATAAACAAGCACACCGGCAGCAGCACAGATGCCTAAAACTTTTTCTTTTATCCGTCTGACCAGGATTTTTAAATCATATGAGATTGCCAGAAGAATCAGGCTGGACCCGAAAATAACCCCGCCCTGAAACCCGCCTCCCGGAGAAAAATCCCCATGTGCAACAACATACAGGGCATAAATCTGAATAAATGGAATCAGTATCCGGCAGACTGTTTTAATAATCAGATCAGACGGTATCCAGTCTTTATCAATATGTTCAAAATCCCTGCCGACCCTTAATGCTTTTTTGCTGTTTTTTACATGAAGAATGACACCTGTGGGCACATGACGGTAAAAACGTTCCTTTCGTTCCTTAAAATCCCTTAGCAGCAGAAAACACGCAAGTCCTGCACAAAAAATAACAGCTGTTTCAAACATGGTATCAAATCCGCGATAGTCTGCAAGAATTGCTGTGACAATATTGGGAACCTGGGTCTGTTCAAAGGCATGTTCAATATAAATGTCTGACAGATGAGTGGATGCAGGTGAATCGGGATCGCCCCAATCCGGAAAGTCTGCTGTGCCATATAACAGCAATCCTCCCACCAGACAGACAACGACAAATCCGAAAAATTTCAATCTTTAGTCCTCCTGCTCGTCCTGAATACCGCAGCCACAAAAAAAACCGTGCTGACCCCTGCACCTACAGATGCTTCTGTAAAAGCGACATCTACCGCCCCCATAACCGCCCATAACAAGCACATCATAAAAGAATATGCGCCAAATAAAATCGCTGTGGACAAAAGATCTTTTACAGTAATCGCTGCCACTGCGCACAAAATCACAAAGAACAGGACAATCATATCAATTTGCCAGGGCATGGTTATTCCTTTTCTTTCTTTTTGGTCCAGTATCTTAATCCGGCACGCATGCCTGCATCCACTATGGAATGTGTTGCAGTCGGACTGGAAAGGAACACAAAGAACACAATGAGCAGAATTTTAATGGTCAGCAATACGGATTCAAAGGTAAGCTGATGCAAATTATATATGGCCAGTGCCACCACCATCACAAGGATACCCATAGTATCCAGAATCCCGGCAGGATGAAGCCGTGTATAAAACCCGGGCATTCTGATAATACCCACAGCTCCACCGAAAAAAAAGAACAAGCCAATGGTCAGCAAACAAATAACAAAAATATCCATTTTTCTCTCCAGGCCAACAGATCAGTCAAGAAAGGATTCTTCGTAAAGTCCTTTTCTTTTATGAAAATATCTTGAAGCTGCAAGCACAGCTATAAAATTCAAAAATGCATAGGCAAGCGCAATATCCACAAACATATCAATGCGTTTATAAATAAACCCGATCAACAGCAAAAGAACAACGGTTTTACTCCCGATGGCATTGACACCCACAAGCCGGTCCAAAACCGTAGGGCCGAACATCACTCGATACAAGGGACAAAACATTAAAATACAAAGCCCCAGCGCAATCCATAAAAAAAAGTCCGTCATATTTTTTCTCCAAATATTTTTGCTACCTTTTCAAGCATGACGCCTGGAAGCGCCTCTGCGGTTTGTCTGTCAAGCGCATGTACTTTAAATACACCGTCACTATTTGCGGATACGGTTATGGTGCCGGGGGTCAGGGTGATTGAATTGGCAAGGGTGGTAATGGCGATATCAGATTTTAAATTGGTTTTAAAAATTACAATCTGCGGATCAATAATCTCCTTAAGGCGGGGGTGAAAGGCAATATATAACAGGTGAAAATTGGCTTTTAAAATTTCAAACAATATCCAGGGGATATATCGGACAAATCTGAAAAAAACAGTGAAGTATTTAAGTTTGAAATCAGGAAAAATCAGATCATAGAAATAATATGAAACAAAAAAACTTGAGATGCCGCCCAGCCATAGCAAAAGCGGCTCGAATTTTCCTGATAGTACAATCCAGGATAAAAACATGATAAAAAACGTGATAAGAAAAGGAAAAAAAGACTTGAGATAACCGCTTGTCTGCTTACAGCTGTTTTGGCCTGGGCTCCTGGTGGAAACAGTCAAAAAACATCCTCCTTGCATAATGAAATAACCGCTTAAATCATATTATTTGTCAACACCGTACAGTTTACGAAATTTTCCATATAATTTGTTCAAAGGGCCTTTTTTCTGTTGATCTGAATCTGATTCACCCGGATTTTTTTCCTGGTTTTTCCGGAATTCATATGCAGCCTGAATGGTGTCAATAAGGGTTTCCATATCCACAGGTTTTGATAAAAACTTAAACGCGTTATATTTGCCGCTTGCCAGCGCATTTTCAACACTGCCATGTCCGGTAAGAACGATACAGGGAAGATCAGGCTGTAATTCTTTTAATCGTTTCTGGACCTCAATTCCATCAATCCCCGGCATCTGCAAATCAACCACTGCCACATCAAAATCCTCTTTGGCAGCAGCATCCACCCCTTCTTCACCTGAAAAAGTGGTTTTAACCGTAAATCCATCCAGAAAAAGTCTTTTTGCCAGATATTTTAAAAAAGTCTGTTCATCATCTATGAATAGGAGTTTCATTCTTTATCCTTACCAAAGTTCACTCTAAGTTTTTTGGGATAACAAAAAACTGTTTTTTCTTGTATTTTAACAGTTCAATATTTTGTTATGCCCCCTATTTAGCAAAAGAAATATTTAGAGTCAATAAGCTGAATACAGTTTAATCAAAGACATCCTAAAATAAAACCCTTAAGCCGATTTTTTCATTGTTTCACCATCTTCTGTAATAATATGGTCAATCAGATCAAGACTGATCAGATCATGCGAATGTGTAATAATGGAAAAATCCAGATTTGCACTTCGGGTGTCCTCTTTTGATCGATAAATTTCCTGATCAAGAGCATTTCTGTGAGAATAATGCAGGGAGTTGGCAAACAGATGAACCGGGATGCCGTTTACATGGCAAAGACTCACTGTGCCTGCGGTTCCTGTTGGCGCAACAATCTGTCGATCCGCAGTAATTGTCAGAGCTCCGACAAACATTTTATTTGCGCCTTCAATATAATGGCTCAGATTATGTGCAGGAGCAATAATATGATCAATCCTTGCATCTCGTAACGCCTGAACAGTCTTGCGGGTCCGCACCGGATTATGATCAAGAATAATAACAGAAAACTGTTTTCCCATTTTTTCTTTTGCCTGAACAAGAATATTGGTAACCACAGCGCTGGGCGAATGGACGATAATTACATCATAGTCATCAATATAGTTCAGACCGTTTTGTGTAACCCGGGCCATATTATTTTTGAATTTGGCAATCTTGTCCTGAAGGCTTGCAATGGCAACACGCCCGACCTCTTCAACGGTCATTTCAGATTTTAATTTTACATCCATTTCCTTTTCAAACATATCAAGCAGATGCATTAGCGGAACAATGTGCGGTTGTGCCTGTCTGACAGTCTCGGAAAGTTCGAAGTATAATTTTTCACAATATTCCCGTGAGCATTTGAGCTGACGAATCGATTCAATAAAACTGTTCAGGCACGTAACTGTCATTTCAGCAATACCTGAAACATCACTGAGTTCTCTGAACAATCTGTACATATTTTCTTTATTTTTTATTTTCATAAGGACACCCATAAATATAAACTAAGAAATACTGAAGCAACAATCAGTGTAAGGATGGTAATTACAGCGCTTGCCTTCATGAATTCAAAAAAACTGATGTGAACCCTGGATTGTTTGGCAATACCCACGGACACGATATTTGCAGATGCTCCGATCATCGTCAGATTACCACCGAAACAAGCTCCAAGACTGAGTGCCCACCAGAGGATATTATTCGGGATCGGTGTAACCGCAAGCATCAGATGGACAATTGGAATCATGGTAATGGTAAACGGGATATTATCAAGAAATCCGGAAATGATCCCTGAAACCCATAATACCGTTAAAACCATGACATATGGATTATCTCCGATTTTCAGGAATATGTTATGGGCAATCCATTCAATAACACCCATATGCTCCAGAACACCCACCAGAATAAAAAGTCCGGCAAAGAACAGCAATGTGCTCCACTCCACTTCTTCAAGCATATGTTCAACATTTACCCCGGATATGGTAAAAAGAACCATGGCCATGAAAAGCGCCACCACACCCGGAGACATTTTTGTTATCGTCTGCGTGACAAACAAAAGAATGGTAATTGCAAGACAGCTCAACCCCTTGATCAATAATTTCTTGTCGATCTGAACATCGAGAAACTCCACCCGGATTTTTTCCAGCAGCAGCTGAACACTGAAAAGTTTGGCCATGCTGGTATCAATCGGCTTGAATTTTTCTCTGTTAACAAACCATATATAAAAAAGGACGACAAGAAACGAAACAGCGACAGGTATCGACAGGTTTACGATAAATTGATTAAAGGTCAATCCAACCTTTGAGCCGATGATAATATTGGGCGGATCGCCAATCAGTGTTCCGGTTCCGCCGATATTGGATATAACGGCCTGGCTGATCACATAGAGTTTGGAATCAAGGCCCATGCCCTTGGTCAGCTCAATAACAATGGGCACTATGATCAAAACCGTGGTTACGTTGTCCAGAAAGGCTGACATCAAAGCGGTGACAATCGAAAACAAGATTAAAATTTTAAGTGGACTTCCCTTGGTCAACTGGGCGATTTTCACAGATAACATGGAGAAAAACCCTGATTTTCTGAGGACCGCAACAATGGACATCATACCCAGCAGCAGCATAATGGTTTCAAAATCTATCAGTTTTACAGCCTCGTGCTCACTGACAATATGCAGTATCAAGAGCACCATGACGCCTAAAAGCGCAGAAACAGCTTTATTTACCAGTTCAAATGTTATTGCCACATAAACAACAATAAACACGATAATGGGTATGAGAGCACCTTCCATAATCATTCCTTATTTTAAAAGATCTGGGCCTGCCGTTCTTATATATATTCGTAGCGAAAGGCTCATACAAATAAACATCCGTTCAATACAAACACGGATGAAGTTCAAACCAAACAGGCAGCTTTTAGCACAAAACAATCCCTTCTGCAAGAAATGGTTTTTTGTCTGAAATCTATAATTTTCCAGGTATCAAAAGGCAGGGATAAATGGATTTATCTGCAATATTTCTGGCGATTGACCCCACCCATCGATCCAGAATCATGTTTTTCTCACTGGACCCTAAAATAATGATGGTGGCCTGATATTCTCTGGCTGCTTTTTCAATCTCTGATTGCGGATCTCCCACGTAAACATGCGGACGAGCGTCAATGCCTTCATTTTCGAGTTCTTCACAAAGTGCATCCAGTTTTTTACGCTGAATTTTTCTGACCTTCTGTACTTCGTGACTGTCTGTTCCCTTTAAGTCACTTTCTTTGACCACATGGATAATGTGCATCTGGCCGATGATATTTTTAATACCTTTGATATATTCCACTGTTTTTTTGGCAGTGTCTGACCAGTTGGTTGCAAACATAGGTCTTTCAAATAATTTTTCCGGAACAAGGTTATCTTCTGTCATATGTTTAAACACCAAAATCGGTATTCGGGCTCTTCTGACCAGTTCCATCACATCTGAACCGGCATACAGCTGTTTGATCACACTTTTATGGGACTGTCCGATAACAATCAGATCCGGGGATTCTTTTTCTATAACCCTTAAAATCTCCGGAATCAGAGTTGAAACTTCCATATATGCGCCGACTTCAAGTCCCAGCTCAAACAGATTCTCAGCCCAGTCGATAAACCGTATATTAGCAGTTTCCTTTAATTTGATTTCTTCTTCTTTTAAAAATCCGCTGCCCCGCTGCATGGCAACCTTGTCTCTTTCAATCACATTCAAAAAAACAACATGCTCAAGTCCTGATCGCTGAAGAACCAGAAGCGACTTGAGTGCATCATAACAAAGGTCTTCAAATTTTGTCACAAAAAGCAGTTTTTTAATTATTTTCATCCATACCCCTCTACATTCATGTCCCTTTGCTATTTAAGCTTTTGTCTGATTGCCTCAATCAGTTCTTCGGGCTCAACTGGTTTTTCCAGGTAAATATCAGGTTCTGGGACAGTACCGTTGTCAAATTCATCAAGAACTTTTTGAGATTTTAGAAAGGATCTTAGCGCAATTCCGGTAAACATAATAACAGGAATAGACTGCAGATGATCATTTGTTTTCAGTTTGCGGTATAAACGTATTCCGCTGCCCCGGGGCATCAATACATCAAGGATCACCAGGTCCGGCTTGTATTTTTCTATCATTTCAAGACCTGCAACACCATCTTCTGCTTCAAGAGGTATATATTGATTTTCTTCCAGAACTGTGACAACAAATGACCGTACATCCGGATCATCATCGACCACAAGAACTTTGTAGCTCATAGTTTCTCCCCTCTGGTCAATCATTGCTCACCTGCTATTGATTCTATCTGAGGAAGCCGTATGGTAAAAATACTTCCAACGCCCTGCCAGGTTTCGACATCAATGCTGCCCTTGTGCTCCTCAACAAGTTTTCCCGTAACAAGAAGACCCAATCCTGTTCCCCTTCCGCCCTTTGAACTGAACATGGGACTGAACAGCTGTTTTTGTGTTTCCTCACTCATGCCGCAGCCATTATCATTCACCTCAAAACAATACAGATTGTTTTGATCTATATAGGTTTTTAGAATAACTTCATGTTTTTTTAACATATTTTCATCTTCCAGACAGGCATCAATTGCATTTGTGACCAGATTCAACAAGGACCGGTGAATGGTTTTGGGATCTGCAGTGATCCGGGTGATGGACGGATCAAGATCGCCTTTGATTTCAACTTTTTTTGAAGCAGCAAAATCTGTTACCAGTGAAATAACATCCTCAACAATTTTATTGGGTTCACAGACCTGAAATTCAGGCTCACGGTTTTTTGAATAGGTCAGCAAATCCTGGGTAAGATCACTTACCCTGCGAATATTATTTTTGATGGTATTCCAACCGGATATCAGTTTCCGGGTATTATTTTTTTGAATTCCCACATCCACCACATAACTGCCCCCTTTTAAGCCGATAAGAATATTTTTCACATAATGAGCAAGTCCGCTGACGGTCTGCCCCACTGCGGCCAGTCGTTCTGCCTGAAGCAGTTCTTTTTCCAGCCGTTTGATTTCTGTCAGATCATGAAAAAAATTCACTGTTCCGACAAACTGTCCGTTTTCATGAAGCACATTACTGGCATATCGAACAGGGATATTGCGGCCATCATGGGTTTTAAGAAAACATTCTCCCCATGGCAGTGTTTTCTGGTTATTCTCTTTCTGTGCCTGCAATTTAAAAACAGCTGCAATTTCAGGCGGATAAAGTGCATCGATTGTAAATTGATTAAGAATTTGTTTAGCTGTATAACCAAACATTTTTACAGCCTCAGGATTAAACACCACCACTTTCCAATCCTGGTCAAAAGCCACAATCGCATCATTTGAACTTTTAATCAGCAATCGCTCAAAATTTGAATGCCGCCGGATTTCATTTGTGGCCTCCTGAATTTTCTCTTCAAGGTTCTCGGTATATTCCTTGAGTTTTTCCCGGATCTCAATCTTGGCTTTAGCACGTTCCAGCGCAATTGCCAGAGATTCATCACGAACCGGTTTGTTTATGAAATCACTGGCACCATATTGAAGTGCAGTTATCGTGGAATCTATATCCCCGTGTCCTGTAACAATAATGACTTCGCTGTCCGTATCAGTTTCCTTTATTTTTTTTAGAAGCTCAAGCCCGTCCATCCCGGGCATTTTTATATCCGTAATAACAATATCCGGAGACTGGGATTTAAATATTTCAAATCCCTGTTCTCCGTTGTAAGCACTCAGTGTTTCATATCCATCACTGCGCAAAGAAATGGACAACAGTCTTACAATAATCTCTTCATCATCAACAATAAGTATCTTATTGGGTGACATGTTTTTCATCCTTATTCCACTGCCGGAAATTTGATAATAAATGTTGCACCATGATCATACTCACTTTGAATATCAACTGTACCTCCATAATCTTTAATAATGCCAAAGCTGATACTGGTTCCCAGCCCTGTTCCTTTCCCGGTTTCCTTGGTTGTAAAAAAGGGTTCAAATATTTTTCTTTTAACCTCTTCTGTCATGCCAAGTCCTGTATCTGAGACTTCAGCCACCACCCATTTATTCTCGGCATAGGTTCTGATGGTTAAAACCTTTGCAACAGGAGCATCCGATTTTTCTTCTTTTTCATCCATGGAATCAATCGCATTGGTCACCAGATTGATAAAAATCTGTTCAAGCCGGTTATGCTCTGCCCGTATCTGGGGGAGGTCCTCATCAAGAACCAGTTCAATTTTAATGGAATGAACCATAAGCTGATGTCCTAAGACCTTAAAAACATCCTTAATCGGGTCGTTAATACAAAGTTTTTTAAGATCCCGGTCAGACTGTCTTGCAAATTCACGGACATGCTTTATGACCCCGGATGCACGAGCAACATTGGCAATAATATCATTGGCCATTGTCACCAGTTCTTCTTCGGGTATGGTGATTCCTTTTTTAATCATTTTCAAAATCAGATCTGAGCAGATCTGTATAACATTCAGCGGCTGATTGATTTCATGGGCCATCCCGGCAGCCATGGTGCCTAAAGTTGCAAGTTTTCCCGCCTGGATCAACTGGGTCTCCTTTTCCACGCTTTCAGTAATATCCGTAGTGGAGGCGATCAAGACATCCCGATTGCTGTAGGTTGCATTCACCACTTTGATATTGACAAAAAAACAGGTTTTATCCTTTTTATAATGTTTTTTCTTGGTAAAAAGAATCGATCCGCTGGGTTTTAGCTTTTCCAGACCATCCCTGATCGTTTCATCCGTACTGTTACAGATATCCAGGAAAGAATGGCCAAGCAGTTCAGATTTTATAAATCCATACTGTGCTTCTGCACGATGGTTTACATCCAGAATCTCAAATGTTTTGCGATCCATGATAAAAATGGGATTAGGGTTGTTATTGAACAACGATCTGTATTTTTCTTCTGATTTTTTATATTTTTCATACAGGATAGATAGTTCTTTGTCCTGTAATTCAATCTCTTCATGATTTTTCTTATCTTCGGTCAGATCTTTTAATGTCTCGATAGCCCCTAAAATTATGCCATCCGGTGATTTTATAGGGGCAGCAGTAAAAAATATCCATTTGCCTTCTTTGCCTAAATGCGGGAAAAATTCTTCTGCTTCATATGCCTCCTGAATCAAACTGGATTTACGCCAGGCTGCTCCATAATATTGAGTGACTATTTCTTCAGGCATACCGCCGACAATTACATCTGCCATGGTCGGGCGTTTGGCAGATCGAAAAGGGACCCATTGTCGATCTGTACCAACAAGGTCATAGGCCATATAGCCTGTAAGCTCCTCACATGCCCTGTTCCAATGCGTCAGGATATGTTCGTTATTGATAATAAAGGTCGGGATCATGCTGCCCTGAATAATCTGGGACATTTCTTTTTCCATCTCAAGCAGATCTTCTCTTTCATCTGTCAGATATCGATTCTCATAGTCGGCATTTTCCTGGATCTGCTTTGAAAAACGATCAAATAATTCAACAATTTCACCCCTGTCCATGTGCTGTTGAATGATTTTTCTTTTAATTCTGATTTTTTCCTGTTCTGCTGTTATGTAGTTTAAAAACGACATGGCTCTGTATTCATCCAGATCAAGAATACTGACGCGTTCCGTATTTACTTTTTCAAGAATGCACCCCAGAATCGCATCGTTTTTAAATTTCAAAATAATATCAATCCCAAAAATGGTGCAGACATCCTCATAATCACTTGTTGTGGGAATGCCATGGCTTTTGGCATATTGAACCCCGTCTGCCTGTGCATAGGTGTCTGAAACCACAAGAATTTTATAATTCAATTCTTTCATTTCAGGGCTTAATAACACTTCAAGGATCTGTCTGCATGGCTTATTGCCGCCGATAACCGCTATATTCAATCCTTTAAGATCAATTTTCATATATCATTGCTCCATTCCACAGCCATATATTTAATTTGTGCCTCCACCATATTAAAAGAAAATAAAGCTTACAATCATAAAAACAGGCAATAAGAAAACAATGGAATATTTCACTATATATCCAAAAAAACTGGGCATGTTTACCCCGGCTTCCATGGCAATGGACCGGACCATAAAATTTGGCGCATTGCCGATATAGCTGAAAGCGCCGAAAAATACAGCACCGGTTGATATGGCCTTTAAATACAATGCCTTTTCAGTCATCAACAGAGGAACTGCCTGGTTTTCTGTCATTCCTGCATAAAAACTGCCAAGCGCGGTATTGAAAAAAGTAAGATAGGTGGGAGCATTGTCTAAAAAGGCTGATAAAATTCCTGTCACCCAGAAATAATGCACAGGTGCTTTCACCGAATTGATTAAAAATGCAAAAGAGCCGTTCGGGCCGGCCTTGAGCAATAAAAGACAGGGAATCATTGTGATAAAAATCCCCACAAACAGATAGGCCACTTCAATCATGGGGAACCAGGAGAATTGGTTATCTTCTCTTATCTTTCTAGGCGTTGCCAGAAGCGAGGCAATTCCAAGTCCGATCAGAATCAGGTCTCTGATCCAGTCCTGCGCAGGGCGATGAACACCTAGTGTAGAAACCTCTTTAAGATCAATCATGCCGCTGATCAATACTGCACAGATCACACCGCCTAAAAACAAAAAATTATAAATCCCCACCAGCCGTAAGGGTTTTTTTTCTCCATCATCCGGGATAGAAACATTTTCTTTCTTAAAGTGATGCCTGTCGATCAAAAAATAAATACCCATGAGAATGGCGCAGGCTGTCAGCATATGCGGCAGAATATTAAAGGTCCAGAAAAAATCAACCCCATGAAGATACCCCAAAAACAGCGGCGGATCACCCAGGGGGGTTAATGCACCGCCGATATTGGCAACCAGAAATATAAAAAACACAACCATGAATGTTTTATTCTTTCGATACGCATTGGCCCGAAGAAACGGACGTATCATCAGCATGGCTGCCCCGGTGGTTCCCATCCACGATGCCAGAACTGTGCCAATCAATATCATGCATGTATTTACCAGTGGCGTTCCCCTTAAAGTGCCTTTGAGCAATATACCGCCGGAAATTGTGAACAATGCCCCTAAAAGAATAATAAACGGCACGTAATCGGCCAGAAGAATATGAAAAATTTCATACAGGGCAAGTCCTTTGTATATGTAAATAAAAGGAATGGAAAAACTTGCGGCCCAGAATGCTGCTATTTTTCCGAAATGGTGATGCCAGAAATTAGGTGCTATCAACGGTAAAAATGCAATGGACAGCAACATGCACGCAAAAGGAATACAGCTTGAAAGCGGCAGAGATTGTCCCAGATTTATATAATTATCCGTACCGGCAAGGCAAAAGGAGGGAAAGAAGAACATGGAACCGATAAAAAAAGAGATAATTCCTGCCAACCTGTCCTGTTTCATCACTTGACTTCCTCCGACAATAAACAAAATAATACAAGCCGTATATTTGTTTGAGTGTATCTATCCTTGATCAGTCCTTTTTGATCAACTGTACAGTTTTATCAGCGATTTTCAACTTGCAGCATACCATGATTTATTATTGGTCTTTACATGTAAGTATTCAGTTTTAAACTATATGTCAAGACGATTCAGACACAAGTTTCAGCTGATTACAGGCAGCTTCAGATAAAAACGGTTTGTAGGAAAGGTTTATAAAGCCTTTAACTGATCGGCACACAACCTGTCCGCAAAGAATTTGAATTAAATATCACTGCCATGCAGGACTATATGGGAAAAAAAAGATTGGAATCCATCTCATCATTTTTAAGATGGTCGGGACGGCGTGATTTGAACACGCGACCACTTGTCCCCCAGACAAGTGCGCTACCAGGCTGCGCTACGCCCCGATTGTCTACTCAAACAAGGCGAACTTTTACCACTCTTTCAAAAAACTGTCAAGAATTAATGAACCCTGTGGGTGAATCTGAATTATTCAAATTTTTCAAGATGATCAATTTCAGCTAAAACCGTATAATCTGTTACATCACACCGGACAGGGGTTATGGAAATATAATTTTGGGACAGGGCATGAATGTCTGTATCCGGCTCACTGTCACATGAAGGCACCTTTGCATACCAGAAGCAGGCATTATCTTTAGAATCAGCTCTGTTTTCAAAGGCTTTGGATAAATTATTGGATGCCTGACGGGTAATTTTAATTCCATTTGTTTTCCAAACAGGAACATCAGGCACATTGATATTTAAAAAAGTTCCTGCTGGAAATCCTTCCAGCATTACCTGATCGATGAATCGACTGACAAATACGGCAATACCGTCAAAATCCATGATATCCCCCTGCTGGACAGAAACAGCAAGGCTCATGATATTATTCAATGCCGCTTCCCGGGCAGCCCCCACCGTACCGGAATAATTCAAATTAATTCCTGCATTGCTCCCGGGATTAATTCCGGATATGACAAGATCCGGAACCGAATTGTAAAGCGTAAACAACCCCAGTTTAACACAATCCACCGGCGTGCCGCTGACAGCATATCCCGAACCCTTTCCGTTTAATTCTACAGGCTTCATCCGTATGGGCTCATGCAGGGTTATTCCATGACCGATAGCGCTTCGTTCACCTTCCGGGGCAATCAGTTTCACCTCATGTTTCATGCACAACGTATTATATAATGCCAGAATACCCGGTGAAGTATATCCATCATCATTGGTCAGTAAAATTTTCATAAATCCATTTTTAAATAACCGTATTTTTCATAAATTATAAATGAGCCGGGGTCACACCTTCTGATATCGCAAATTTTGTCAATTGTGCAATGGTATGAATATTTAATTTTTCCTTTAAATGCGTTCTGTGAATATCAACTGTTTTAACACTGATATTGAGTTTGTCTGCAATTTTCCGGCTTCTATACCCTTCTGCAATTAATTGCAGCACCTCTATTTCCCTTCTGGACAGTAAAGAAAAGACGGAAATATTTTTGTCTGCACCATGGTTTTTATCATGATGATCAACCATGTGATTGATTTCCTGACAAAAATAAGAATCATCTGCCAGTACTCTGCTGATACAGTCCAGTAATTCTTTAAACGAACAGGATTTAAGCACATATCCTGAAACTCCGGCATTTATCATCCCGTTTACATAAATTTTTTCAATGTGCATTGAAAGTGCGATGATTTTGATATCCGGATAATCTGCAAGTATCCTTTTGGTGGTTTCGATGCCATTCAATCCGGGCATGCTGATATCCATGATCACAATATCCGGATGACATTCCCTGACCTGTTCAATTGCCTCATACCCTGATTCCGCAGTGATAACCCTCTGGATATTTTTTTCCATTTCCAGGGAATTGCATAACCCGTGCTGAAGAATGCTGTGATCATCCACTATCAGTATTTTAATTTTTTTCATTTCAGTTTTTTTTATCCAGTCAGATCGGTACTGTCAGGGTAATTTTAGTTCCTGCCCCGGGTGAGGAATTCACACTTATTTTTCCATAAAAATTTTCTACCCGTTCAGACAACCGGTTCAGACCGAACCCGACTATTTCTGAATTTTTTACCGCTTCCATATCAAACCCTTTGCCCGTATCTTCAACAGTAATCCTTAAAACATCGGATTTCATTGATATGACAATCTTCCCGGTATTGGTGCCGGAATGTTTTAAAATATTGGTGATAAGCTCACTGACTGCTCTGTATAATGTAATTTTTAACCCCTGGGGTAAAGGTATCGCCCGATCTGTGAGATTTGTATATTCAAACTCAGAGTGATGCTGCAAATTGATCTGTTCAATCAAAAATCCCAAGGCAATATCTATATCAAAATCATCCAGCACAGGAGGGCTGAGCTGATATATAAGAGACCGGATTTCTCTGATTGCCTGTTCAAGATTCCCCTGGATCTCATCCAGGTTAGCAGATGATATCTCCATTCCGGATTCCTTCATATTCTTGATTTTGGAAATGCTTATGGCCAGTGTCTGGGTCACACTGTCATGGAGATCCGAGGCGATTGCCTTTCTTTCATTTTCTTCAGTATATATCAGATGATCATTGAGTCTTTTAAGCTGAATCGTCCGTTGATGAACAATTTTCTCCAGTTCTTTCTGGATTCTGCTCATCTCGTCAAATTCATTTTTATACTGAGTCTGACCGGCGGTAAATGCATTCTTGTATTTCAAACTGCGGATGGCATAAGCATCAGAGTCCCCCGCCTGGAAAAATATACGGCTTTTTACCATTTAGCTCCTTACCGGCTATTTTAAAATCCTTACTCAAGTTTCGGGGTTCACCGGAATGAACCTGAAAGAAAGGATAAGTTATTGAAATTATAATTTAAAATACTTGAAGGACCCAGCTGCTTGATATATACTGAATTCGACAAAAAACACTACAATATCAAACAGTAAGAAATCAGATGATACATAACAATATTGATGCAAAAATTCAAGCAGACATTCAAATTCAGGGCAAAATTGATATTTTTTTCAGTGGATGACAGCTTTGTGAGAATCAAAAAACAATGGATAAAAGCTGCTGTGCCGGACAACGAAGGCAGAAGGCAATAATCAAATCCCCGGACAATCCGGAAGCCATGGTCAAGCGGATACTGGCATGTGCAATTGTATCCTGTCTGGTATTGAAAATCAGAGTTTGAAATAAAAATTTTAAAAATTGACCTTAACATTAAAAGAGATCGTCTGAACGTAATAGCTAATATCCGTTACATTGAATGAACCTTTCGGCCCGACAAGCACCCCACCAAAAAGTCCTGTACCGTTGACGGTGGTCTCAATTTGATCTCCGGACACAACAATGTTATTCCAATACATCACTCTATAACCCAATGAAAGCTCAACCGACTCCGAAAAGATATATGACAATTTCCCATTAAATTCCGGTATCCAATTTATTCTATTCCGAGTCAAGCTGCCAGAATTACCACTTCCCGAAAACAATCCTCCACCTGTTGTTGCTGTAATACCTGAGGGAGTGACCGTCCCTTTCCTTGAGCAGCTGAATATTCCAATGAGATCCAATATTTTTGTTGATTGGAAACGCTATCGACGTTCGCAGTTGAAGAATTGTTTTCAGCAAATAAATTGACAGGAGAAATTATAAAAAAGAAAAAGATCCAGCCAATTACAAAATAGTTTAGAAGATTTTTATTTTCATTCATCATACTTATTTAATAGTCCTTTCAGATTCAAAAATTTTCTCAAGCTTGATACTTTATTGGAGAGCATGTAAAGCCTGTGGCAGTAGCGTATCAGGAGACTGGATTTCTCTGATTGCCTGTTCAAGATAACCCTGGATTTCATCCGGGTTAGCAGATGAAATATCCATTCCTGGAATCAATCCATTCCCGGGGTTACGCCGTTTAAAAAAATCGTAAAACGGGTACCTCTGCCCGGAATGGATTCAAAATCAATCAAACCGGAATACGTATCAATAAGTCGATGAATAATTGGAAGGCCTAACCCTGTGCCTTCCGGCTTGGTGGTAAAAAAAGGATCAAAAACATGGTTGAACGCTTCAATATTTATCCCTGCACCGGTATCCTCTACGGTCAAATATACCCGGTTGGTTTTTAATAATTTCAGCTGGATTTTAATTTCTCCGGAATCTTCAATGGCCTGGGCGGCATTTTTCAAAAGGTTCCATAAGATCTGATTTAAATGTGCCGGATCCATCATCACGTAAATATCAGGATCAAGACGCATGGCAATATTAATTTTTTGATTCCATTCAGGATCATTTAAAAACAGTTGAACGGTTTCTTCGATAACCTCTGCCATTTTTATAACCCGGGCATTTTTTGTGCTGGGTTTAGAAAATAAATGGATATCGTTTACAATGGTTTTAAGGCGCTCGGTTTCCCTTAAAATAATCTGCATTAATTTGTCTTCATATGAGCCGGGTTTTGTATCTTCCTTAAGCATTTGAATCGATCCGGATAAAGACGCCAAAGGGTTCTTTATCTCATGAGCAATACCGGAAATCAGTTCGTCCATGACTTCCATTCTTTCCACTCTTTTAAGATGCTCCTGAACCAGTTTCAAATCCTGCCGGGCACCTTTGAGCTGAAAAGCCAGAATCCCGCTTAAAATAGCTACAGCAAAGCATGCTGCAATAAAAATAATAATACGATATATGATGTGGGCAGGATCTATGAATTCTGCAAAATAGAACTGTTTCAGATACGGTGTGATCACATTGTAATATTCCAGTTCCAACAGTAAACTGTACAATACGGATGATACAGTGGCAATGATCACACTTCCTTTGCGAAGCAGCATCATGGCGGAATAGATGATAACAACAAGATATAAAAAAGTAAAAATGCTGTCATAACTGCCGGTAACAAGAATGATACCTGTCACAATAAAGGTATCCAGAAGTGTTTGAACATATGCCAGAAGTACCAGTTTCTTGAACCGGTTCAGCCAGATAATATATACCACGGAAAGCAGAAGAATGAGCGCAGCTAAATTATACAGCGCTAAAAACGGCTGGGAAAAAAAAGACAGATTTTCTCCTGAAGAAAACACCAGACACGAGATAATCAAAAGAACAGCAAAAATAACCCGGGTTATGATTACCCATTTGATCTGTCCGAATAAATCAGATTTTTTCTGCAAGCGATGAGATCCCATGAATTTATGAGATAGCGCCGGCCATGCTGAAAATTGGAAGATACATGGAAATAACCAGCCCGCCGATAATAACGCCAAGGAAAACCAGCATGAACGGTTCTATCATGTCCGTAAGATTTTTAACCGCCTGGTCCACCTCATCATCGTAAAAGTCAGCGATTTTTTCCATCATGGTATCCAGGGCACCTGTGGACTCACCAACGGCTATCATGGAACATACCATGGATGGAAACACTCCGCTTTCAAGAAGCGGGTCTGCCATTGACCGGCCTTCTGAAATACCGATTTTAACATCCTGGATGGCAAACTCCACCATTTTATTGCCCGAAGTTTTGGCTACAATATCAAGAGCTTCCAGTATGGAGACACCACTGGATATCATTGTACTGGTTGTACGGGTAAATTTGGCAACCGCCACTTTTCTGATGAGAATACCAATTACAGGAAGTCTTAAAAACAGATCATCCAGAAAGATTCTGCCTTTTTCAGAGGCATAGGCTCTTCGAAAAAGAAAAACCATTGCAATAATACCGACAATAATCCACACGATGTTCTTTATAAAAAAATTGCTTAAAGACATGACAAACAAAGTAGGCGCCGGCAACGCTGCGCCAAAATCTGCAAACATTTCTGCAAAAACGGGAATGACAAAAACAAGAATAACCGCAACAACAATAATAGCCACAAGAATCGTGATAATTGGATAGGTCATGGCCCCTTTGACCTGCCGTTTAAGCTTGGCCATTTTTTCCATATATGCGGACAGGCGCTTTAAAATAATATCAAGAATACCACCAGCCTCGCCTGCGGCAACCATGTTGATAAACAGCTCATTAAATACTTTGGGGAATTTTTTCAGTGAATCGGCAAAAGTTTCACCGGTTTCAACAGATTCTTTTATCTTTTTCAGATTTTTCTTGAATGTTGGATTTTCCTGCTGGGTGTGAAGGATGTCCAGACACTGCAGCAAAGGCAGACCCGCATCAATCATGGTGGAAAACTGTCTGGAAAAAATAATGACATCACTTTCTTTTACCTTTGGCTGAAACAAGGCGACATTTGCAAAAAGATCTTTGGGTTTTTTCTTGATTTTCGCATCGGTGATTTTTCGACGCAAAAGACTTTGTTTGACCTGTTCAGGCGTTCCCGCCTCCATCTCGCCTTTAACCGATCTTCCTTTGGGGTTTTTCCCTTTCCATAGATAAACAGTTGGCATTATCAATCCTTTTTGCTGATTTTCAAACACAGGTTTTTATGGTAGACAATCATATATCAAAGTCAGACCAATTGTAAAATCCAAAAGAATATACTATATAAATTTTATCTATTGAATACAACAGGAGTTATTTTTTGAGAAAAAAAAATCCAGCTATCCAGCCTGAAACAATAATTACAAGCCATATCAATGCAGATTTTGATGCTATAGCGTCCATGCTGGCTGCCCAGAAATTATATCCGGACGCTGTTATTATTTTCCCAGGATCACAGGAAAGAAATCTGAGGGATTTTTTTATCAGCGCCACAAGCTATCTGTTTAACATGGCAGATCCTGAATCAATAGATTTTTCTTTGATATCAAAACTGGTTCTGGTGGATTCCAGGCAGGCAAGCCGTCTGCCCCAGGTTGCCGACCTTCTGAACCGTGAAAATATTCAGATCGATATCTATGATCATCACCCGCCAATGAAAGGAGACATAAAAGGAACCTTTGAAATCACACGGCCTGCAGGCGCCACAACAACAATTCTGTGTGCACTTCTTCAGGAAAAAAACATTGTTCCAACACCCGAAGAGGCAACCATCATGGCGTCCGGTATTTATGAAGACACCGGAATGTTCACCCATTCATCCACTACACCAGAAGACTTGAACCAGGCGGCTTTTTTATTATCCTGCGGTGCCAGCCTGAGCACCATCGTAAACCTTGTCGTAAAGGAAATCAAATCCGAACAGGTCACCTGGCTCAATGAATTATTAAGTGAAATGTCCATTCATAAAATTAATGGAATCGATGTCCATATCTCTGTCATCTCATCCCCATCCTATATTACCGACCTTGCATCCATTGTTCAGAAAATCATGCGCATGGAAAATCTGGATATTTTCTTTGCCATCGTTCTGATGGACAATAAAATTCATATTATTGCCAGAAACCAGCTTCCCCAGGTGGATGCAGGAAAAATCCTGTCGGAATTCGGCGGTGGCGGACATTCATTTGCCGCCTCTGCCAAAGTGGACAATCAAACGCTTGCCCAGGTTGAAATGACACTTATTCAGTCTCTGCAAAAAGAGATAAAAACTGTTCAGCTTGCCAAAAACCTGATGTCATCACCGGCAATCACCATTGAACCTTCCGCCACCTGTAAAAAAGCTGCCAGCATGATGACGCGATATAATATCAGCACCCTTCTGGTTGTTGACAAAAAAAAGAATGTGTATCATGGGTATATCTCACGTCAGATTATCGAAAAAATCATGTACCACAAACTTTCAAACCAGCCGGTAACGGAATATATGAATTCAGAAGGAAGTCATGTTTCTCTGGATGCGGATATTTCTGAAATTGAAAACAGTATTATTGAAAATAAAAACAGAATACTGCCGGTGATCGAAGACGGACAGATAAAAGGCGTGATTACCCGGACTGACCTTCTCAATTATCTGGCTGCACACAATAAGATATTAAAAAAACAAAGCACAGAACTGGGCATCAGCCGAAATGCCAAAGTCCGTCAGATCGCAAACATACTGGATCAGCGTCTGGATACCCATATCAAACAGATCATCAAAAATATCGGTCAAACCGGCCATCAACTGGGGTATAACATGTATGTTGTGGGCGGATTTGTAAGGGATCTGCTGCTGGACAGGCCCAATGATGATATTGATATTGTCGTGGAAGGGGATGGAATTAAATTTGCAAAAACCTATGCAAAAAATGAAGGGTGCCATGTCAATCCCCATAAAAAATTCGGAACTGCTGTCATCATCTATCCGGACGGGTTTAAAATCGATGTGGCATCTGCACGGCTGGAATACTATAAAACGCCTGCTGCACTTCCCATTGTTGAAAAAAGCTCCATAAAACTGGATCTGGCCAGAAGAGATTTTACGATCAATACCCTTGCTATCAGCATCAACCCGGATACCTTCGGGACAATGACAGATTATTTCGGAGCCAACAGGGATATCAAGGACAAAGTCATCAGAACCATACATAATTTAAGCTTTGTGGAAGACCCCACCCGGATATTTCGAGCCATTAAATTTTCAAACCGGTTCGGATTCAGTATCGGAAAAGTCACTTCCAAGCTGATCAAAAATGCCATTAAAATAGATTGTTTTAAGAACCTGAGCGGATTAAGGGTGCTGTCTGAACTCAAACAGATCTTTGAAGAAGAAAACCCTATCCCGGCCATCAGAATGCTTCAGGAATATGAGCTTGAAAAAATACTTCATGAAAACCTGACAATCATACCCAATACCTATCAACTGCTTGAGTCGGTCAACAAGATTCTGGCCTGGCATGACCTTTTATTCATCGATCAGAAGTATCCCAGATGGGCGGTATATTTTATGGCCATTTTGCACCGCTGCTCTTTTTCGGTCTGTGAACAGATCTGTGACCGCCTGAATATCCCGTCAAAAGAAAGATCCATTCTTCTGGAAAAAAGATACCAGGCGGAAAAGCAGTTGAATTTAATAGAAAACACACCAAACTACAGCCAACAGGACTTATACTGGGCCCTGATTAATTTTAAAACCGAATATATTCTCTATATGATGGCACTGACAAAAGATGAAACCACCAAAAAGGCCATCTCGAACTTTTACACTCGACAGCTTGGAATAAAACCCTTGATAAAAGGCAGAGATTTATTAAAAATCGGCATTAAGCCAGGCCCGGTTTACACTTTAATTCTCAAAGAAATTATCAATGAGAAACTGGATGGCAGACTGACCACCAAAAAAAAAGAAATCCAGTTTGCAACCGAATATGCCATCCAAAACAAATTTATTGATTAAATCACAGGTTTTTGTTAATCCCCCATATATTTTTTAACTGAATATCGACCATATAAAAATTTAGTGCACTGGAACAGTATCATATGAAAAATGCAGATTATCTAACCGGCATCACCACCAGCGGAACCCCGCATCTGGGCAATTATGTCGGCGCCATCCGCCCGGCAGTTGAAACCAGCAGGGACCCGAATCTTACATCCTATTATTTTCTGGCTGATTACCATTCTTTGATCAAAAATTTTGACCCCAGACTTCGCTGCCAGTCTACGCTTGAAATCGCAGCAGCCTGGATTGCACTGGGTCTGGATTATGAAAACTGTGTATTTTACCGCCAGTCAGATATTCCGGAAATTCCGGAACTGACCTGGATTTTAACCACTTTGACCGCCAAGGGCCTGATGAACCGGGCGCATGCATATAAAGCCTCCGTGGCAGATAACCAGACACAGGACCATACTGATCCGGACAAGGGAATTACCATGGGACTTTTTTCCTACCCCATCCTGATGGCCGCAGATATTTTAATGTTCAATGCCAAAAAAGTCCCGGTGGGAAAAGACCAGGTTCAGCACCTTGAAATGACACGGGATATTGCTGCCCGGTTTAACCATATTTATAAAAAACTGTTTATTTTGCCTGAAGTGGTTGTGGACGAAACCTCTTCTGTTCTTGCAGGCCTTGACGGCAGAAAAATGAGCAAAAGCTATAACAATTATATTCCGCTTTTTGACACGGAAAAACGCTTAAGATCACTGATCATGAAAATCCAGACCAATTCTCTGGCCCCGGAAGAACCCAAAGACACTGCCACCTGCACACTTTTTTCCATCTATAAGGCATTTGCGGATAAATCTGAAACCAGAGCCATGGAAAAACGCTACCAGGAAGGAATAGCCTGGGGAACCATGAAACAGGAACTGTTTGAGTATATCAATGAAATTTTAAAAGATCCCAGGCAAAAATATATGGAACTGATGAAAAATCCAGGTGATATTGAGCATATCCTGAAAAACGGCGCTTTAAAAGCCAGAGAATTTTCAGTTCCGTTTCTTGATAAAATCAGAACATCTGTCGGGATAAAGTCACTGGGTTAGCTTTTGTATTTCTTCGGGGGTAAGATATCTCCAGTGACCTTCTTTTAAGGTCCCAAGCGTAAGGTTTGCCATCCGGATCCGTTGGAGTTTAGCCACCTGATTTCCGACTTTGCCCACCATTTTGCGAATCTGCCGGTTTAACCCCTGCCTGAGCACGATGATAAAACTGTTTTTTGACAGACGCTTGACATCAGCTTTACGTGTCCGGGTCTTGTCAATCATCATGCCGTTTGCCATTTTTTCAAGTGCGGAATCTGATATGGGATAAACCGTTGAAACCTTATATTCTTTTTCATGATCAAAAGACGGATGGGACAACCGGTTATGGAGTTCTCCATCATTGGTCAGCAGAACCAGGCCCTGGGAATCCTTATCCAGCCGTCCTACAGGGTATACTCTGTGTTCAACATCAATTAAATCAAGAATGATTTTCTCATTTTCCTGGGAACAGGTGGTCACATATCCTGCGGGTTTGTTTAAAAGAATATACAGTTTTTTTTCAGCTGGTTTTAAAATTACAGGAGTGTGATCAAATAACACCAGATCCTTTTCCACATCAACGCTGGTGCCCAGCTGAGTGATGATTTCACCATTCACTTTAATGCGGCCGTTTAAAATATATTCCTCAGCCTTTCTTCTTGAACAGATGCCCGCGTGGGCAAGATATTTTTGAAGCCGCATTCTTGTTTATGACCTGTAATCCGCATTTATTTTTACATAATTTTCACTGAAATCACAAAACCAGAAAAAATCCGAGGCCTGGCCGAGATTTAAATTCAGTGTAATAAAAATTTCATTGTTTTTCATTATTTGGGCCACATTTTTTTCAATATCATACCCCAGCCACCGGCCGTTTAATACAAGGGCCTGATCATCAAAATACAGATCCATTTTTTCGGTGATGACATCGGCTCCGGAACGGCCTGCAGCTGCCATAATCCGTCCCCAGTTCGGGTCTTCTCCGTAAATGGCTGTTTTTACCAGATTTGAATGAGCAATGGTTTCACAGACCTTGAATGCATCCTCGGGTGTTGTTGCCCCTTTCACCTGAATTTGAATCAGTTTGGTAGCCCCTTCCCCGTCCTTTACAACCCGTTTTGCAAGTTCAACACAGACCTGATCTAAAATCTGTGCAAAAACAGCATTTGACGCATCATCTTCAATCAATACATTTGAAGTCCCGTTGGCCAGAATAAACAAGCTGTCATTGGTGCTGGTATCCCCGTCCACAGATATTCTGCTGAAAGATTTCTTGTTTGCAGCCAGAAGATGTGTCTTAAGACCAGCCGCATCAATATCTGCATCGGTTAAAATAAAGGCCAGCAAGGTGGCCATATCCGGCCGGATCATGCCTGAACCTTTTGCCACGCCGGTAACCGTAAACTGTTTTCCATTGATGGTGCCTGTTTTTTCCACAATTTTGCGACAGGTATCTGTGGTGAGAATCGCATCGGCAAAATCAGTAAAATGAGATGAATCAAGCTGGTTTTTTAATTCCGGCATAGACGCGCTGAATTTTTCAACCGGCAAAGGTGCGCCGATAACGCCAGTGGATGAAACCAGAACCAGATCCCGGGAAATTCCAAGACTGTCTGCGGTCAATTGAGAACAAAAAACAGCATCTTCTATTCCCTGATCCCCTGTATAACAGTTTGCATTGCCGCTGTTCACCAGTATGGCCTGACACAGGCCTTTTTTTATTTTCTCTCTGCCCAGAATCACCGGGGCTGCAACCACTTTATTGCGTGTAAAAAGGGCTGCTGCCACAGCCGGTGTGTCACACCAAATCAGCCCCAGATCTTTTTTGCCGTTTTTTTTAATCCCCGCAGAAATACCTGCAAACTTGAACCCTTTCATACCGTTAAACTCCTAAAATTTCAGATGAAAAACCTTGATTATACGTGGCAGGATGAAAACTGTAAATAGTAAAAAGACCCTGTTTGTTTTTACAGCAGGTTGACACAAACAAGTACGTGTTGTACATATCGTATATTAAGTACAAAAAGGAGGTGCCAGATGACCATAAAGATTTCCACGGCAGATGCGAGAAAAAATTTTGCTGATATCGTCAATAAGGTGGTGTACGGTAAAGAACCTGTTGTTTTGACGCGCAGAGGACAGAATGTTGCAGCGCTTGTCTCCATGGAGGAACTTGAACTGCTTCAGCAGATTGAAGATCACATTGATATTGAGGATGCCAAACTTGCGCTTGCCGAATCCGGAGAAAATATTCAGGCGCAGGACATCTGGAAACAATTAGGGCTTTGATTTATGACATATCAGATTGAATTTCGTCCTGCTGTATTAAAAAGCCTGAAAAGATTTCCCAAAAAAGATCTGGTCCGAATAAGAAAAATTATTGAAGAGCTTGGCCAAAATTTGCCGGAACCCAGTACCACCAAAATGAAAGGCAATAATTCCTTTCATAAAATCCGAACCGGAAATTATAGAATAATATATGAGATTCATGATTTCAGACTGGTCATCCTGATTGTAAAAATCGGCCATCGAAAAGATGTTTATAAAGACCTCTGACAACCGACAAAAGATCATCCCATCGGGATTGGCGGGTCGAAGGCTCTATTGGTTAGATATCTTTTATATCAATAGAAATCCGCTTGTTTGCTGATCTTGAATTATCGGATAAGAAAATAGTTTCAGGATAAAATCCATACAGATCAGACTTGAATTTTTCCTTAAAAAAATCCGGATTTTTTAAAATCTGTTCACCAAATTGTTGGGACAGAAAATTAAATTTATTCACATACGCCTTTACAATCTTGATATATTGAATTCCTGCACAAATTTTTTCCATGCAACCAGACATCTGAATGCCAAAAATATCTTCCATGTTATCTGCATCATGAAAAATTGAAGCACACATCTTTTTTGTATCCAGGGCATATTGAATATGTCTTGATTCCGGATTTGAAAAAAAGAAAAAAGCAGACTTTTCATATACAAAATATACCGGGGCTGACCAGGGATTTTCATCTTTGGCCACACTTACGGTCATCACCCGGGTCTGGGTGAGCAACCGTTTTGATTTTAAAATTAATTTATTTTCCATTTTCTCCCTGGGTTTAAATCCTGAGTTAAATCATATATCAAAAAACAACAGAGTTAAAGCATGTTGACATTCAATGCCAAACATATTAATTGTATGCACAATCATTACACCTTGTGAGGAATACATGAAAGACACGGATAATTTCCTTGAAAGCTGCCTGTTCTTTAATACCAATGCATTATCCCGCCACCTGCTAAAACTGGGAGAAACTCAATTCAAGGCACTGGATATTTCACCTGCCCATGCATCCTTGATGCTGGTTCTGTTTGATTCTCCGGGTATCAGTCCCAAACAGTTGAGTGCAGCCCTGAATCTGACACCTTCAACCATCAGCCGTTTTTTGAATGCCCTTGAAAAAAAAGATCTGCTGGATCGCAAAACCAAAGGAAAACAGGCGTTTATTTTCCCCAGTGTCAAAGGACTGTTTCTCAAACCCGAAATTGCAATAGCCTATAAAAATATGTGCCTTGAATATATTAAAATTCTGGGGCCTGATTTTGCAAATGGCTTATCTGCTCATATCTTTCATGCCAACCAGACGCTTGCCGGTTATCTAAGCCAATATGAAGAAAAACCATAAAATTACCATCGAATACGATGGCACCTCTTTTTATGGATGGCAGAAACAAAAAGATCAGATCACGATCCAGGGTGAAATTGAAGCGGCACTTTCCAGAATACTGAACCAGGACATTGCTGTATGTGGCTCGGGACGAACAGATGCAGGCGTTCATGCCCTGGGCCAGGTTGCCAGTTTTCATGCAGACACAACACTACTGCCGCAAACCCTGAAAAAAAACTTTAACAGTTTTATCAAACTGCCCATTGTTATCAAAGACTGCCATATTGTTTCTACGGAATTTCATGCAAGGTTCAGTGCAGTTTCCAAAGAGTATTATTATTTTATTTTCAATTCATTCGACCCTTGTGCCATTAACCGTCAGTATCAATGGCATATCCGTCAGGAACTGGATTTACAGGTAATGAACGACTGCTGCCGGGCAATAACAGGGACCTTTGATTTTAAATCCTTTGAAAATTCAGGTAGTCCCAGAGATTCAACCATCAGACAGATTTATGCGTGCCAGATTACAAAAATAGATCACCAGAGGCTTGTTTTTAAAATCTGCGGCAATGGGTTTTTAAAATATATGGTCAGAAATTTAATCGGTACGATTGTTAATGCGGGGCTACATAAAATAACAGTTCAGGATTTTGTTTTCATTCTGCAGCAAAAAGACCGGAAAAAGGCTGGCGTGACTGCCCCGCCCCACGGCCTGTTTTTAAACCGGGTCAATTATATGTGATCTCTTTTTATCTGGCCCACATGTTCATTATAATATGCAATAATATCGCGCCGATAAATCAATCCCAGCAGTTTACCGGGTTCTCCTTCCTTGACCACGGGCAGGGCATCGATATTTTTTTGCGTCAGCTTTAAAAGAGCGGTATTCAGATCTTCAGAAAGCGTTGTGGTAATAATATCAGATGTCATGATATCTTTCATGACCACCAGATCTTCAAGGTGCAGTGTAAAAATCACTTCACGGATATCTGTGGAAGAGAAAATTCCGGTAAAGCTGCCATTTTTATTCACCACCGGGAAATAATGCTGTTTGGTGCTTGAAAAAAACTTTTTGAATTCACTGAAAATCATGTCTTCATTCACGCACGGAACTTTTTTGATCAGATGTCCCAGTTCCTGAAGCTTGATGGTCTGCAGAATATCCATCATGAATTCACCGGCATGGGCAGGTGAATCCACCCGGGATTTGACCTGATTTTCAAAAATTGTCCACTTCTGACACAACAGATAGCATATGGAGCAAACCATCAGGCTTGGCAGCAGCAGATGATAGGAATTTGTCATCTCGGAAATAAAAATAATAGTGGATATGGGGGTATTGGATGCAGCTGCAAAAAATCCTGCCATTCCCACAATCACAAAAGATCCAGGATTCGTAACAATCGAGGGAATCATCATATTGAATACTTTGCCTACCGCGCCTCCCATGGCCCCGCCAATAACAATGGACGGACCGAAAACGCCGCCGCTGCCGCCGGAACCGATTGAAAATGAAGTGGTAAATATCTTGCCGATGGCCAGTGCGATTAATGTGGGGATGGCCACCTGATTGAAAATGGCCTGCTGGGTGATACCGTAACCAAAGGCCAGCGTATAGGGAAAATAAAACCCGATCATGCCGGTTACAAGCCCGCCAAGCGCAGGTTTCAGATGATTTGGCATGGTCAGCTTTTTGAACAGCCGGATAACACCGTAAAAAACTTTGATATATAAAATTGCCGTCAAAACAAGAACCACGGAAAGCGCAAGATAGGGACCCAGCTCAAGGGGATTCTGGAATTTAAAGCCGGGAGAATCAAATAATGACCCCCACCCGAAAACAAGGCAGAACGTGCAATATGCAACAACTGAAGAAATTCCTGCCGGGATGATCACCTCGGATTCAAAATCCGGATCACGATACAGCACCTCGGCTGCAAAAAGAGCACCTGCAAGCGGTGCTCTGAATATAGATCCTACACCGGCACCGATACCCGCGGCCATCATGATTCTTCGTTCTCTTTTGGATAATTTGAAACGGGTGGCCAGAAAAGAGCCGAATCCGGCACCGATCTGGGCGATGGGCCCTTCTCTGCCGCCGGATCCGCCGGTGGTCAGGGTAATGGTGGATGCAATGGTTTTGATAAACGGAATCCGGCCGCGTATCAGGCCGCCTTTATTATGATATGCGTCAATAGCGGCATCTGTTCCATGTCCTTCAGCTTCAGGCGCAAAAGTATACACCAGCCAGCCGGATATGAGTCCGCCCACAGCTGGCAGAAAAAGCAGTATCCATCTATTGAACGGGGTCTGGGTTGAAGGCAGAAGCAGATGCTCTCCTGCAGGAGAGGCAGGTCTGTATCCTGCTATCATATCAAGAAAATAATGCATTCCAAGGCCGCACAGATAATGAAAAACAATGGAACCGCAGCCGGCAATAACGCCAATCAGCACAAAATAAAACAACCATTTACCGGCAACAGCGATCTCCCTGGAAACAATTTTTTTTTTGAACCCCATGAAAATCAGCCTTGTCTCAGGTCATTAATTCCATCCAGCACTGTATCAAATAAAAGTTCAACATCTGTTTCCTCAAGACAGGAAAACGCTACCCGGATATTTTTATCTCCGATTGCAATCAATCCAACCCCGTATGTATCCAGCAGATGCACCCTTAATTGTTCTGCATTGACATCTTTAAGACGGATACACATGAAATACCCGGAATTAAACGGGTAAATATCAAAAGCAGTTTTATATTTCGGATTTTTCAAGACAGCTTTCATTTTCATTGCACGGCTTTTGAGCAGCTCAAATTTTTCTTTTTTGAGTGCATCATAATTCTCATCTGCCATGGATTTTAAAACAAGAGTCTGACTTAAATGGGAATCATTGGAAATATTGCCACGAATACATCCGGCTGTCTTTTTTTCCAGAGCTTCCAGAACCTGGGCATTGTCGCCATACACCCCGTAGGTTACAAACCCCACCCGAAGTCCCCAGACATAATCTTCCTTGGTTGCCCCGTCCAGCTTCATGGCAAGCAATCGGGGATCAGCCCCGGATAATCTGGTAAATATGGATTCCTTGCTGGTTTCTTCTTCAAAAAACAGTCCAAAATACGCATCATCACAGGCAGCGACAACATTGGTTCCGTTTTGTGCCACATCAATCAGAATATCGGCCACTCTTTTGGCCTCATCTTTGCTGAGTGAATATCCGCTTGGGTTATGTGGAAAATTCAGTACAGTGATAATTTTTTTATTTTCTTTTGCCTGCTGACGGATGACCTGATCAAAAGAATCCACATTGAAACAGGTGAGCTGATCATCATATGCCTTATAATGAACAATTCTGGCACTGTTCCGAATGCAGAAGGTCATATTATAGTTTCCCCACATCATATCCGGCATGACAATCACATCATTATCATCCACCCACATATCAGAAAGGATACTTACGCCGTGCGTAATTCCGGACGTAACAACAGGAAGGCTGACGGCTTTTCCCTGAAGGGACGGATTTTTTGTATACAGACTTGCCTGCCATTGTTTTCTTAACTCCGGAATCCCGAAAGATGGGGCATATGGCAGATAATTGTCTGGATCGATACCTGAAATATATTTTGTCACAGATGACAGACTCAAAACCTTGTTTTTTTCTTTGGCAATTCCGATTGTCGCATTGATCCTGTACGCTTTTTCTTTAGCTTCAGCGCTCTGGCTTAAAATGCCCTTTGGGAAAAAAAGTGCTTTTCCCATATCTGACAGCATTTCAAAAACATGAGGATTATTTGCTTTTATACACGCATTAAGTTCTTGGGCAATTGGATTCATAATTTACTCTTCAAAAATAAAAATTAATAAAAAAGCTGTGTATTTAAACAGCCGTCTACAATAAAAAAACTCTGCAGCTTTATCAAAGATAAAAACCACAGAGTTTTAGTAACTTCCGATATATACAGGTTATCTTCTCTTTGAAGCTTTGATCGGATTGATTTTCTGTTTTTTTGCAGCTTCAGCGACTTTAATATGAGTTGCAAAATTACAGTTGCCATTTTTCCATTTCAATGACGGATCCGGTGCGGCTTTGCAGTAAATACCGGTCTTCTGCTCTGAAATTCTCTGGCAACCATTACACTGCTCGACAATTGAAAGACATGCACCATCGATATAGCTGCAGCCGTTTTTTTTCATAAATACGCACTCTTCGCCTTCCCTGACAGTTGTACAAATCATAATAATAATAATCCTGTTATTGATTCTCTATTTTAAATTTATAAAGAAATTGATTTTTTTTCCTTATAATCATTCGTTTATTATATAATTAGGCCTGCTAACTACAACCTCGAATAGATATCACAAGGCAAAAATGATGTCAATATTCGAATATCGTCTCCGCAATATTTTTTTATATGAAAAAGAATACGAGTGATGTATATATGGATGAAATAATAAAAACAGTTACTATAAATTTATCAATAAGAAACATAGACATCTTGCCATGATAATTCAAAAAGCCATTGAAGTTCTCAAAATTGAAGCTGACAGCATTCTCAGTTTATCCCGTACCATAGATCATCAGTTCGAAAAACTGGTTCATGCCATCTGTGAATCCACTGGTCGCGTCATTATTTCAGGCATAGGAAAGTCCGGACTGATCGGCAAAAAGATTGTCGCCACACTTATCAGCACAGGAACCAATTCCCTTTTTCTGCACCCGGTAGAAGCCCTGCATGGGGACCTGGGAATGGTAAATAAAGAAGATGTCTTTATTGCCATTTCCAACAGTGGAGAAACGGCTGAATTAAACCACCTGCTGCCGCTGATCAAGGACATCGGCTGTACGCTTTGTGCGTTCACCGGCAAACCGGACTCCAGCATGACGCAATTTTGTGATATTATCATTAATACGGCTGTTGAAAAAGAAGCCTGCCCCTTCAATATGGCACCGACTTCCAGCACCACAGCCCAGCTTGCAATGGGAGATGCGCTGGCAGTTGTCCTGATCACCCAGAAAAAATTCAAAAAAAGCGATTTTATGCGCTCTCACCCTGGCGGAGTTCTGGGTCAAAGGCTTTCTTGCAGGGTCGGACAGATCATGTTTGAAGCCTCAAAGGCTCCTTGTGTAAAAACAGGGGACTCCATGATGCTCGCCCTGGAAAAACTTGACAATTTCAGCCTGGGGGCTGTTCTTGTTATTGATGAAGACAACAGGTTAAAAGGCATTATTACGGACGGAGACATCCGACACTACGTATCGGACAGACACTTTGATCTCCTTTCAGCCGGAGTCGACAGTATTATGTCAAAAAATCCGCACACACTTGATGCAGAATCCTATCTGTATGATGCCCTGAATCTGATGGAAAAATACCAGATAACCGTACTGCCGATTGTAGACGATGAAAACAGGCTGGAAGGCCTGCTTCACCTGCATGATATTCTTGGAAAAGGATCTTTTCAATATAATGGAGGGGTACATGAAAAAATTTAATTTAGATACTGACATTCCCATACTGGGAGAAGCCAAAATAATCTCTCCGTTGCTTAAAAATTCAAACCCGGGGGCACCCAAAAAAAGATTTGTATCCGAGGATGCAAGAATTCTTGTTGAAGTACAGACAGACAAATTAGACCAAACCGCAAGCTTTGAGCAGGCCGGTCCCAGAGAAAAAATTTATTTTGACCCTTCCAAGCTTAAAGCCGCCATTGTAACCTGTGGCGGATTATGCCCGGGTCTTAATGATATTATCCGGTCCATTGTTCTGGAGCTGTATCATATTTATCATGTCCGAAATATTTACGGCATCCGGTACGGGCTGCAGGGATTTATTCCCGAATATGGCCATGACGTAATTCATCTTGACCCTAAATTTGTTTCCGGAATTCAGAACCGGGGGGGATCTGTCCTGGGATCTTCAAGGGGTACCCAGAATATCGGCCAGATAACTGACTGCCTGGAACAGATGAATATTGGCCTTCTGTTCATGGTGGGCGGTGACGGCACCCTCATGGCATCCAAAAAAATTGCCGAGGAGATTGAAAACAGACAGCTTAAAATCTCTGTTATCGGCATTCCAAAAACCATTGACAATGATATCTATCTGGTTTCAAGATCTTTTGGATTTGACACAGCAGTGGATGTTGCCACGCTTGCTATCAAGGGTGCCCATAACGAAGCTGAAGCCTACCCCAACGGGATTGGACTGATCAAGCTCATGGGTCGGCACTCGGGATTTCTTGCAGCAACCAGCGCACTGGCACAGCAGGATGCCAATTTTGTACTGGTTCCGGAAGTGGATTTTTTTCTGTACGGGAAAAGCGGTTTTCTTCAAGCCCTTGAAAACCGGATACTGCTGCGAAAACACGCAGTTATTATTGTTGCAGAAGGGGCGGGACAAAATCTTTTTGATGAACAGGAAGCTCAATACGACCCTTCGGGAAACATTATCCTTCAGGATATTGGTTTATTTTTAAAGGAAAAAATATCCCAGTGGTTTAAGGCAAAAGATATCCCTATTTCATTAAAATACATAGATCCCAGTTATATCATCCGAAGCCTGCCTGCCAACGCCAATGATTCAGTCTTCTGCGGATTTTTAGGCCGAGAAGCAGTCCATGCAGGGATGGCAGGAAAAACCAAATTGCTGGTAAGTTACTGGAATAATAATTATGTCCATGTTCCCATGGATGCCTCGGCAGGGAAAAGAAAAAATATGGACCCGCAGGGCAGATTATGGCAATCGGTTCTGGAAGCGACTGGTCAGGATTCTTTTTCTATTGACTGATTTCTACAAACTGACCTTTTTTAATGGTGATTAAAAACAAATCCCTTTGGGCGACACCATTTTCATCAAAAGCTGTACTGCCGGTTACCCCGTCAAAGAAATTCTCAGATTTTAAAAGATCTCTTAAAGAAGAACGCGAATCAACTGCATCGTCCATTGCAGCAGTAAACATGATAAGTGCCGTATCATAGGCAATGGCCTCTAAGAACTGAGGAGGTTCACCAAACAATGCTGTAAATTTTTTTGTAAATTCTAAAGTTAACGGATTCTGACTGCCGTCAAAAAATCCGTCTGTAATAACCGCCTGCTTATTATATCCTTTAGCGTCCGTCAGAAGACTTTTATCGTGCCACAGATTGGTTCCGGCAAGGTACATGCCGGTGGCATCGTTAAATGCAAGCTGGGGAAGAATGAGTTTTACCTTTGCAGGAGAATCAGGAATAAAAAGCACTTCAAAATCGATTACAATTTTTTCATCTTTTTTCTCCTCATTTATCTGATCTAAATTCTCAAGCTCTTCTTCAGCCTGTTCATCTGTGGTGTTTAAATCATCAACATCCACTTCGCTGTCTAAAAGGGGCTTTTTCTGTATCTGTAAAAAATCAGGCAAAGGCAGTGCAACGCCGGTCAGCTTCTGTATAGGGAGTGTAAAATCAGTACTGCTGATATCATAGGATTCCACCCCCACAATCTGCACACCATATTCATCTGCCATATCCCAGAACAGGTTCATATATATCTGCCCATATTTTTCCCTGGGATATAAAATGGCAGCTTTTTTTATACCCAGATTGCCAAACAAATAATTTCCAAGCGTTTTCACCTGCATTTCCGGGGTAATAAAATTGGCAAAAAGATAATCCCCCTGCAAGGGAAAATCATTTTTCTGGGTCATTGCAATCATGGGAATCTTAAGATTTTGAGCTTCATCTCCTGCCTCTTTTTCCGCCAGAAGCGGCCCGATGATCCCAGCGACATTTTTTAATTGCAGTTCCCGAACACATTGTGCCGCCACTATCGGGTCAGCCTTGGTATCTTTAACAATCAACTTGAACTGCCGGGAATATTTTTTGCTCAGTTCCTGTATGGCAAGCTGGATTCCGTATAAGGCCCTGTGACCGAATATGGCATATTTTCCGCTCAACGGCAGAAGACACCCGATGGTATCCTTATTAAAAAAACTTTTGGATATAATCTGAACAAGCTCACGGGCATCCATTGCATGCGGATGATCCGGGTACAGATATAAAAATGATTCCAGTATTTTTTTTGATTCATCGACATTATTCTCCAGCCCGTAATTTATACCAAGCCAGTATAACAGCAAGGGTTCAGGAATCTGGATATTCTTGATCTGACGGAATTCTTCAATATCTTTTGCTGATGTTTTTTGAAGGACAGTTTCAATGCGCGCCAGCAAATCCTGTTTTTCAGTTTCCTGGGCATGAATCAATGCCTGATTATAAATGAACAGCGCATCCTGAAAATTTCCCTGCCATACAAATTTTTCCGCTTCGGATGTTAAAATCTGTATCAAAGAAACCTGGGTGTCATGGCTTTTTTCCTTGTAAATTTTCATATCCGGGAATGGTCTGGTCGTTGATTCAGATGATTTTTTGGGTGACAGGCCGGAGCATGCAGACAGAAAAAAGATCAGCACTAAAACAATAAAACAATTACATAATTTAAGAAAATGACAGGATAATTTCATATATTTTTATACCCGGTTTAAAATTCATTCATGATAAAATTTCTGGGTGTAGACTATATGTAAATTCAGTTATGAAGTCAAAAACTCTTTTATCAGATCACTTGCCGTATCAAACCGGTCATGCCCAAGCCAATGGATATCCGTATCCTTGTTAAACCATGTGAACTGCCTTTTTGCATATCTTCGGCTATCTCTTTTCAACAGCCGGACAGCTTCATCCCAGTCAACGATACCTTTTATATAAAGGGCCATATGTTTGTACCCGATGGACTGCATGGATTTGAGATCCGGAGAATATCCATTTTCAATCAGGTGCAGGACTTCTTCATACAGTCCCTGCTGAATCATCACATCCACCCGTCGGTTTATTCTTTCATACAAAATTTTTCGATCCATATGAAGACCGATTTTCAGAGTTTCATATCGTTTCTGACCGAATTGATGTTCTTTCTGGCATGCTGACATACGTACACCGTTTGTTTCAAAAATTTCCAGGGCCCTGACAACACGAAAAGTATCATGGGCATGAATTTTTTGTGCCGATTCAGGATCACACTGCGTTAACCGCTCATGAAGGTGTTCAGGACCCTTTTCCTGAACCTGCTTCATATATTTTTCAATTACCCGGGCATTCACAGGATACGACCTGAACAATCCATGTATCAGCGCTTTGATATAAAGCCCGGTCCCTCCGGCAACAATCGGCAACCTTCCCGAATTAACAATATCCTTAATGGCTTTATCTGCAGCGTTAACATACATGCCGGCATCAAAGTCCTGTTTCGGGTCTAAAAAATCAACCAGATGATGGCGGGCAGCAGCCAGTTCTCGAGCATCCGGTTTTGCTGTGCCAATGTCCAGAAATTTATAAACCTGCATGGAATCCGCACTGATGATTTCACCATTAAATTCCTGGGAGACCTGTATTGCAAAACGGGTTTTGCCGATTCCTGTAGGCCCGCAAATAACAACAACTTTGTTCATAAACAATATCCGTTTTTCTATCTTTAACTGTTGACACCATTGTTTGTTATCTTTATAACATAATTCTTTGTAAAAAAATGTAAGGTTCATAAGAACTTAAAGGAATTTTTTATAATCTTATGATTTCATTATTAAAATAGAAACAGGAGAACTCTAATATGACAGACAAACCAAAAGGTTCTGTAGTGGTGATCGGAGGCGGGATTTCAGGCATGCTGTCCGCGCTTGATCTAGCAAACTCAGGATTCTATGTTTATCTGGTAGAAAAAAGCCCTTCAATTGGTGGTGTTATGTCTCAGCTTGACAAAACCTTTCCCACCAATGACTGCGCAATGTGAATTATCTCACCAACACTGGTCGAGGTCGGCCGGCATTTAAACATTGAACTGATCACTTACGCAGACATAGAATCTATCGAAGGCTCTGCTGGAAATTTCAAAGTCAAAGTCAAGAAAAAAGCCCGCAGTATAATTTTAGACCGTTGCACCGGATGCGGCGCCTGTGTTGAGGCTTGCCCGGTAACACAGCAGATTGCCTGATTATGAGGAGAGATAACGATGAGTAATATGACTGCTCAACAAGATACGATTGAACAAGAAATCGATTAT
>Ga0180009_10000165_pt1 | contig 101893 bp, 82 predicted proteins | sample OS_PC_MetaG_FD_123537 | JGI IMG/M metagenome (GOLD analysis project Ga0180009, IMG submission 123537) | Groundwater microbial communities from the Aspo Hard Rock Laboratory (HRL) deep subsurface site, Sweden - OS_PC_MetaG | ecosystem: Environmental > Aquatic > Deep subsurface > Groundwater... | reverse complement strand
GCGACACAATGATAATCCCAAACCATTTACTTGGACGAAATCAGTTGAAACCATCTTAGAGAAAGTAAATCGTGCTCGTCAAAACGCAGCATTTCATGCTGCAGTTTAGGACACTACACTAGTGTAGTTGCGACGTTTGCTTTGCAGAACGCACTCGCAACATGCTGTGCCGCAACATCAGCATGCAGTAAAAACGCAAACATTATCCTATCAGGATCGGGCAACGAAAAAACCAATGGCTGCTGCATTGAGGATTGCTGTGTCTGTGGCAATCCACGAGTTCATGAGCAAGGCCATGTTGCCATGTTACCTTGAAGCCGGACGAATCCAACCGCCAGCCCATGCCAAACACAAACATCACTCACCCAGCACCCTGCAAGACCATCTCGCCCACACCTGCCGTCCCTGCAACTGGCTGGACACGTTTTCCGCGCTTCGATAATCCAGCATACCTAAGCCAGACAGCAAACCCAGCATGAAGCACAAACTGCGCAAACTGACAATAAACGTAGCCACCATCACACTGGCACTGCTGCTGTGGCTGTGGTGGACGCTGTTCAGTCCCTGGGGCTATGCGCCGCCTGCGGATCTGCCGCCGATGGATGCGGCGGTGCAGCAGCAGGTGTTTGCCTATGGCACGTTGCGCCAGCCGCTGCTGCGCTGGCTGGTGATTGGTCGATTGCCTGAAGTGCAGCCGGCGGTGTTGCCGGGCTTTCGCAAGCAGGGCCGCAATGTGCTGCCGCAACCCGGTGCGATGACACGTGGCGTGGTGTTTGCCGTCAGCGCCGGTGAGCTGCGCCGGCTGGATCGCTACGAGCGCCTGGGTGTGCGCTACCAGCGCCGTCAGTTGCCCCTGGCTTCGGGTCGCTCGGCCTGGATGTATCTGCGCATTGAGGATGACTGATGCCATCAGGCACGATAAGCACGCGCTCAGTAGTCTCCATATGCCGCGAAAGTGTTGTCATCTTGGCTGAAGAGCTCAAGAAGACGTGAGTGAACAAAGAGTTTTTCCTTGCCGGACTGGTGCTCTGTGAGGATGCCGATAGCCGCCAGCTTTTTCAGGTAATCTGAGGCAGTCTGGCGTTTGGCGATACCGGCTTCCACCAGGTTGGTGATACGGCAATAAGGCTGGGTGAAAATGATTTCCACCAGTTCTCGGCTGTAGATCTTCGGCAGCTGGGCTTGAATGTGCGCGCGAGTGTGTTCCTCCAGTGCGCGCATGGCGGTGATTTTTTCTGTAGTCCAGCGGGCGGTTTGCGCTACCCCTTCAAGAACAAAGAGCAGCCAGGGTTCCCAAGACTGCGCTGCGGTGACGCCCAGCAACAGACGATAATAATCTGCGCGGTGGGCGATGATATAGCGACTGAGATAGAGTATGGGAAGATTGAGCAGCCCCTGCTCAATTAGGTACAAGCTGTTAAGCACCCGGCCAGTGCGGCCATTGCCGTCGATAAAGGGATGAATGGCCTCAAACTGATAGTGCCCTACGGCCATGCGCGTGAGCGGATCGAGCGAACTCTGCTCATGCAGGAAGCACTCCCAGTTGGCCAGCATATCGCGCAACAGGGTTGCGCCCACCGGCGGAGTATAAATGACCTGGCCCGAGACACTGCTGGCCAACGCCGTACCCGGCACCTTGCGGATCGTCATGGCCGTGCCCTTGATGGTGCTGCAGACCTCCTCTGCAGTCGCTGTACACAATGGCCGGGATTGCAATGATTCGTAGCCGTTGAACAGTGCAGTGCGATAGGCCAGGGTTTCACTGGTGTTGACATCGCCGGCATGGTCCGGTGCATGCGCGTACTGAAACAACTTATCGCTGGTGGTCACGATGTTTTCGATTTTGGAACTGTCGCGTGCTTCCAACAGGGTAATGATGTTGATCAACATGGCCTGGTTGGGAATCAGTTCGGCAGCCTGCTTCAGCTCCGCCAGTGCAGCTCGTGCAACGATGCACTGTTTGAGCACTGCTTTGGTTTCCAGTTCTATGGCTTCTGGCGGCAAGGCTGGCAAGCCATTCCATGGCTGCTCAGGTCGCCAGACTGGAGCATTATGCGGTGACATGTTGAAAAAACCTCATTTTATCGACAGGTCTATAGCTTATGTCGTCCATATCGACACGTCAACAAATCATGTCGATATATGAGTGTTTTTTCATCATGATATTACAAAACCGCCGCATTGACCATGACTGACCCGGACAGGCAGGATATACCCATGAGCCTTACAGACAGCAAACTAAAATCACCACCGTGGCAGCACAATGCCGACGGCACGGCTATGCAGGCAACTCGTTCAGCGCATAGCTGGTACTGCGCCCGCCCGCATCCGATTTGTGCAGCACACCTCGGGCAAGCAGAACGTTGATGTCGCGCAGGGCAGTGTCCGGCGAGCACTTTGCCATGGTCGCCCACTTGCTGCTGGTGAGCTTGCCTTCGAAGCCGTCGAGCAGTTTGTTGAGCAACTTCAGCTGTCGCTCATTAAATGGCGTGGACGCCCAATGCTGCCAGAATCGCGCCTTGGTCAATACCGCGTCGAGCATGTGCTGCGCCTGATCGACAGCGCGATGCAGTGTATCGAGGAACCAGACGAGCCACTCAGTGACATCCAGTGACCGTTTCTGCGAATGCTCCAGGATGTCGTAGTAAGCCTTGCGTTCACGCTGGATCTGCGCCGACAAACTGTAGAATCGCTGGGGGCTTCCATCGGCGCGAGCCAGCAGCAGATCACCGATGGCCCTGGCGATACGGCCATTGCCATCGTCGAACGGATGCAGAGTGACGAACCACAGATGGCCGAGGCCAGCTTTCAGCAGCGGTGACTCGTTCGACGCGCCATTCAACCAGTCCAGGAAGCGGCTGGTTTCGGTCTCGAGGCGATCGGCGGGCGGCGCTTCGAAATGCACTCGCTGGCGACCTATGGGTCCGGACACCACCTGCATCGGTCCGCTGGCATCGTCGCGCCAGGCGCCGACCTTGATCCGGGAAAGACCGGAGTAACCAGTGGGAAACAGCGCGGCATGCCAGCCAAACAACCGCTCCCGAGAGAGCGGTGCCTGACAGTTGGCGGTGGCATCGAGGACCATCTCGACCACGCCTTCGACGTGCCGGTCGACCGGAGCTAGCGCGCCGATGTCCACACCCAGCCTGCGGGCGATGGACGAGCGCACGGATTCGACATTGAGCTGCTCGCCCTCGATCTCACTGGTCTTGACGACGTCCTCAGTCAATGCTGCCAGACTCGCCTGATCGCGCAGGGACATGCCCACATCGGCCAGGCGGCCCAGCAACATCCCCTGGGCGCGACTGACTTCGGCCATTGGGCCGGCCAGCGCCGCCATATCGAAGCGCCAGTTCGGCCAATCTCCAGCCTGCCGAATGTATTTGTAATCACCGCTATCCATGCGGAGATTATCGTCTGCATTCACCGCACACACAAGCCTTTATCCGCACAGAATGCGGTGAATAGGGCCATAATTCGCCTCGCGGCGGACCTCATCGCGCCTTAATCAGTTGCCAAACTTGTGAAGAACATCAATATCGGTAATTTATCTGCGCATTGACGACCATTGAGGCGATGTCGCAGGATAACCCCATGAACTCGGCAGACAGCAAACTGAAATCACCGCCGTGGCAGCACAATGCCGACGGCAACATTCGCCGGGTTGGAGTGGAACTGGAGATGAGCGGCCTGACGCTGGATGAGATCGCCGCGCTGGTGGCGGCGTTTTTCCAGCTGGAAGCGGTGCCCGATGGCCGTTACGAGCGTGTGCTGCAGGGCGATGCTGCCGGTGACTGGGTGGTGGAGCTGGATTATGAGCGGCTCAAGCGCATGGGCCGCAAGCAGCGCGCGGACGAGACCGTGGCCGACGACATCGGCCGCACGGTGGAGGACGTGCTGGCCTGGGCCGCCGAGGCGCTGGTGCCGGTGGAGATCATCAGCCCGCCGCTGCCGCTGGATCGACTGCCCGAGGTGGAGGCGCTGATTGTGCAACTGCGCGAGGCCGGTGCCAAGGGCAGTTCGCACAGCCCGATCAATGTGTTCAGCCTGCAACTCAATCCCGAGTTGCCCGCCCACGATGCCAGCCTGATCACTGCCTGTCTGCGCTCGTTTGCGTGCCTGCACGACTGGCTGTACCAGCGTGCCGACATCGACCTGAGCCGGCGCATGACCAGCTACGTCGATCCCTATCCGCACGACTATGTGATGACGCTGCTGGACGCCGATTACGCCCCCGATCTGGCCACGCTGATCGACGATTACCTGCGCCACAACCCCACCCGCAATCGCGAGCTCGACATGCTGCCGCTGTTCGCCCATCTGGACGCGCAGCGCGTGGGCGCGGTGGTGGATGACGAGCGCATCAAGGCGCGCCCCACGTTTCATTACCGACTGCCGGACTGCGACATCGACAACCCCGACTGGGGCCTGCATGTGGCCTGGAACGACTGGGTGGAAGTCGAGCATCTGGCCGCCGACACCAAGCGGCTGCAGGCCTGCTGCCAAGCCTATCTGGAAGAGCTGGACAAGCCGCTACAGCGCCTGTTCGGCAGCTGGGACAAAACCGTGGCAGACAAGTGGCTGCGCCGGTCATAGCCATCACCGGGCCGCAGCGCGGTGCCTTCGGGCCGCGCCTGCTGGTGGCGCTGGTGGTGCGCCTGTATGGCGGCAGGCCATTGCAGTTGCGCCCGGACGACGCCCGTCGGCCGCAGACCTGGGATGGCGTGGTGATCACCGGCGGCCACGATGTGGAGCCGGTGCTGTATGCCGCCAGACCGGAAGTCAAACCCAACTACGACAGCGCCCGCGACGCGCTGGAAATGGCCGTGATCAGTGATGCGGTGCTGCGCCGGCTGCCGCTGCTGGGCATCTGTCGTGGTGCCCAACTGCTGAATGTCTGTCGCGGCGGTTCGCTGTTTCAGGAACTGCGCTCGCAGCGCCGCAAAACCTCCAACCGCTGGACCGTGCTGCCGTTGAAAACGCTGTGCCCGGTCAACAGCGAGGCGGCGCGCGACGGCCATCTGCTGCGCCTGTTCGGCCCCGGCGAATCGCGCATCAACAGTCTGCACAACCAGGGCATCGACCGCGTTGGCGAGCATCTGCTGGTCAGTGCCCGCGATCTGGACGGCATTGTGCAGGCGGTTGAGGACACGACACAGGATTTTCTGCTCGGCGTGCAATGGCATCCCGAGTTTCTGCTCTATCTGAAAAAACACCGCAGACTGTTTGCCGAACTGGTGCGGCATGCGCGTGCGGTGCGTGCGCGGAACAATTGATGCGCGCACTTTATCAATACTGCCGGGCGGACTGGTCTGATCGGGTTTGACGCCTGCAGTGCAAATCGGCATGATGTCGGATTGCCCGCGCCTACCCGATTTGACTGTTCATGCTGATAGCCATCACTGCCGTTGTCTGTGGACTGATTCTGCTGGTCTGGAGTGCCGATCGCTTTGTCACCGGTGCCGCCTCGGTGGCGCGGCATTTTGGCATGCCGCCACTGCTGATCGGCATGGTGATCGTCGGTTTTGGCACCTCGGCACCGGAAATGGTGGTGTCCGCGCTGGCTTCGGTGCAGGGCAATCCCGGCATTGCGCTGGGCAATGCCTATGGCTCCAACATCACCAACATCGGACTGATACTGGGTCTGACCGCGCTGATCAGCCCGATTGCGGTGCAGTCGCGGGTGCTGCGCAAGGAGTTGCCGTTGCTGATGGTGGTGACGCTGCTGGCTGCCTGGCAGCTGTACGATGGCGAGCTCAGCCGCATTGATGCGCTGGTGCTACTGCTGGCGTTTGCCGCGCTGATGGGCTGGAGCATCCGCCAGGGCCTGCAGCGCAAGCGCGATCATCTGGCGGTGGAAGTCGATGAGGTCATGGATGTGCATCCGCTGCCGCTGCGCCCGGCCGTGATCATGCTGCTGCTGGGGCTGGTGCTGCTGATTGTCAGCTCGCGGGTGCTGGTGTGGGGCGCGGTGGACATTGCCCAGACCTTCGGCGTCAGCGATCTGATCATTGGCCTGACCGTGATTGCGGTGGGCACCTCGCTGCCGGAGCTGGCCTCGTCGCTGGTCGCCACCCGCAATGGCGATCACGATATCGCGCTGGGCAACGTGCTCGGCTCCAACCTGTTCAACACGCTGGCGGTGGTGGGCATTGCCGGCAGCATACATCCCCTGGCGGTGGGGCCGGAGGTGTTCAACCGCGATCTGCTGGTGATGTCGCTGCTGACGCTGTCGCTGTTTGTCATCGGCTTCGGCTTTCGTGGCGCCGGCACCGGTCGCATCAACCGCGTGGAAGGCGGCCTGCTGTTGGCGGCCTATGTGGCCTACACGCTGTACCTGATCCGCTCTATGCTGGGCTGAGGATTGCCTGGCGCCGGCCATGACGCTGGCAGGCTGATCCGGTATGATGCCGGATGATATCGGACAATCAGGTTGCGCCATGAGCGGCATTTACGACAACGTGCTTGAACTGATCGGCAACACGCCGGTGATCCGCAGCAGCAGGCTGGATACCGGGCCGTGCGAGCTGTTCATCAAACTGGAGAGCCAGAACCCCGGCGGCAGCATCAAGGATCGCATCGGCCTGAACATGATTGAAGCGGCCGAACGTGCCGGAAAGATCAAGCCCGGCGCGACGCTGGTCGAGGGCACCGCCGGCAACACCGGGCTGGCGCTGGCGCTGGTGGCGCAGCAGAAAGGTTATCGCCTGATTCTGGTCATTCCAGACAAGATGAGCCGGGAGAAGATTTCCAATCTCAAGGCCATGGGCGCGGAGGTGATCATCACCCGCTCGGATGTCGGCAAGGGCCATCCACAGTATTACCAGGATTACGCCCAGCGCATTGCCGATGAAACCCCGGGATCGTACTTCATCAACCAGTTTGGCAACGACGACAACCCCGCAGCGCACGAGCACGGCACCGGCCCGGAAATCTGGGCGCAGATGGGTGAGCAGCTGGACGCCATCGTGCTGGGGGTCGGTTCCAGCGGCACGGTGACCGGGCTGTCACGCTACTTCGCCAAAGTGGCACCGCATCTGGAGCTGATCCTGGCCGATCCGGAAGGCTCGATTCTGACCGAATACATCAATGAGGGCACCCTCAACGGCAAGAGCAAAAGCTGGCTGGTGGAAGGCATCGGCGAGGATTTTCTGCCGGTGATCAGCGATTTTACCCGCGTCACCAGGGCCTACTCGATCAGCGACCGGGAAAGCTTCCTCACCGGTCGCGAACTGCTGCGCACCGAGGGCATCCTCGGCGGTGCCTCCACCGGCACCCTGATTGCTGCGGCTCTGCGCTACTGTAGTGAGCAGAGCACACCCAAGCGGGTGCTGACTTTCGCCTGCGACACCGGCAACAAGTATCTGTCAAAAATGTACAACGATCAGTGGATGCGTGATCTTGGCTTGCTTGAAACCGAGGCCCATGGCAATCTGCGCGACGTCATCGCGCGGCCGCTGGATCAGGGCGAAACCATCATCGTGCGTCCTGATGAGCCCATCGCCAATGCCTACAAGCGCATGAAAACCTATGACATCTCGCAATTGCCGGTGTTGTCAGAGGACGGCGAATTGCAGGGCATCATTGATGAATCGGACATTCTGCTGGCGGTGATCGACTGCCCCGACTGCTTCAACGAGCCGGTCAGCACCGCCATGGTCACCGAGTTGCATACGGTGGACGTGAACACACCGGTGCACGAGCTGATGCCGGTGTTTGATGCCGGCTATGTGGTGATGGTGAAGGAAAACCAGCGCTTTATCGGCCTGATCACGCGACTGGATCTGCTCAATCATCTGCGCCGCAGCAGCGGACTGGACTGATCGCAACATAAAAATGCCGGGCATTGAGCCCGGCATTTTGACAAAAGCCCTATCTGGTCAGTGCCGCGTGGCGGCCTGCAGTATGCTTGCCAGCTTGTCCTTCGCCAGCAGCTTTTCTTTCTTGATTTCAGCCAGTTGCATCTCATCCATGACCAGGTTGCCGGCCTCGGCTTCGTCCACCTGCTTGTCCAGCGTCTCGTGCTGCTCGTAGAAATAGCGGAATTCCTTGTCGGTTTCGAGCAATTGCTGAACAGTCTCTTGATGGTTTTCAAACATGGGATACTACTCCTTGCACAGGGCACAGCGAATGCGTGCATGCACGCTTGCTGCGGCGTCGCGATGGGTTGAGTAAGGATTGCCCGGAACGGGCGCGGTGACATGACAGAAAATATTGAAACACGTCATGATGATCCAGCCAGGATCAGACTTGTTTGTCTGTCATAATCATGTCATCAACGCTACCGCAATTTTGCTGCAGATGCAAGCTGTCTGCGCGAGCAAGTTTCCGCGTCCTGGCCAGTAGATCAAATGTATGATCAAATGGTTTGGATAACTAACTGTTATTTAACGATGATTGCAGGTAAAATGTACCGGTGCATATCGATGAATCACTAGCCACGCATGGAATGCGCCCCCGTTACAAGGAGTTAACCCAGAATGACCGGAATCCGTATGACCCGTATTGTTACCCTGCTCTGCCTGCTTGCATTGCCCTTAGGCGGTCAGGCTGCCTTGAAACTGTTGCTGGATGGCCAGGAAATCGACCTAGAAACATCGGTGCTGGATACTGCCAACGGCCTGCTCACGGTTCTCAGTGGCAGTGGCCTGACCTGCGTGGGTTTCTCTCCGGTTGATCCTGCGCTGGTGCCCATGGCCATCGAGATCGACGCCAATCAGCCTGCTGAAATCGACAATGTCACACCTGGTGCGTTTACCATTGAGCGGGTGGGCGCAGACACGGTGATCACGGTATCCACCATTGGTGGCAGCATGAGCTGCAACGTTGGCCCACCATTACCTGAAGTCTTTTTTGTAGACGATTTCGAAGATCCCTTGCCGCAGTAATCGGGGGCATTTCCCGATCGCCTGGCCACACTGACCTCGCCACGCTGACAGGCGAACTGCACGCTGGCTGACCATTTGCCAACAGCAACACTGCTGCGGAGCAATCCGTTGCCGGCTGGCAAAACATATCAATCGCGATCCGGCTCATCCCCCAGCCACTGCCCCAGAGCGTTTGCATCAAATCCGGTGAGCATGCGCGCGCCGTCGACAAACAGCGGCCGTTTCACCAGCGCCGGGTGCTTGCTGATCAGCGCCATCAGGTGCTGCTCACTGAGCTGACCCGGCGGCAGCTTGACCTCATCATCCAGTCCGCGCCAGGTGCTGCTGCGGCGATTCAACAAGCGCTCTTCGCCCAGTATCGCCAGCCAGGCGCGCACCTGTCCGGGTTGTGGCGGTTCATCACGCAGATCCACAAAGCGGTATGCCACCCCATGCTCGTCCAGATAGCGCCGTGCCTTGCGGCAGGTGTCGCAGTTTTTCAGGCCATAGACTTTGATCATATCGACTTCCCGGGCATTGCCAGCGCAATATTTTATACTGGTTACAGTTTTTCATCGAAAACATTGATGTTATGAGTGAACGCGAAGTCATGGATTATGACGTTATCGTCGTGGGTGGCGGCCCGGCCGGGCTCAGCTGCGCATTGCGACTGCGTCAACTCAATGCCGAGCTGTCGGTGTGTGTGATCGAGAAAGCGTCCGAGATCGGTGCCCACATTCTGTCCGGCGCGGTGATCGAGACCGCGCCACTGGATGAGCTGTTGCCGGGCTGGCGCGAGCAGCCGCCACCGATTTGCGTGGACGCGGTCAGCGACGAATTTCTGCTGCTCAGCCGCGAGCGAGCGCGCAAACTGCCAACACCACCGCAGCAGAACAACCATGGCAATGTGATCGTTTCACTTGGTGCCATGTGCGGCTGGCTGGCAGAACATGCCGAAGCCAGCGGCGTGGACATCTTTCCCGGCTTTGCCGCCCGCCACATTGCCTGGAACGATGACGGCAGCGTCGCCGGCGTCATCATTGGTGACATGGGCATTGATCGGGACGGTGAACCCAAGGATACCTTTGTGGAGGGCATCGCCATCCATGCGCCGGTGACCGTGTTTGCCGAGGGCTGCCGCGGTCATCTGAGCAAACAGCTGATCGCACACTTCAAGCTGGCCGAGGGCTGTGATCCGCAGACCTACGGCATCGGCATGAAAGAGCTGTGGCAACTGCCGCCAGGCCGGGTCCGCCCCGGACACATCCAGCACAGCATCGGCTGGCCGCTGGACAAGCAGACTTACGGCGGCAGCTTTGTCTATCACCTGGACCAGGATCGACTGGCCATCGGCTTTGTGGTGGCACTGGATTACGCCGATCCGGATTTCAGCCCGTTTGAGGCCTTCCAGCAATTCAAGCACCATCCGCACATCCGTCCCTTGCTGGAAGATGGCGAGATACTCTCCTCTGGCGCGCGCGCGCTGGTCGAGGGCGGCTGGCAATCGCTCCCGAAAATGGAAATGCCCGGCGCCATACTCATTGGCGACAGCGCCGGCCTGCTCAATGTGCCGAAAATCAAGGGCACGCACCAGGCCATGCGCTCGGGTATGCTGGCGGCCGAGCATCTGCACCGGCAGCATAGCAGCGCCGGCTTCGATGCCAGCATCCGTGCTTCGGTGATCGCCGCCGAGCTGCGCAAGGTGCGCAACATCCGCCCCGGTTTCAATAAGGGTCTGTGGTTCGGGCTGGCCAACGCCGCCTGGGAAACCGTCACCGCCGGTCTGTCACCATGGACTCTGGCCAACCACGCCGATCACCGTGCGCTGGATCAGAACATCGAGCTGCAGCGTGACTGGGTCGAACGCGAACTGCCGCCCAAGGATCGGCTGGCTTCGGTGTATTACGCCAGCACCGAACACGATGAAGACCAGCCGGTGCATCTGCAGATCCTGGAGCCGGACATCTGCACCAGTCGATGTACACAGGAGTATGGCAATCCCTGCACGCGCTTCTGTCCGGTCAGTGTCTATGAGATGGTGACCGACGACAATGGCACCCGCCTGCAGATCAATGCCGCCAATTGCGTGCACTGCAAGACCTGTGACATCAAGGATCCCTACCAGATCATCAACTGGGTCACGCCCGAAGGCGGAGCCGGCCCCAATTATCGCAATCTGTGAGCCCAGCCAAGCCACCGGCAGGCTGAGCCGGATTCATTCACCCGGATGATAGCTGCGCCGGGCACGCCGCTCGACGTCGTCGCGGTAGAAGGCGACATCCTTGAACTGCACATCGACATAGCGCTGCGCCTGGTCCAGAAAATGGTCTGAAGCCGGATCACCGCTCTGGCCGCCGGCAAGCAGGGTTTTCGCCCGCAGCGGCTGACCGAACTCGACCACGGCCACAAAACTGTTGCCGGCCACGCCGTACAGTTTTTTGTTGACCTCACCGCTGCCATTGCGTCCATGCACGACGCCGTAGGAGGCCAGCGCGCCCCAGTTGCCCGAGGCCAGCGGCACCGGCAGGCTGGGGAGATCGTCGTCAAACACCGAATCGATGGCACCGGTAATGCGCTGGAAGCGGTTGACCTCACCCCAGGGCACCTGCCAGCGACCAAAATCCGCCTGCAGCCCGTCCAGGGTCTGTTGCAGCATCAGCAGGCGTTCGGCCGGCGGGGTTTGCGTGGCCAGGTATTCGATCTGCTGCATGGCATCCAGGCCGTTGGGCAGATCCGCTTGCGCCAGGTAATGGCTGGCATAGAAATGCGCCAGCGTCATGGCCACCGAGTCCAGCCTGACTCGATGATCCCAGTCGCGCAGCACGGCAACCGCAGCGGCCAGATGCTGATGTTCCCCAGCCAGTTCGGCATGTGCCTGCAGCAGGCCGGGCAGCAGCACCTCGAAAGCCGGCAACTGCGGGTCATAGGCCAGCTCGATCAGCTTGTCCAGGGTCAGGTCATCGGCCTGCCGCAACACCCGCACGGCATGGATGCCACGGAAATTTTCCGCATCCGGTGCCATGTAGGCAAGATAATCCTGTGCATTGGGGCTGTGCCTGCCGGCGGCGGTAAACGGCGTGGAATTGGCATTCTGGATCCAGCCGCTGGCCGGGTTGAGCAGGGTTACCAGTTCATCAATGTCGTGTACACCCTGCCAGTCGGTGGCTGGATCACTGCCATCCACTGGACGGGCATAATCAAAGCGCGGATCACGCCGCGGCACGAAATTGCCGTGAAAATAGGCAATGTTGCCGCTGCTGTCGGCATACACGGTGTTGTTGGAGGAATTGGTGCGGATCTGCATCATGTCGCGAAACGAGTCATAGTCATGCTGACGGATGCGCAGCCAGGACTGCCGCAGGGCCTCGACCGGGTTCCAGTTGATGCGCGTGGCGGTCCAGCGGCCATCTGTAGTGTGCGTGATCGGGCCATGAAGGGTGCGGTAGCCGGGAAAGCGGCGTGACTGCAGCTTCCCGCCGGCATCGCGATAGTTCAGCGTGATCTCGGCCACCTCAAGCGGTCGCCAGTCGTCACCATAGCGATACATCAGCCGGCCGTCACGGCGCTCGATGTGCTCGACAAACTCATCGATGAAATCCACATGCGTGCTGGTGTGCATCCAGCCGCTGTGCTCATTGAAGCCCTGATAGATGAAGAACTGGCCCCAGGTCACCGCGCCATAGGCGTTCAGTCCCTGTTCGCTGACCACATGCACTTCACCACGAAAATAAAACGAGGTGTGCGGATTGATCAGCAGCATGCTGTTCCCGGAGCGGGTCAGCTCGCCAGCGATGGCGAAACCGTTGGAACCGCGTGGCTCGTCGTCGTCATCGGTCAGTGAAAGCCATGGCTTGGCAGGGCTGGTTGCCGCAGCCACCGGAATGGCTGCGGGTTCCGGCACATCGGCATAGAATTCGGCAATGCGCGGCAAGGGAATCTGCTCGATGTCGCCACCGATCGAGCCTTCAAAAAAATACATCGTCATCCACGGCTGAAACTGCGTGATCAGCTTCGGCTGCACCTGCGGATGCGTGCGTAGATAAAAGTTGAGGCCGTCGGCCCAGGCCTGACAAAGTTCTTGCAGCCAGTCCGGTGCCGTGGCATAAAAGGCTTTGGCTTCTGCCTCGCTCATGTACAGCCTGGCGCGCAGGTCGCTGTACAGGGCCTGTTCACCCTCCACCTCGGCGAGCCGACCGATGGCCCAGTAATAATTGCGCTCAATGCGGGCAAAATCGTCCTCGGCCTGCGCATACATCAGTCCGAACACGGCATCGGCATCGGTTTTGCCATAGATGTGCGGCACGCCGAAATCGTCACGCACGATGGTGACGTTCGCGGCATGGGCACGCTGCCGCTGCAGGGGCGGATCTGCGTTTGCCGCAGGCGTATGCTGCGCCGAGACCACACTGCCACCAACCTCCGCCGGCGCGGGGCTGTTCTGCTGCTGGCAGGCGCCGAGCAGAATGACCGCGATGATGAGTAATGTGCATTTTTGTAACCGATTGATCATGTTGGTCTTCCTGTCAGACGAGGCTCGCTCAGTTGCTGCGATTGAGGTCACCGATCACCTGCAGCAGCTCTTCGCGCTGGCGCCGAAACAGCGCCACGGATTCGATATGACGATAACGGACAATGCCCTTTTCATCCAGCAGGTACACGCCACGTTTCATGCCCAGCATGCCCTTGCAGTCATAGGCCGCGGCCACTTTCAGGCCGGGATCGCTGAGCAGAGTGAACGGCAACTGGTGTTTTGCCTTGAACCGCTGGTGGCTGGCCTGGTCGTCCCCGCTGATGCCGATCACGCGCACACCGAGATCGGCAAAGGCCTCGATGCCATCGCGATAGTCACACAGCTGCGCGGTGCACACCGGTGTGTTGTCACCCGGATAAAACACCAGCAGCAGCCGCTGACCAAGCTCCTCGGCCAGATGAAAGGTGTTGCCCTGATCATCGATCAGGCTGAAATCTGCTGCTTGCTCGCCGCTTTGCATGGCTGGGTTTCTGTTGGATTTGAACATGCCCAGTGTAGCGCAAAGGTGTAAAATGGGCACATGAAACCTTCCCGGCAACAGATTCCTGCATGATCACGCTGCAACCCGCCAAGACCCCGGACAACGAGCATCTGCTCAAGCACCGTCCACGCATTGGCCTGGCTGCCGCCGGTGGTGGGCCGCTCGGAGCCATTTACGAACTGGGCGCACTGCAGGCGCTGGATGAGAGCATTGACGGGCTTGCCCTGCACCATCTGGACGTTTATGTCGGTGTCTCTGCCGGAGCCCTGCTGGCAGCCAGTCTGGCCAACCAGATGAGCACGGCGCAGATGTGTCGCATCTTCATGGGTCGTTCCGACGCCGAATTTGCATTCAAGCCGGAAGCGTTTCTGCGCCCGGCCTACCGCGAATACGTGCGCCAGCTGCGCCGTCTGCCGGCGGTGTCACTGCACACGTTGAGCGAGCTGGTGCAGAACCCGCTGCGTTTTGGCACCTCGGAACTGTTCGAGGCCATGAGCAAGCTGATCCCGACCGGCCTGTTCGACAACAACTCGATTGCCGACTTCATCGAACGGGTGTTCGATGTGCCCGGTCGCAGCAACGATTTCCGCGACCTTGCCGCCAAGCTCTACATCGTCGCGGTGGAACTCGACAGCGGTGCCGCCGTGCGCTTCGGCAAACCCGGTTACGACGATGTGCCTATTTCCAAGGCAGTGCAGGCCAGCACCGCCCTGCCGGCCCTGTATCCGTCGGTATCCATCAAGGGCGTGGACTATGTCGATGGTGCCCTGCGGCGCACGCTGAATGCCTCGGTGGCGCTGGATCACGGCGTGGATCTGCTGATCGGCATCAACCCGCTGGTGCCCTACAACGCCGAAACCGAATCAGAACTGCTGGACGACACCCGCCGGCTCAGCCATGGCGGCCTGCCCATGGTGCTGTCACAGACTTTCCGCGCGCTGATTCATTCGCGCATGCAGATCGGGGTAAAAAAATACGTCGATGACTATCCAGCCTCGTCGATCATGCTGATCGAGCCCAATGCCGACGATGACCACATCTTCTTCACCAACATTTTCAGTTATGCTGACCGCAAGAACCTGTGCGAACATGCCTACCAGACCACGCGCGCGGAATTGCGCATGCTGGGTGATGATCTGAATGATTTTCTGCGCCAGTACGAACTGGCACTGAACACGGATCTGCTGGCCGATACCTCACGCACGCTGGAGCAAAGCCTCAGTGTGGGTGGTCGCCAGCATGCCTCGGTCAGCAAGACCCTGCACAAAACCCTGGACCGCCTGCGCCACACCCTGCGTGATACCCGCGTGCAGGTCTGATTGTCCCGCCTGCCTGGAGACATTGCGATGAACTTATGCCACCGCCTGCTGCTTGCTGCAGCCATTTTGCTTGCCAGCCTAAGCGCCTGCCAGCAAAGCGATGCACCACCGAAGCCGGCTGCCACCGACATCACTGCCGATGAGCGCAAGGACAGCAGCCCGGCCAGTACGGTCACAGCTCTGATCAACGCGCGCATTGTCACCATGGACGATGAGCAGCCACGTGCGCAGGCCATGGCCTTCACCAGCGCTGGCGAGATTGTCGCCATCGGCAGCAACGACGAGGTGCTGGCGGCCTGGCCCGAGGCCAAGCAGGTGGACCTGCGCCACAACGGCGTGGTCATACCGGGGCTGATCGATGCTCATGGTCATATCATGAACCTGGGTTTTGCCCTGCTCAATGCCGATCTGGTGGGCACCAGCAGTGTGGCAGAGATCATCCAGCGCCTGCAGCATCATGCCAGCCACCTGCCGGAAGACGCCTGGCTACTGGGGCGTGGCTGGGATCAGAACGACTGGGTGGACAGCGCGTCGACGGCCGCATTTCCAGTTGCCGAAGATCTGGACCAGGCATTTCCGCAACGCCCGGTCTGGCTGGAGCGCATTGACGGCCACGCCGGCTGGGCCAACTCGGCAGCACTGGCGCTGCTGGATGATGAGCAGTTGCTTGCTGACCCGGATGGCGGCCAGATCATCCGCAGCGCAGATGGCCAGCCCACCGGTGTCTTCATCGACAAGGCTCAGGCGCTGATCGAGGCCTTGATTCCGGCACCGTCGGCGGCGCTGCGGGAGCAGGCGCTGACGCTGGCGCTGCAGCAGCTGCGCAGCCTGGGCCTGACCGGCGTGCACGATGCCGGCACCAGTCTGCAGGATCTGCAGCTGTATCAGGATTTTATTGACAGCGATCGCATGACACTGCGCATTTACGCCATGGCCGATGGTGAGCGTGCAGCGCTGCAGCAGCTGTGCAGCAATGGCCTGCTGGTCGACCCGGATGGACTGCTGCAGGCACGCGCCGTAAAGCTTTATCTGGACGGTGCTCTGGGCAGTCGCGGCGCGGCCATGGTGGACGATTACAGTGACCAGCCCGGCCATCGCGGCCTGCTGTTCGCCGACGTCGAGACGTTTACCGCACAGGTGGCCAGTGCCATGCGCTGCGGGCTGCAGGTCAATACCCATGCTATCGGTGATCGCGCCAATGAGGTGCTGCTGGATGCATACGCGGCGGCGATGGCCAGCGTCGATGAACACAGCGGTCGGCACCGCATCGAGCATGCCCAGATTGTACGCGCCGATCACTACCAGCGCGCTGCCGAACTCGGCCTGATCGCCTCCATGCAGCCCACCCATGCCACCAGCGACATGTACTGGGCCGAGCAGCGTGTGGGACCGCAGCGGATCCAGCACGGCTATGCCTGGCAGAACTTCGGCGCAGCCAGTGTGCCACTGGCACTGGGCTCGGATTTTCCGGTGGAATCGGCCGATCCGCTGCCGGGCCTGTACGCAGCAATCACCCGTCAGGATGCTGAACAATGGCCGCAGGACGGCTGGTACCCGCAGCAGCGATTGAGCCGCGAACAGGCCCTGCACGGTTTTACCCTGGGTGCCGCCTATGCCGGCTTCGCGGAGCAGCAGGTGGGATCACTGCGCGTTGGCAAGCAGGCCGATTTTGTCTGGCTGGATCGTGACATCCTGCGCATTGAGCCCGCCGAGCTGTTGCAAACCAGCGTGCTGGAAACCTGGCTGGCCGGGCGCCGGGTCTATTCCCGTGGCGTCACAGAAGCTCAGCAGGTTTCTGCAAAACCGGACTAAAGCGCTGAAAATAAGATATTTCTCATGTTGTACACAAGTGACTGATTTCAATGAAGATCATGCGTCATAAATCATTCATGAAACGGTCATATTGACGACATTAAAGTTTCATCATTGCTACCTATGCTGCGGGTTGATCCACAACCCACTTCGACCTCTAAGGAGCAGGCAATGAAACTTGATGATATCCCACGTGATGAAACCGGTTCTTCCAACCGCAGCGACAATCGCCCGTTTCACGATGTGTTGAACACCCACCTGTCCCGCCGCACGGTACTCACCGGCAGTCTCGCCGTGGCCGGCAGCACCTTCATGGCCGCCAACCCGGCCATGGCTCAACTTGGCGGTCTGCTGGGTGGCGGTCTGATTAATTTCACGCCGATTGCCATCGCTGATGGCAGCGGCCCAAATGCCAACGTGTCTTCGGATTACCAGTTTCAGGTGCTGATCCCATGGGGTGATCCGCTGGAACCATCGGGTCCCGCATTCAAGTTTCCACCCAATGCCGATGATCAGGCACTGCAGATCGGTGGCGGCCATGATGGCATGACGTTTTTCCCGGCTCCGCCGCTGGTGTCCAATGAGGTGCTCAATGGCCTGAGCATTCCCAACAACAGCAAAGGCATGCTGGCGATCAATCATGAGTTCATCACCAACTTCGCCCTGCTTGGCAAGGACGTACCGGAAAACATCCAGGAAGTGCGTACCTCACAGCATGCCCATGGTGTGGCCGTGGTTGCGATCGAGCGCATCGGTGGTGTCTGGCAGCAGGTGGAAAGCCCGAATGCGCGCCGCATCCATGTCAATTCACCGGTACGTTTCAGTGGTCCGGTGGCAGGTTCCGAGTACATCCAGACGCCAAATGGCAATGTCCCACTGGGCACGGTAAACAACTGTGCCAACGGCGAAACACCCTGGGGCACATACCTCACCTGTGAGGAAAACTTCAACGGTTACTTCGGTACCGCCGATGAAAACGGCAATCCGGTGCTGGACACCACCTGGGAGCCAACCGAAGCGCAGCAGCGCTATGGCTTTTCCGAGTTCGGTTTCGCCTATTTCTGGCACAAGTATGACCGCCGCTTCAATTTGGCCGATCCGGACTACAGAAACGAGGAAAACCGCTTTGGCTGGATCGTGGAGATCGATCCTCATGACGGCACCCAGGTGCCGGTCAAGCGCACCGCGCTGGGCCGCTTCAAGCACGAGGGTGCCACCTTTGCCAGCGGTGATGGCAACCGCGCCGTGGTCTACATGGGAGATGATGAGCGCTTTGACTACATCTACAAGTACGTCTCCAGTGACGATTGGGAAGTGATGCGCGCCAACGGCATCAGTCCACTGGATGAAGGCACGCTGTATGTGGCGCGTTTCAATGACGACGGCACTGGCGAGTGGCTGCCACTGACCATGGATGTGCCGGCACTGGCTGCCCGCTTTGACAATCAGGCCGAATTGCTGACCTTCACCCGCATTGCCGCTGACATCGTCGGTGCCACGCCGATGGATCGTCCGGAATGGTCCTCAATCGGCCCGGATGGTCAGGTCTACTTCACCCTGACCAACAACACCCGCCGCGAGCCCGGCCAGGAAAACGCTGCCAACCCGCTGGCACCAAACCCGGATGGCCACATCATTCGCTTTGACGATGGCAACCGCACCGGCACCAGCTTCAGCTGGGACATCTTCCTGTTCGCCGCCGACACCCGTGACACCGACCACGTGTTCACCGACCCCGATGGCCTGTTCATCGACAAGGACGGTCGCGTGTTCATTGAAACCGATGGCGGCCAGCCGAATGATCTCAATAATCAATTGCTGGTCACCGATGTCAACAATCCTGGCAACATCCGCCGTCTGTTCACTGGCCCGGCAGGCTGTGAAATCACCGGCTTCTGCATGCCCCCGGATCGTCGCACCGCGTTCATCAACGTGCAGCATCCAGGCGATGGTGATCCCACGGTCAGCAACTTCCCGGCACCTTTTGATGGCGTCACGCAACCGCGCGATGCCACCATCGTGCTGACGCGCAAAAACGGCGGCATCATCGGCTCCTGAGCATCAGGCAGCACACATAACAATAACCATTAGCCAGCCACATGCCCCGGCCACCGGTCGGGGCTTTTTTGTGTCCGGAACAAGTTGTCAAAGCGAGGTGACAGGTATAGCATGAAATCATCACCTGCCTGCTGCGAGGTTCATGATGTCCGGTCATACCAGTTCATCCATTCGCAATATCGCCCTGCTTGGGCACAGTGGCAGCGGCAAGACCAGCCTCCTGGAGCGCCTGGCCTGTGTCGCCGGACTCAAGGGCAGCGTGGGCAGCATTGAGCGGGGTGACACCCTGAGTGATCATGATGCGCAGGAAAAGAAGCAGCAGCATTCACTGTTTACCAGCATCGTGCCGTTGCCCTACCGTGACTGCCTGATACAGCTTATCGACACCCCGGGTGATCCGGATTTCCGCGGCCAGACACTGGCGGCAATGAGCGCTGTAGAAACCGCTGCCATCGTCATCAATGCCAGTCGCGGCGTGGAAATGACCACACGCAGGCTGCTGCGACGGGCACGCCAGCGCCGCCTGTGTCGCATGCTCATCATCAACCGAATTGATATGCCAGGCCTGGATCTGGCGAATCTGGTGGCGCAAATTCGCGATGAATTCGGCCCCGAATGTCTGCCGGTGAACCTTCCCGCCGCCGCCGGCAGCAAAGTGCTGGATTGTTTTTATCCGAGCACCAGCAAGGCTGAAAAGACCGACATCCTGTCGCTTGCGGATGCCCACAATTCTATCCGTGATCAGGTCATCGAGGTCGACGAGGCCCTGATGGAGCGCTATCTCGCTGGCGAGCCGATCTCCCGGCAGGCACTGCATGATGCATTCGATAAGGCACTGCGTGAAGGACACCTGATACCGATCTGCTTCGTGTCAGCGGCCAGCGGTGCCGGATGCCCGGAATTGCTGGAGCTGTGCCGCCGCCTGCTGCCAAATCCTGCCGAGGGCAATCTGCCACGTTTTCGGGTCGGCAACGACGATCGCAAGGTCACCGCCACTGCCAGCGCAGATGACCACATCATCGCCCATGTGTTCAAAATTATCCATGACCCCTATGCCGGCAAACTGTCGATTTTCCGCATCCATCAGGGCACTCTGAAACCCGGTCTGCAGCTGTTGATCGGTGAGCAACAAAAACCCATTAAAATCAATCAGCTTTTTCGCCTTAATGGTGCCAACCTGGAAGCAATTGAGCAGGCCTTGCCGGGTGACATCTGTGCCGTGGCCAAGGTCGATGAAATCCACTACGATGCCATCCTGCATGATCACCACGAGGAAGACCATTACTATCTCAAGCCGATCGATTTTCCGCAACCGATGTTCGGGCTGGCCATCGCTGCCGCTCACCGCGGCCAGGAACAGAAGCTGGCCGACGCGCTGACGCAGCTCTGTGAGGAAGACCCCTGCCTGCAGGTCGAACACCATCAGGAACTCAACGAGACCGTGCTCTTCGGACTGGGTGAAATGCATCTGCGCATCGTGTTGCAACGGCTGCAACAACGCTATGACCTGCAAGTGACACAATCGACGCCGGGCATAGCCTATCGTGAGACCATTACCAAAGCCGCCGAAGGACACTGCCGACACAAAAAACAGACTGGTGGTGCAGGCCAGTTCGCCGAGGTGTTTTTGCGTGTCAGGCCGTTGCCGCGCGACAGCGGCATACAGTTCAAAAGTGAAGTCACCGGTGGGGCAATTCCAGCCAACCTGATCCCGGCAGTGGAAAAAGGCGTGCTGCAGGCAGCCGCACAGGGCATCATCGCCGGTTACCCGCTGCAGGATCTGGATGTGGTGGTGCATGACGGCAAACACCACACTGTCGATTCCAAGGAGATTGCTTTTGTCATCGCCGGACGCAAAGCGTTTGTGGAAGCGATCCAGGCAGCAGGCCCTCAGTTGCTGGAACCCATCGTGGAACTGGATCTGACCTGTCCGGAGACAACCATGGGGGATGTAACCGGCGCCTTGGCAGCGCGACGTGCACGCATTCAGGGCAGTGGCAGCAGCAGCCATGGCATGGCCCAGATACAGGCGGGCATACCACAGTCCATGCTCAGCGATTTTCCCAACGAGCTGAAAAGCCTTACCGCCGCTGCTGGTCGCTACAGCATGACCTTTTCCCATTATGAAGCTGTACCACCGGAGTTGCAGCAGCGGTTGATGACGGCATACCGTCAGTCCTCACCCGAGGTGACAAATTCCGGATAGGCATCCATGCCACATTCGTGGCGGTCCAGCCCGGCCAGCTCATCGTAGCCGCTGACGCGGATACCAATGCTGTGTTTCAGCACTAGCCACAGCAACGCGCTGAGCACAAAGACAAAACCGACGATGCTGCCGATACCGATCAACTGGCCGCCCAGCGTGGCCTCGCCGTTGCTCAGCAGCACCGCCAGCACCCCCCAGATGCCACACACCCCATGTACGGCAATGGCACCCGACCGGATCATCAATGCGCAGGCGGTCAAGTGCGACCACCGCGAGCACCACCACGGCGCCGCCGGCGGCACCAATGAGCATGGCCAGACCAGGACCAGGCGACAGCGGGTCGGCGGTGATCGAGACCAGACCGGCCAGCGCGCCATTGACAATCATGGTCAGATCGGCCTTGCCAAAACGCAGCCTGGCCACCAGCAAGGCGGCAAGCAGCCCGCCGGCTGCGGCAAGATTGGTGTTCACCAGCACCGCCGCCACGTTGTTGGCCGACTCGATGCCGGAGATGCGCAGTTCAGAACCTCCATTAAAACCAAACCAGCCCATCCACAGGATGAACATGCCCAGCGTGGCCAGCGGTAGATTGGCACCGGGAATGGCATTGATGCGGCCATTGCGGCCGTATTTGCCACGTCGCGGTCCCAGTAGCAGCACGCCAGTGAACGCCGCCACCGCGCCGCACAGGTGCACGATGCCGGAGCCGGCGTAGTCGACATAGCCGGCCTGCTTGAGGAAACCGCCGCCCCAGCTCCAGTAACCCTGCCAGGGATAAATGATCCCGGTCATGAGCACACAGAACAGCAGAAAGGCCCACAGCTTCATGCGCTCAGCCACGGCTCCGGAGACGATGGACATGGCCGTGGCCACGAACACCATCTGAAACATGAAATCGGCCCTGGCAGAAAAATACAGCTCACCCTCCGAGACCAGAACGGCATCGGCGGCATGCTCGCCACCGAGTAACCAACCGAATCCCGGCCAGAAATTGTTGACGCTCTGCTCCGGATACATCAGTTGATAGCCGATCAACGCATACATGATACAGGCGATGGAATACAGCGCCACGTTCTTGGTGAGGATTTCCACCGTGTTCTTGCTGCGCACCAGACCCGCTTCCAGCATGGTGAAGCCGGCGGTCATCCACATCACGAAAATGGCGCTGACAAGAAAATAAAAAGTATCCAGCGCATAGCCCAGCTCAATGAGTCTGGCTGCTGCGGTCGTGGCTTCCATCAATGATCACTCCCCGGCACTGCCGCCGTCTGTCTGGCCAAGCAAAGACTGCCAACACCTGCCAATGGCTGCATCGGCATCAGTAGTATACCGATGCCACAGCAGATACCAACCGGTCAGCCCGACCCCGCCAGCCACCCCGGAAGCCTGGCAGCTGTGGCGGCGCGGTAGGCAGCGTATACAGAAGATGGGATAATGCCTGATTGATCACTTCACCACGAGCATGCCATGGCACACAAAAACCTGATTATCGAACACCGCGACGCCGTCGTGCAGATCACCGTCAACCGTCCGGACAAGCTCAATGCGCTGAATCTGGACACGCTGGTGGAGCTTGGCGATGCCATCGAGGACGCCACCGCCGACGACGGGGTACGCGCCATGATCATCACCGGCAGCGGCGACAAGGCTTTTGTGGCCGGGGCCGACATTGCGGAAATTCATGACCTGACGCCATTGCAGGCGCGCGACTTCTCCGAACTGGGACAGCAGCTGATGCGCCAGATCGAGCACTGTGGCAAGCCGGTGCTGGCGGCCATCAATGGCTTCGCGCTGGGTGGCGGCATGGAACTGGCGCTGGCCTGTCACGTGCGCATCGCCAGCGACAATGCCCGACTGGGGCTGCCGGAAATCAACCTCGGCATCATGCCCGGTTTTGGCGGCACACAAAGGCTGGTGCGCATGCTGGGCCGCAGTCGCGCGCTGCAGATGATACTCACCGGCAAACCCATCGATGCGGCCACGGCGGAACGCCACGGGCTGCTGGCGCATGTCTTCAGTGCCCAGGAAATGGCCGACCAGGCCTGGTGTCTGGCACAGTCGCTGGCGGCAGCGGCACCGATTGCGTTGCGCAACATCATGGAAGCGGTGCAGACCGGCCAGGACATGGCAATGGAGTCGGCACTGAGCATGGAAACCCAGCTGTTTGCGCTGTGCTGCAGCGCTCAGGACATGCGTGAGGGCACGCGGGCGTTTCTCGACAAACGCAAGCCTGAATTCACTGGCCAGTGATCGCCGGCGCCGGCGGATCGTTCCGGTAGAGTTTTTCACCAGCCTCGATGGCCACCGGCAGGTTGTTGCCGGGCGGCGGCAGCGGACAGGTGGAAAAGGCCGTGAAGGCACAGGGCGGGTTGTAGGCCTTGTTGAAATCGATTTCTGTGATGCCGTCCGGATTGGGATAATCGACATACAGAAAGCGACCGGCCCCGTAGGTCTGGCGGCCGCTGGTGGCATCGGTCATGACGATGAAGAGCTGCTCACTGCCCTCTTCCACCAGCGCCTCCAGCTGCAATGATTTGCCGTCCAGGCGAAACGCCAGTGCGCCGGGGTTGGGCATTTCCACCTCCTGTCCAAGCACGTTGGTGATGGTTTTGCTGGTACCCGGCGGATGTGGCAGATAATTGGCTCGCACGCGCCATTTAGGCTTGACGGGAAAGTAATCCAGACCCTTGAATGCGGTCAGCAACGGTGCCTCGCGATCGCGCACACGTATGGCCAGCTGCTCGCGGCGGATGACGTGAAAACTTAGATTGCCGGCACTGACCACGGTCGGCTCACCCTGATCATCCACCACCAGTGCCGCCAGTGGCACCGCTTTGCCGTTGACCAGCACGCCGCTGTCGTCGGCCGGCAGAAACGCCACCTTGCCATCGCGCACCGAGATGGTGCCCCAGTAATCCGGGCCGCCCGGCAGCTTCAGCTGCATGTCCGGCCCACTGCCCATGCTGCTGGAACCATCACGCAACCATTCAAAGCCGGCCAGCGCCAGCCAGCCATCCGGGTGCCTGAGCCTGGTTTCTCGGTTGATCTGCCACTGGCGTATCTCATGCTGGTAGATCGCCTCAGCATCCTGCCCCTGACGATAGTACTGCTCACGTCGATCCTCAAACACTTTTTGTGCCATGGCCATTTGCATCCAGCAGATTGTCAGCAGTATCACCAGCAGGCGTGCAGCAGGCATCTCGCTTGCGCGCACTGTCACCTGTTGCCGTTCAGACCCGTCCATAAACGTCCTCAAAGCGCTCGATATCGTCTTCACCGAAATAATTGCCGGTCTGCACCTCGATCAGATGCAGATCCTCACTGCCCGGATTTTCCAGCCGATGCAGTGTCTGCACCGGTATCCAGGCCGATTCATTCGCCTGCAGCGTCTGTTCCTCATCGCCCACGCGCACCCTGGCGGTACCGCGAATCACCGTCCAGTGCTCTGAGCGGCGCTGATGCCGCTGCAGTGACAGCACCTGCCCCGGTTTCACCACCAGGCGCTTGACCTTGCAGTCGTCGGCATCTTCAAGCACCGTGTAACTGCCCCACGGGCGGTATACGGTGGAGTGAAATGTGGCCGCGTCATGGTCTTCGTCGTGCAGCTGGCTGACGATGTCGCGCACTTCCTGGGAGCGCTCACGGTCGGCCACCAGCACGGCATCACCGGTGTCGACGATGATCAGGTTGGACACACCCACGGCTGCGATCAGACGCTGATCGGATTGTACAAAACAATCGCGCACATCCGCCAGCTTGACCGGTCCGCGCAAATGATTCCCCATGTCATCGGCTTCATACAGTTCGCTGATCGCTTTCCACGAGCCAATGTCGCTCCAGCCCAGATCCGCATCCACCACCACGACGTTGGCGGCTTTTTCCATGACCGCATAATCGATCGAGATGGATGGCAGCGCGGCATAGGCAGCAGCAGGCAACTCCAGCGGCATGGTTTGTGCTGCTGACAGGCTCTCCCACAGCGCCTGCACACCGGCATACAGCACTGGCTGATGCGCCTGCAGTGCCTGCAGATAGCTGTCGCAGCGAAAACAGAAAATGCCGGCGTTCCAGCGGTAGCAGCCCTGCTGCAGATAGTCCGTGGCGGTGGCCAGATCGGGCTTTTCCACGAACTGTGCCACCGCATGCGCTGCCACCGCCTGAGCGTCGCCGGCCAGCGCTGTGCCCAGACGGATGTAGCCATAGCCGGTTTCCGCATGCGTGGGCTGGATGCCGAAGGTCACCAGGTGTCCGTCGGCAGCCAGCGCGGTCGCCCGGCTGACCGCGGCAACGAAACTGTCGGGTTTGCGCACCAGATGATCGGCCGGCATCACCAGCATGCAGGCATCGGCACCGTGGCGCGCGGCAATGGACAATGCCGCCATGGCGATTGCCGGTGCCGTGTTGCGCGCGCTGGGTTCGAGAATAAAGCGGCAGTCGCTGCGGTCGCCTGAACTGTTACGGTCGCGGACCTGCTGATAGATGTCGCGGGTATAGAAATAATAATCCCGCGCGGTCACGGTCAGCACTTCGTTGGCATCGGCCACCGCCAGTGCCCGTTGCAGGGTGTGCGCGGCCAGCGACTGGCCATCGGCCAGCTGCATGAAGGGTTTCGGATGCGCCTTGCGCGAAACCGGCCACAGCCGGGTGCCGGCGCCACCGGACAAAATCACAGGTATCAGCATGGTTTTGGTTATCCGTTGGTTTTCTGGATTCGGCTTCAGCCAGGTTTTGCCGCTGATTAACCCGGCATACCACTAATTATGCCGGGTTAATGCCCGGCCGGTACGGTCGGGGTCCGCGCAGCGAATACCGTAGGTATCTCGTTGCCATGTTAATAGTGTGTCACGCGCACTGCTGCCATGCTGACAGCCAGTGCAACGTGGCACGACGAATCGCTGCGCGACCCTCTGGCCGCGCACCGAAGCGCTGCCGGAATGCGCTGCTGTCTAGTACCACCCGCGACGGCCTTTGCGCTGCCTGCGCATAATCGTCGCTGCCGCAGGCGCTGAGACTGCTGGCTGGCGGCAGTACCCCGGCAGCGGCCAGTGTGGCCTGAATCTCCACGGCGAAATCATACCAGCTCATGGCATCGGCTCCGGACAGATGGTACAGCCCGGCATTGAACGCCGGCTGAACCAAGGCGGCATCCAGCGCCTGCCAGCTGCAGCGGGCGATGTCCTCGCTCCAGGTCGGGCAGCCGATCTGGTCATCCACCACTCGCAGGGGCTGCGCGCTCATCAATCGCGCCGCAATGGTATCCAGGAAGTTGCTGCCTGACCCGCCATACACCCAACTGGTGCGCAGAATCAGGTGGCGACAGCCACTGGCCTGAATGGCGCGGTCACCAGCCAGTTTGCTGCGACCGTAGACATTCAGCGGTGCCGGCTCTGCATCCTCCAGATGGTTTGTCTTTTGGCTGCCGTCATGCACGTAATCGGTAGAATAATGCAGCAGCAGACTGTCCTGTTCGCGCGCCCGCGCAGCCAGCAGCGCGGGCAGTTCGGCATTCAGCTGCCAAGCCGCCTGCGGCTGCTGTTCGGCAGCATCCACCGCAGTCCAGGCCGCTGCATTGATGATGACATCAAAGCGATGCTGCTGCAGCAGCGTGCTGATGGCGTTCACATCGGCCAGATCCATGACCATGCTGTGCGCGCCCGCAACGCCTGACCCGGTGTCGGTATCCGGGCAAGGCCGGCGATACAGGCTGAGCAGATCCAGCGCGGGCGGACACAGCCGACGCAGGGCGCTGCCGATCTGGCCGCCAGCACCGGTCAGCAGCACGCTCACTGCCCAACGCCTGACCAGCGCGGCAAGCGCTGCGTTGCGATCTCGGCCAGCCGAGGTGCCTTCTCATCCTTAGCCGACAAGGCGGCAACCGGCAGTGGCCAGTCAATGGCAATGTCGCTGTCCTGACAGTGAATGGCGGCGTCGCAATCCGCAGCATACAGTGCACTGCAGTGATACATGAACAGGGCCTGCTCGCTGAGCACCTGGAAGCCGTGCGCGAAGCCGGGCGGAATCCACAGCTGGTGACCGTTTTCGGCACTGAGTTCAACACTCACCCAGCGCCCGAACGACGGCGAGCCAAGGCGAATGTCCACGGCCACGTCGAACACCGCGCCGGCGAGCACCTGGACCAGCTTGCCCTGCGCCTTAGGTTGCTGAAAATGCAGTCCGCGCAGCACCCCATGGCCCGACATCGAGACATTGCACTGCGGCATCTGCGGCGGCAGGCCCAGTGTTGCGTAGCGCTCTGCATGCCAGCTTTCCATGAACCAGCCGCGCGCGTCGCCATGGCGCTGCGGCTGCAGCAAGAGCACTTCCGGCAGAGCTGTGGCGGTCACCTGCATGTCAGCGATCAAAGCTGTCCGGTTCGGTCTGCGCCACCGCCTGCAGATATTCACCGTAACCACTGGCCAGCAGCGGTTCGGCCAGGGCCAGCAGTTGCGCGCGATCAATCCAGCCCTGGCGATAGGCCAGTTCCTCCGGACAGCTCACGCGCAGCCCCTGGCGCGATTCGATGGTGGCAATGAAACTGGCTGCCTGTTGCAGGGAATCGTGCGTGCCGGTGTCCAGCCAGGCATAGCCGCGGCCCATGCGCTCGACCTGCAACGATCCCTGCTGCAGGTAAATCCGGTTCAGATCGGTGATTTCCAATTCGCCGCGCGCCGAGGGTTGCAGGCTTGCGGCGTGTTCCGGTGCCTTGCCGTCATAGAAATACAAGCCGGTCACGGCATAGGCCGATTTCGGCTGCTGCGGCTTTTCCTCAATGCTCAGTGCGCGTCCCTGGCGATCCATTTCTACCACACCGTAACGCTGTGGATCACGCACCTGATAGGCAAACACGGTGGCACCGCGCTGGCGCTGATCGGCCTGCTGCAGCAGCTCCGTCATGCCGCTGCCATGAAAGATGTTGTCGCCCAGAATCAGACAACTGGGGCGGCCGCCGAGAAACTCTCCGGCCAGAATCAGCGCCTGGGCCAGACCAGCCGGCTCCGGCTGCACGGTATAGCTGATGCGCATGCCCCACTGGCTGCCGTCTGCCAGCAACTGCTGGAACAGGTGCTGTTCATGCGGCGTGGTGATGACGATGACATCGCGCATGCCGGCGCGCATCAGCGTGCTCAGCGGATAGTAGATCATCGGCTTGTCATACACCGGCAGCAATTGCTTGCTGACCACTCTGGTCACCGGATACAGGCGCGTGCCGGTTCCGCCGGCCAGAATGATGCCGCGCCGCTGCAGCCGGGCCGGGTTGCTCATCGGGGCAGCGCCTGGGCTGTGCTGGCGGTCGCGCTGTTGCTGGCGGCATGCCCGAAGGCGCGCGCCTGCCCCAGCCGCTGGCCCTGGTAGGCTGCCTGAGCGGCGGCCACCCAGTCAGCATGCTGGCGATACCATTGCACGGTGGCCCGCAAGCCCTGGGCAAAGTCGATCTGTGGACGCCAACCCAGTTCATCGCGCAGCCGGCTGGCATCGACGGCATAACGCTGATCATGGCCGGGGCGATCGCTGACATGACGAATCAGCTGCCGCCGCGAGCCCGCCTGCGGCGTCAGCTCATCGACCAGATCGCAGATCATTTCGACGATGTCGATGTTGCGCTGCTCATTGTCACCGCCTACGTTGTAGACCCGCCCGGCCTGACCGGCTGCCAGCATCGTCTGCAAGGCGCGCACATGGTCGGACACATGCAGCCAGTCGCGCACCTGGGTGCCGGCGCCGTATACCGGCAGTGGCTCACCGGCAAACGCTTTCAGCGTCATCAACGGAATCAGTTTTTCCGGGTACTGGTGGCTGCCATAATTGTTGGAGCAGTTGGAGATGATCACCGGCAGACGGTAGGTGTGGTGCCAGGCGCGCACCAGATGATCCGCCGCCGCCTTGCTGGCCGCATACGGAGAGTTGGGGCGATACGGCGAGGCTTCAGAGAAGCGGCCGCTGGCACCGAGGCTGCCGTACACTTCGTCGGTGGACACATGCAGCATGCGGAACTGCTGCTGATCTGACGCCGACAACCGGCTCCAGTAACGCAGCGTCTGTTCCAGCAATTGTGCGGTGCCATTCACGTTGGTGTGGATGAACACCTGCGGTGCATCGATGGAACGGTCCACATGACTTTCGGCTGCGAAGTGAATCAGCGCCTGTGGCCGGTGCTGCGCCATAAGCTGCGCCACCAGATCGGCATCGTTGATGTCGCCAGCGACCTGCTGCAGCCGCGCCGGATCAAGGTCTGCCAGCGTCAATGGACAGGCAGCGTAGGTGCGCAGATCCAGATTGACGATCTGCAGGTCAGCGTCTGCAGCCAGGCTGTCGCGGATAAAGTGACTGCCTATGAATCCGCAGCCACCGGTGACCAGCCAGCAGCGGTGCTGGGAGCTGCCGGAATCAGTGCTCATCGCTCAGAACGGGATGTCATCGTCCTCAAACGGTGCCGATTCCCCCTGCGGTGAGGGTGCATACGACTGGCCGCCACCGCCACCGCCACCGTTGTCGTTCAGCGGCGCGCTGCCGCCACGACCACCACCCAGCATCTGCATTTCATTGGCCTTGATTTCGGTGGTGTAGCGATCCTGACCGGATTGGTCCTGCCACTTGCGCGTCTGGATCTTGCCTTCGATATAGACCTGGCTGCCCTTGCGCAGATACTCACCGGCAATTTCACCCAGCTTGCCCCACAGCACAATGCGGTGCCATTCGGTCTGTTCGCGGTTTTCACCGGTGTTCTTGTCCCGCCAGCTTTCGGAAGTGGCCACATTGATGGTGGTGACCGTGATCCCGCCCTGGGTGGAACGCACTTCCGGATCCGCGCCCAGGTTGCCAACGATGATTGCCTTGTTGATGCCCCGTGCCATGCTCTTGTCTCCAGCTGTTTTCGTTACAATATAATGTGAGTTGCCACGGCATATTGTATGCCATCGGTCTGTCATCATGACCGTTGCCTGGCGCACCGCGACAGAATTGTCGCAAAGATTTCCCAAGCGGCGATCGCAGCCGAACAAAATAGCACGCCCGGAGCCATCTTTCACGTATAATCGCCGTTTATGTCAAGCTCCACCGAACATGCGGTCGCCCTCGATGCGATCTCCCATCTGACTTGCGACGACATGCTGGAAGTGGATCAGCTGATCCGCCAGAGTCTGCATTCGGATGTGGTTCTGGTCAACCAGATTGCGGAATACATCATCAACAGCGGTGGCAAACGACTGCGCCCGGTGTTGCATCTGCTGGCTGCGAAGTGCTGCGGTTACACCGGCAAGCAGCACATACGCCTGGCCGCCATCATCGAATTCATCCATACCGCGACCCTGCTGCACGACGATGTGGTGGACGAATCCGACCGCCGTCGCGGTCAGGATGCCGCGCACACCGTCTGGGGCAACGCCGCCAGCGTGCTGGTCGGTGATTTTCTCTATTCCCGCAGTTTCGAGATGATGGTCGATGTCGGCAGCATGCCGGTGATGGCCATTCTCGCCCGCGCCACCAATGTCATTGCCGAAGGCGAGGTGCAACAACTGATGCATCTGGGCAATGCCGCGCTGAACGAAACCCAGTATCTGCGCGTGGTCGAGGACAAAACCGCCAGGCTGTTTCGCGCCGCTGCCGAACTCGGCGCGGTGATCGCCGGCCAGGATGCAGAAACCTGCGGCGCCATGGCGCGCTTCGGCACCCAACTGGGCGTGGCCTTTCAGGTCATGGACGACGTGCTGGATTACACCGCCGATCAGGAGCAGCTGGGCAAATCGCTGGGCGATGACCTGGCCGAGGGCAAGACCACGCTGCCGCTGATCTACGCGCGCATGGCGGCCAATCCGGAAGATCGTGAACGACTCGACGAGATCATCAGCAACGGTCAGCGTGAACGGTTGACCGAAGTGCATGCCATACTGCTTGCCACCGGTGCCATCCGCCGCGCCCAGCTGCGCGCCGAACAGATCGCCAGCCAGGCGGCACATGAACTGCAGGCGCTGCCCGACTCGATCTACCGCCAGGCGCTGCTGGAGCAGTGTCAACTGGCGGTTCATCGCCAATGCTGATGGCCCGAATTCCGCCTGCAGCCAGCCCCTCCCAACACTGACCCGCGAAACCGCCATGGCCCACATTCAACCGTTACCGGCATCACACAGCCCGGAACTGCAGGAACACTTTGCCGTGTTCGAGAAAATACTGGGCTTTGTCCCCAACAGTCTGCTGACCATGCAGCGCAAACCGAAAATGGTCCAGGGCTTTGCCGCGCTGACCGAGTCCATGATGGGGCCGGACAGCGAGGTTGATCTGGGCTTCAAGCGGTTGCTGGCACATTTCGCCAGCAGCGCCGCCGGTTGCCGCTACTGCCAGGCACACTCACTGGTGGCCGCGCGCATTCATGGCATTGCTGACGACAAGCTGGCCGCGGTGTGGTCGTATCAGACCTCGCCGCTGTATTCCGATGCCGAACGCGCCGCACTGGATTTCGCGTTGGCTGCCGGAGCCGTACCCAATGCCGTGGACGATGCCATCATGCAGCGTCTAAAACAGCATTGGAGCGAGAACCAGATTCTGGAGATACTAGGCGTCATCAGCCTGTATGGCTTTCTCAACCGCTGGAACGACTCACTCGCCACCGAGCTTGAGGAAACCCCCAAAGCACTGGCCGCAGAGGTGCTGCAGGCACAGCACTGGGATGCGGGCAAACACGGCAATTGAGCGGCAACAACTAAGCCGGCAGCCATGGCGTCGGCGCACACACCCGCTGCTCGCCAGCTCAAAGCTGATTCAGGGGCACTTTCAGATAACGCACACCATTGTCCTCGGCTGGCAAGGCCGCACCCGCATTGATGTTCAATTGCACCGCCGGGATCAGCAGTTCCGGCACCGCCAGCCCGGCATCACGCTGCCGGCGCATGCTCACAAACGCCTCGCGCGTGGTGTCTGCGTTGATGTGAATGTTCTGCGCCAGCTCTGCCCCGATGCTGGTTTCAGCCATTGGTGCGCGGTCTGCCGGCGGATAGTCGTGACAGAGGAAGACGCGCGTGCTGTGCGGCAACTGATACAGCTTCTGAATGGAATCATACAGCAGACCGGCGTCACCACCCGGAAAATCGCAGCGCGCGGTGCCGTAGTCCGGCGCAAACAGCGTGTCACCGACAAACACCGCATCTGCAAACTGATAGCTGCAGGAATCCGAGGTGTGTCCGGGCGTGGCAATGACCCGTCCCTGCAGGCTGCCGAAGTGCAAGGCGTCCTGGTCATGCAACAGGCGGTCGAACTGACTGCCATCGACAGCCAGTTGTCCGTGCAGGTTGAACATGCCGCAGAAACGTGACTGCACCGCCACAATGCCTGCACCAATCATCAGCGGTACCGCCCAGTGGCCGAGCAGATAGGGCGCGGCGGAGACATGATCTGCATGCGCATGGGTTTCCAGTATCGCTCTGACCTTGAGGCCATGCGCGCGCACATGATCGACCAGCAGATCTGCGCTGCACGAATACAACCGTCCGGCGCGGTATTCGAAATCCATCACCGGATCAATCACCACGGCATCCAGAGTGTCCGGATCACTGACCACATAACTCCAGGTACCAGTGGCTTCATGCCTGAATGGTCGTACCCCGGGATGCTTGCAACTGCTGTTCATGGACAATATATTAGATTAGACTAAACTATATTACAAGCCCCCATCATATCGGCAACAGGAGACCATGCATGCCTCAGCAAACACCCGACAATCTGCAACAATGCGCAGCGCATCACTGCAATGCCATCAAGCTTAGCGATGGCTGCCTGTTCGGCTCAGCCCCGGACCCTTCGACGCTGCAGGAGCTGGCCGATGCCGGCCTGAAAACCGTTGTCGACTTTCGCCCGGCCAGCGAATGGAGCTGCCCGGACTGGCCGCAACGCGTGCAGGCAGCCGGCATGGATTTTCGGCATTTTCCGGTCAGCAATGTGAACGAAATGACCCCGACGCTGACCGCCGCAGTGTGGGAGCTGTGGCAGGACAGCACGGCGCAGCCATTGCTGATGCATTGTGCCAGCGGCAATCGCGCCGCTGCTGCACTGGCCCTGGCAGCGGTCAGGCATGGCGGCATGAACCCGCAGCAGGCACTGGTGCTGGGACAGCAGGCGGGCCTGACGAAAATGCTGCCGGCGGTACAGCAATGCCGCGAGTTTTGTCAGTGAGTTGAACGCTCAGGCGCTGAGCGCGGAGGCTGACTCCGGAGACCGCCTCAGCTGCATCCGACGAACCCAGGTTTGCCGACAGCCGGGTATCAATCCGGCTTGCAGAACTGCTCGTAGAGCTCGCCGATGATGCTGCTGACGGCAGGACTGGCGAGTGAGTAGTAAATGGTCTGCTGATCTCGCCGGGTCCGCACCACGCCACTGTGCCGCAATACCGCCAGATGCTGCGACAGGGCTGACTGCGACAGCGGCACCCATTCGTTGATTTCAGTGACGCAAAGTTCGTGGTCAAGCAGATGACACAGGATCATCAGCCGGTGCGGGTTGGCCATAAGCTTGAGGAAGTGTGAGGCTTCCTCGGCGTGCAGTGCCATTTCCTCTATGGTCATCTGCTTTTCCGGGTGCACCCGGGCTGCTTTGGCCGGTGCTGATCTGGTGATATCGTCCATTTGGGGAACCATCTTGCAGTGGCGGAATGGTCACCTGAGCCTGGCAGTAAAGAACACGCTCGGCTCCCGGCGACAATGATTCTTAGTTGTATTATCAGATCATTATATACCCGAGACACAATGGCTGGTCAAGCCATGCCCACCGACTTCATGGCTTTATCGCACTTGGCATTGACTGCCGGCGCAGTGAAGACCAGCGGCGGGACTGCGCCCGCCCCGGTTGATGCCTGCCATGGCGCTGTAGCAAAACTGTCGTCAAAACTTCATCAAGCTGTCAAGCACGACCAGCACAATTGCCCAAACCACAGCCGGAAGAAGCATGGACAACGTTCACGAACTGACCACTGCCCGCAAGGTGCGTTCGGTGTTTATTTCCGATGTGCACCTGGGGTTTCCCGGCTGCAGCGCCGATCATCTGGCCGACTTTTTGCGCTCCATCCGCTGTGAGAATCTGTATCTGGTCGGCGACATCATCGACTTCTGGTACCTGAAGAAAAAGCGCTACTGGTCACAGTCGCACAACAATGTGGTGCGCTGCATCCTCGGCAAGGCCAAGCACGACACCAACGTGGTGTTCATTCCAGGTAATCATGATGAAGTGCTGCGACAGTATGACGGTGTCACGCTGGGCAATGTCAAGATCATGAACCAGGCCGTGCATAAGGCTGCCGACGGTCGCCGCTATTTGCTGATCCACGGTGACGAATACGACTGTATTGTGAAGAACTCGCGCTTCATCGCCATGCTCGGCAGTGCCATGTACGACTGGCTGCTGTATGCCAATCGCCTGGTGAACGCCGTGCGGGCGAAATTCGGGCACGATTACTGGTCGCTGGCCAAGTTTCTCAAGCACAAGGTCAAAAATGCCGTCTCCTACATCAGCAGCTTTGAGAAAGCCGTGGTCACGGAAGCCCGGCATCAGCGCGTGGATGGTCTCATCTGCGGTCATATCCATCATGCCGAGATCTCTCGCATCGGGGAAACCCTGTATCTGAACTGTGGCGACTGGGTGGAAAGCAACACCGCCCTGGTGGAACTGTACGACGGCAGCATCGAACTGCTGCACTGGTCGGATCAGAAAGCGGTACTGAAACGGCTGCGGCCCATGGCCGACGATGCCGAGGTGGTGAGCACGACAGTGGTCGCCGACGATCACAACGACCTCGCCGCCTGAAGCCCAATGCCAACTGCACTGTCCAGCAGCACGCTGTCGTCCACCAGCAATCCGGACACAGCATGCCATCTCAGCATGCCGGTCCCGGTCGGCAGCGCGGCCGAGTCGGCCGTCAATTCACAGCACATTATCATTATCTCGGATGCCTGGCATCCGCAGGTCAACGGCGTGGTGACCACACTGGAACAGATCCGCGAGGCGCTGCTGGCACGCGGTCACCGGGTCAGCATGATCACACCGCCACAGCGCGGCACCCTGCCCTGTCCCGGCTACAGCGAGATCCGACTTTCCCTGCGCCCCGCACAGATCATCCGCAAAGCGCTGTCCGGCGGTGATTTTGACAGCATTCACATTGCCACCGAAGGGCCGCTGGGGATCGCTGCGCGCCGCCACTGCAAACGTCACGGTTTGAGCTTCAGCACGGCGGCACACAGCCGTCTGGACGAGTATCTGCGCCTGCGCCTGCCCATCCTGCCCGCCAGTTGGGGACGCAACTGGATGCGCCGCTTTCACGCCTCTGGGGTGAGCACCATGGTGCGCAGCGAATCGCAGCGCCAGCGTCTGCTTGATGACGGTTATCGGCATCTCACCCTGCTGCCAGGCGCGGTGGACACCGAGCTGTTTCGCCCCTACGACAAGAGCTTCTGGTCACTGCCCAGGCCGGTCGCGCTGTATGCCGGACGGGTGGCACTGGAAAAGAACCTGCAGCATTTTCTGCGCCTGGAATTGCCCGGCAGCAAGGTCATCGTCGGCGATGGCCCGGCACGCAAACGGCTGCAGCAACAGTGGCCACAGGCCCATTTCACCGGCTTCATGCATGGTCAGAGGCTGGCCCAGGCCATGGCGGCGGCCGATGTGTTCGTGTTTCCCAGCCGTACCGACACGCTGGGCCTGGTCATGCTGGAGGCCATGGCCTGTGGTGTCCCGGTGGCGGCCTACCCGGTGCCGGGGCCACTGGATGTGGTGCGCGATGGCATCACCGGCGCCCTGGATGATGACCTGCAGGCAGCTGTATTTCGTGCTCTGGGCTGCGCACCAGAACATTGCCGGGAGCATGCCGAAGGCTACGATCTGCGCGCGCTGGCCGATCGTTTCCTGCACGGGCTGAAACGCCCGCAGACTGACGCTGTGCTGGCAGTCTATAATGACTCACCGTGGCCAGCAGCGAATTTCCCAGCCGAACCGTCTACACACCCAGTGAACTGAACCGGGAGGTGCGCCTGCACCTGGAAGCGGGCTTTCAGGTGCTGTGGATCGAAGGGGAAATTTCCAATCTGGCGCGACCGGCATCCGGTCACATCTACTTTTCCCTGAAAGACGACAAGGCGCAGATTCGCTGCGCCATGTTCCGGCCCAGGGCGGCCTATGTCAGTGCCGACCTGGACAATGGCAAACAGGTGCTGGTGCGCGCACGCATCAGCCTGTATGAGCCGCGTGGCGAATACCAGCTCATTGTTGACAGCATTGAGGCTGCGGGTGAGGGCCTGCTCAGGCAACAGTTCGAGGCGCTGAAAAAGCAGCTCGACAGCGAGGGGCTGTTCGCCGCAGAGCGCAAACAGCCGCTGCCGGCCATGGCCACCCGCATCGCCATCGTGACCTCCAGCAGTGGCGCGGTGATTCGCGATTTTCTGCATGTGCTGGAGCGGCGCTGGCCGCTGGCCAGCGTACGCCTGTATGCCAGCGCAGTACAGGGCGAGCAGGCCCCGGCCGAGCTGCTGCAGGCGTTGCAGCAGGCCGATCAGTCAGGCTGGGCACAGGTGCTGGTGCTGGCGCGTGGCGGCGGTTCGCTGGAAGACCTGATGGCATTCAACGACGAAACGCTGGCGCGCGCGATCGCTGCCTGCCACACCCCGGTGGTATCGGCCATCGGCCATGAAACCGACTTCACCATCGCCGACTTTGTGGCCGATCTGCGCGCCCCCACTCCCTCGGCCGCTGCAGAGCTGATCAGCCCTGACCAGTTCAGCATTCGCGAACGCATCGGCGCCCGGCAACGGCGCCTGCAGCAGCAGTTTACCTGGATCCTGGGACACGCCAGCCAACGCCTGGATCATGCCCTGTTGCGGCTTGCGGCACAGCGTCCGGAGCGACAACTGCAGCGTCAGCAGCAGGATCTGCAGCGCCTGCAGGATCGCCTGCAGCGACCGCTGCAAGCAGGGTTCAGCAACTGGCAGCGTCAGCTGCAGCAGTTGCAGCAGCGCCTGCACAAGCTGCCACTTTCACAGCGTCAGCAACAGTCACAAACGCATCTGCATGGCCTCAACCGGCGGCTACAGGCGGCCTTGCAGCAGCAACTGAACCAGCAGCAGTTGCGCCTGCAGCAGCAGCAGCGCACGCTGCAGGCGATGGGACCACAGGCCGTGCTGCAACGCGGTTACGCACTGGTGTTCAGCAGCGACAGCGAGCAGGCGCTGTTTCGCCCGGAGCAATTCGACCAGGCCCGTGCCGTGCGCCTGCAGTTTCATGATTTTGCCGTCGCCGCCGACACCAGGGCACGCCCGCCGGGGCCGCCACATGACCAGGATTCCGAGCCAGACACAGCATCTTGAGCAGCTCATCAAGCGCAGCCGTTTCGTCGCGCGGGTGATGCATCTGCCGTCTCCCGAAACCTGCAGCGAACTGCTTGCGCGCCATCATGACGCATCGGCCAGCCATCACTGCTGGGCCTACAAATGCGGCGCACTGTGCCGCAGCAACGACGACGGTGAACCCGGTGGCAGCGCCGGCCGCCCGATTCTGGCCGCCATCACCGGGCAGGATTTTGATCAGACACTGGTTGTGGTGCAGCGCTGGTTCGGCGGCATCAAGCTTGGTGTCGGTGGTCTGGTCAGAGCCTATGGCGGCAGTGCGGCAAAGTGCCTGCATCAAACGCCGTCACAGCCACTGATCTCGATGGCCCGCATGCGGCTGCAATGCCGGCATGAACACATCGGCATCGTCCATGCCGCCTGTCAGGCGCACCAGGCCAATGTGCTGAGCGAGGACTGGCTGGCCGATCAGGTAAACATTGAGGTGGAACTGCCGAGAGCGCAATGCGCCACCCTGTCGCAACAGCTGTGCGATGCCAGCAGCGGACTGATACAGATCGGCGCCGGGGCTGCCCCGTCCGCTGGCTGAACAGTTACTGACTTGAACCGACCCCGGCAGCGGCGGAAGCTTCTGCGGCCGCATAGCGGGAACGCAGGATATTGATGCGCCGGAGGTATTCGGTGGTTTCCGCAAACGGTGGCACACCACCATACTGTTGCACCGCCGTCGGTCCGGCATTGTAGGCGGCCAGGGCCAGCTGCTGATCCTGATCGAATGCCTCCAGCAACTCCGCGAGATAGCGCGTGCCGGCAGCAAGATTCTGCGCCGGATCATAGGGATCGCTGACCTCCAGCATGCGTGCCGTGGCCGGCATCAGCTGCATCAGCCCCTGTGCACCAACCGGTGATGTGGCATCGACGCGAAACCCGGATTCGGCATGGATCAGCGCCCGCAGCAGGGCAGCATCAATGTCATATTGCTCGCTCAGGGCATTGATGCTGCTGGCATGGCTGTGCCGATCCAGCGCCACCGTGTGCCAGTCGATGGCGCGCTTGCAGGTGCCGTAGCAACCGATCACCTTCAGCGTGTAGCGATTGCCGGCGGGCTTGATGTTGGTGTAGTTGACGATGCCGTTTTCGTCGGTGTACTTGTACACCTGTGCCGCACCTGGCTGCGACCACAGCCCCAAAAGCAGCCATAAGCCAGGCCACAGGCTGGCAATCCATCTCCGACAAGGCTGCTGGGCTGTTACCAATACCTGCACAAGTATTGCCTCACTCAGGGCTACGGACGGATTCGCCTGCCAGGCAAAGTGGCGAAGGCATAGTCATTCTACATCGAGCCGCTTTAACACCGCAGGCGGATGCGTCCGTCGCCCCCAGCGGGCATGCCTCACGGCGTGCGTGGTCTGCGTTCTCGCTGCTTGCAGTAGTCCTGCTACAGCTGCGCAGCGACGCCTTGCCACACACGCCGTGAGACAAGCTGAATGTGGTAATACTTGTGCAGGTATTAGTATATGCATGTCTTCATTATGCCAGATGGCGCTGCCAAGTCGACATTCTGTTAGCATAGTGGGTGGTGGTCTGAGCGCCGCCACAACACCCATTGACCTGAACCACTTGCCTGAACCACTGCCGGATTCCATCATGTCAAACACCGTTATCGTCGCCCCAGTTCATCGCCTGCATGCCACACACATTCTGCTGGCCAGATCAACGCGCACGCTTGGCATGCTGCTGACTGTGCTGGCCCTGCTGTTGACAGGCTGCCAGCAAGGCGCGGATGCACCATCGGATGCCGTCGGCGATGAAGCAGCCGACACAGCCCGGAAACCTGCTGCCGAGGCAGCGGCAGAACCGGATCAGCCAGCCTCCGGGGAGGCGGACACGGCAGCCAGCAAACTTAACGCCATGTATGCCGGGTTTGATCAGGACATGATGGCGCTGAACCCGGTCAGAGCCACTTTTCGCGGCATTGACGGCTACAACGATCGCTGGGCCAATTCACTGGGCAGCGAGCATCGCCAGCGCGAACGGGCACTGCATGAGCAATACCTGCAGCAAGCCCGCGATCTCGGTGCCGATGCGCTGGCCAGTGGCGAACTCAGCGGGCAGGATCTGCTCAGTTACCAGATGTTTACCAGCGACCGCGAGATGGATCTGCGCGGCATGGCCTACCCCGATTATCTGATGCCGGTGAACCAATTCCGCAATCCGGTCAACTTCTTTGTCCAGCTGGGCAGCGGCAACAACGCACAGCCGTTCAAGACCGCTGAGGATTACCGCAACTTCATCCGTCGCGCTGAGGATTTCAGCGTGTTCATCGAGCAGGCCATCAGCAACATGCGCGACGGCATGGCACAGGGCTATACCCAGCCACGCGCGCTGATGGTCAAGGTGCTGCCACAACTGGCTGCACATCTGGTCGATGACGTTGAATCCAGCCTGTTCTACAATCCTCTGCGCAGCCTGCCAGAGGGTCTGGATGCAACAGAACGCGAACAGCTGATCGCCGACTACAGCGCCATGATCAGCGACACGCTGATCCCGTGCATCCGCAGCCTGCACGATTTCATCGAGCGTGAATACCTGCCGGCAGCACGCGAAACCGCCGGCATGAACCATCTGCCCGATGGCGATGAGTGGTATGCCTATCTGGTTGAACGCACCACCACCACCGATCTGACCCCCGATCGCATCCACCAGATCGGGCTGGCAGAAGTGGCCCGAATTCACGCAGAAATTCGTGATGTCATGGAGCAAACCGGATTCGACGGCGACATGCAGGCGTTTTTCGAGTTCACCAAAAACGATCCGCAGTTCCAGTTTGAATCGCGTGAGGCCATGCTGGCGGCCTACAACAGTCTGCTCGAAGAAGTCGATGCCGCCGCCGACAAACTGTTCAAGCTGAAACCGGCAGCCGCTTTTGAAATCCGTCCGGTCGAGGCGTACCGCGAGCAGAGTGCTTCTGCCGGCTCCTACCAGCGGCCTGCTGCCGACGGCTCGCGTCCAGGCATTTTTTATCTGAACACCTACGATCTCAGTGCCCGTCCGAGCTGGGGCATGACCACGCTGTTTCTGCATGAGGCCATTCCCGGGCATCACTTCCAGCTGGCCCTGCAGCAGGAACTGCAGGGACTGCCGGCATTCCGCCGTTTTGGTGGCGACACCGCCTATGTCGAGGGTTGGGGCCTGTATGCCGAAGCGCTGGGCAAGGAAATGGGCGTGTATGACGATCCCTACCAGTATTACGGCACGCTGACGGCTGAGTTGTGGCGCGCGATCCGCCTGGTGGTCGATACCGGCCTGCATCTGAAGGGCTGGAGCCGGGAACAGGTGCTGGAGTACATGTACACCAACGCACCGGTGGCCGAGGCGCGTGCGGTGTCCGAAGCCGAACGCTTCATGGCCATCCCATCGCAGGCGCTGGCTTACAAGATCGGGCAGCTGAAGATACAGGAACTGCGCGCCAGAGCCGAAGCCGAACTCGGCGCTGCGTTTGCTGTGCGCGACTTCCACGCCCTGGTGCTGGGCAGCGGCTCGCTGCCACTGAACATACTCGAACAGCGGGTGAATGACTGGATAAAAAGCCGCCAGAGCGGCAGCTCCAGTCTCGACAGCTGAGCTGCAACAGCAACCGGTCGCAAGCCGTGCAGGCCAGTTTTCTGTTTCATGACTATGAGACCTTCGGCACCAATCCGGCGCTGGACCGGGCCTGCCAGTTTGCCGCCGTGCGCACCGATGCCGACTTCAAGCCCAGCGGTGATCCGCTGGTGGTCTATTGTCAGCCCGGTGAGGAACGCCTGCCGCATCCGCAGGCCTGCCTGATCACCGGCATCACGCCGCAGCTGGCGCAGCGCGAGGGTCTGTGCGAGGCGGACTTCACCGCCGCCATCGAAGCCGCTGTCAGTGTGCCGCTGACCTGCACGCTGGGCTACAACAACTTCCGCTTTGACGACGAGTTCACCCGCAATCTGCTTTACCGCAATCTGTATGATCCCTACACCCATGAATGGAAAAACGGCAACAGCCGGTTTGACCTGATCGACCTCACGCGCATGTTCTCTGCGTTGCGACCCGACGGCATCAACTGGCCGCAGCATGAGGATGGCACGCCCTCTTACCGGCTGGAGGATCTGGCAGCGGCCAACGCGCTGGAACACGGCCAGGCACACGATGCACTGGCAGATGTGCGGGCCACCATCGGTCTGGCCCGCCTGCTGGCTCAGGCCAATCCAAAACTGTGGCAATGGGGACTGTCTCTGCGCGACAAGCACAAGGTCGAGCAACTGTTGGCGACCCATGAGCTGCTGCTGCACAGCTCTTCGCGTTACCCCGCCAAGCAGCACTGTACGGCGCTGATCACCCCGCTGGCGCGTCACCCTGACATCGCCAGCCAGATGATTGTCTATGACCTCAGTGTCGATCCACGCCAGTTTGCCGGACTCGACAGCGACCAGCTTGAAGACCTGCTGTTTACCAGCAGCGCTGACCTGCCCGAGGATTACCAGCGGCTGCCGGTGAAGACCATCAAACTCAACCGGGCACCGATGCTGGCTCCCATCAACACCCTGCCGGATGTATCCGGCAAGACGCCGGGAACGGATATCGAGGCCGCCCGGCGACACCGTGAGCACCTGCAGGCCGATGCCGCCCTGTCGCGGCGCATTGTGGGCCTGTTTGCACAGCGGCAGTTCCATGCTGTCACAGATCCGGACCGGATGATTTATCAGGGCTTTTTTTCCTCGGCAGATCGTGCTCTGCTGCAGCGACTGCGCCAGACCAACTGCCGGGACTGGCCACACCCACTGCCCGCACACGACGATGAGCGCATCCCCGAAATGCTGTTTCGCTATCGCGCCCGCAACCATCCCGACAGCCTCACGCCAGCGGAGCAGCAACACTGGCATGAACACTGTCGCCGTACCCTCAGCGACTGCGATCATCTGCCGCTGCAGGACTATCTGCAGCTGCTGCAGCAGCTGCGCCTGGATGCATCAACCACCGCCAGTCACGGCGATGCTGCTCTCAGCGTACTGGATCAGCTGCAGGCCTGGGCCCTGCAGCTGGCACGCACGCACGCAATCGATCTCAACCCGGATTATTCATGACCCTGCAAACCCTGGTCGAGCAGACCATCGCCCGTGTGGGCAAGCGCCTGATCGTCGGCACACCGCTGGGCCTGGGCAAACCCAACCCGGTGCTGAACGCCTTCTACCGCCATGCACAGCAGCATGCCGATGTAGAACTGATCATTTTTACCGCCTTGTCGCTGGCGGTACCGACCGCCGGCAAGGGGCTGCAGCAACGCTTTCTGGCCCCATTTCTGCAGCGGCATTTCGGTGCCGATTACCCGCATCTGGAGTATCTGCGCGATTTGCAAAAACAGCAATTGCCGGACAATGTCACGGTGCACGAGTTCTACCTGCAATCCGGCAGCATGCTGCACAATGACACCGCACAGCAGAACTACATCAGCAGCAACTACACCCACGTCGCCCGCGACATGGACAACATTGGCGTCAATGTCATCTGCCAGATGGTGGCCAGCAATGGCGATGCCGCCAATCCGCGCTACAGCCTGAGCTGCAATCCGGATGTCACGCTGGATCTGCTGGACCGGGTGGCCGCGCGGCGCGACCAGGTGGTCACCATCGCCATGGTCAACCCGGGACTGCCGTACATGGCCGGTGATGCCGAGGTGGGTGCCGACTTTTTCGATCATATCATCGATGATCCGGCGCTGTATCACCTGCCGTTTGCGGTGCCGCGCGGCCCGGTGGGGCTGGCCGAGCACATGATCGGGGTTTATGCCAGCACGCTGCTGCGCGATGGCGGCACCCTGCAGATCGGCATCGGCGCACTGGGTGACGCCATCTGTCACGCCGCCATTCTGCGCCAGCAGCAACCGCAATCCTATCAGCAGTTGCTGCAGGCGCTGAACATCGAGCAGCGCTACGCTGAGCTGCTGCGCGATCACGGCGGCAGCAAACCGTTCGTGAAAGGACTGTATGCGGCCAGCGAAATGTTCATGGACGGCTTTCTGCACCTGTATGAGGCCGGCATCCTGCGCCGTCAGGTGTACGACGACGTCGGTCTGCAAACCGTCCTCAACAGCTTTGTCGAAGCATGCCCCGCCAGCGACGTGCTGCTGCAGGCGCTGGCCGCGCATGGCGTCATCAACCATGCCCTGCGACCGCATGAGCTGGACTGGCTGCAGCATTGGGGGCTGCTGCATGTCGAGACCAGCCTCAACGATGAATACCTGAACCGGGGTGATCACAGCACCCCGGCGCTGATCGATCAGGAACGCGATTTCAGTGACCGCATCAGCCCGTTTCTTGGTCCCGGCCTGCGCCATGGCAAACTGCTGCACGCTGCCTTCTTCCTCGGCTCAAAGTGGTTTTACACCAGCCTGCAGGAGATGCCGGACAGCGAGCGGGCAAAGTTCATGATGACGCGCGTATCACGCATCAACCAGCTGTACGGCGGCGAGGAGCTGGATCGTGTGCAACGACACCGGGCGCGCTTCGTCAACACCTGCATGAAAATGACCCTGCTTGGGGCAGCGGTATCGGATCAGCTCGCCGATGCCCGCCTGGTCAGCGGCGTTGGCGGTCAGTACAATTTCGTCGCCATGGGCCACGCGCTGGATGAATCGCGCTCCATTCTCATGTTGCGCAGCGTGCGCGAAGCCATGAGCGGACTGGAAAGCAATATCGTCTGGGAGTATCCGCAACAGACCATACCTCGGCATCTGCGCGACATCGTCATCACCGAGTACGGCATTGCCGATCTGCGCGGTCAGCATGATGCCGAATGCATCAAGCGCATGATCTGCATCGCCGACAGCCGTTTCCAGCAGGCGCTGCGACAGCAGGCGATCGCTGCCGGCAAACTGGAAGCGATCTGGCAGGTACCTGCAGAATGTGGACACAATACACCTGCAGGACTGCAGCAGCGGCTGTCAGCGGAACTTGCTGCCAGCTTGCCACGCTGGCCGTTCGGCAGCGATCTGGACAGCGATGAGCTGGCGCTGGCGGCGGCGTTGAAATGGTTGCAGCGACAGCCGAAATGGAAGCTGCCATGGCTGGCGCTGCTAACCACGCCGGAGGTACAGCGACAATCACAACGGTTGCAAAGAATGCAGATGGAAACCGTCAAAGGGTTCAAAAACCGGCTGGAAAAACGGCTTTTGCGGCGCGCGCTCTATCAGCAAAAAAATTGACAGTCAAGCTTTTTCTGCTTAAACACAGAATATTTACTCACAAGCAGCGCCAGCGCTTGTATGACAGTCAAGTTACAAAATTTTTATCTTTTGCTTTCTCAATTAGTTGTCATAAAATCATGATTTAATTGATTTTATTGCAATGTGATCAATTTTTAGCCAATCTGCACGCAGTCAATGGCAACTTGGCTGCCGGCATTTCATACACAGACTTATCCACAGCCTTTGTGGATAATTGCCCGCAAAAATCATACATCTGCAACCGGCTTTTTCCTACAAACCGCCAGGCGATCTGCTGATGGTGACGACGCGGCTCAGATTCTAATCTGTACTCACGCCAATCAAGGCGGGGAGCCAGATCAGCCGCAACGCTGTATCAGGCGGACATTTCAATCATCGGGACCAATGTTCCCCAGGAGTACCATCATGTTGCAGACCATCAGAAACATCACCGCCATCACCGTTTTGCTGTGTGCCCTGATCAGCGGCATCACACTGGCCGCAGAACCGGTCAACATCAACCAGGCCTCGGCTGAGGAAATCGCGCTGAATGTGAAAGGCATCGGCAGCAGCAAAGCAGCGGCGATTGTCGCCTACCGCGATCAGAACGGACCGTTCACCCACGTCGATGAACTGGTCAATGTGAAAGGCATCGGCCTGGCCACGGTGGACAAGAACCGTGACCTGCTGCGGGTCAGCGATCAGCAGTAAGCGGATCACAGACTGTCGGTATACCGGCAAAATCTGATCCGCCAAGCCAGGACAACTGACACTGCGAACAATAACAACAACATTCCGGGGGGCCGGATCCGCCTGCAGTCTCTGCAGGCGGTTTTTTATGTTTTAGTGGGTTGCAGGCCTGTCTGGCCATTCTCCCGCTGCAATGATTACTGCGACGATCAACGCAAGCATGCCGGGAGCGACAAGGATCTCAGCGCATCGGCAGCCGATGATTGAATGCCAGTGCCAGGGTGTTTTTGTCGACGTATTCAAGATCACCACCGGATGGCACGCCCTGGGCGATGCGGGTCAGTTCTACCTGATGTCTTGATGCCAGTTCACGAATGTAGTGCGCGGTGGCCTCGCCTTCGATGCTGGCATTGGTGGCGACAATCAGCTCACTGATCAGATTGGCTGCCAGCTGCTGTTCGAGTTCGGCCATGCCGATCTGTTCCGGCCCGATACCGTCCAGCGGTGACAACCGCCCCAGCAGCACGAAATAACGTCCGGAATAGACCCCGGCATGCTCTAGCGCCATCACATCGGCAGGGGTTTCCACCACACAGCACAGGCTCTGATCACGGTTCTGGTTGCGGCAGATGCCACACAGCTCGGTCACGGCCAGATTGCGGCATTGGCGGCAGTGGCGCACTTCACTCATCGCCAGCTGCAGTGCTGCAGCCAGCTCACGGGCACCGCTGCGATTGCGCTCCAGCAAGTGCAGCGCCATGCGCTGGGCGCTGCGCTGGCCCACACCGGGCAGCACCTGCAAGGTACGCAACAGGTATTGCAGGGCGTCCTCGCCGGAGTCCTGCTGCGGCTGACCCTGCTGTGATGATGGACTCATGACCGCTGCTGGCTGGGGCGCATCGCCCAGAGGCATCGTGCTGGCGCAATCAGCCGAACAGTCCCGGCGGCAACGGCAGCCCACCGGTGGCATCACTGAGCTTTTCCTGGGTGGCGGTGCGCACTTTCTGCCCGGCGTCATTGAACGCCGCGGCAATCAGGTCTTCCAGCATTTCCCGATCATCCAGTGCTGAAGCATCCAGCTGAACCCGCTGTACCAGGTACTTGCCGTTCATCTGCACCTTCACCAGACCACCACCGGCCTGACCGGAAATGCTCAGATTTTCAATTTCCTGCTGTGCTTTCTGTACGCCCTGCTGCAACTTCTGTGCCTGTTGCATCATGTTGCCCAATTGTCCTTTGATCATAGCTGTGTTCCAAATCTCTGGTCAGTGCAGTGTAGAAGGTTTCACCGAGCCCGGCACGATTTCAGCACCAAATGTCTGCATCATGGCATTGATGGCTGGATCCTGTTGCACGGCGAGCAGCGCCTGCTGATGTTTTTCGTCATCGGCAGCGGCGGCCTCACTGGCAGGCGTGGTCAATGGTTCGTGGCTGAGTTCGATCTGTATGCGACAATCCCGCTGCAGACTGGCTGTCAGTGCCTGATGCAGCTCTTCCATGCTGTGCTCATTGCGCAGGTGCTCATCGTCTGCCGCCAGCAGAAACTTCAGCACACCGGCAGCGCTGTCAACGGTCTGCAATTGCAGATGGCTGGCCAGCAGCAGCGCAGGTCCCTGCAAGCCCAGACTGGCGCAACACTTTGACCACTGCCCAGGTTGCAGCGGCAGCTGGTCGCTGGCGGTACGCGGCGATGGGCGGCCAGCTGAGTCAGCGGCATGCGGCGGCTGACCGGGCAATTCTGGCTTGTCCGTCGTGCTGTCGATTGGTGTCGGCGCCGACGGCGCGGGGGTTGCAGTTGCATCAATGGCCGCATTAGTGGCCGCACTGCTGTCCGCCTGGTCGTCTTCAGACCGGGCGCTGTCGTCGCCTGCATTGCTGTCGGTTGGTGTTGAACACACTGGCGCGGGCCGGAACACCAGCATGCGCAGCAGCGTCATCTCCAGACCGACGCGTGGGTCCGGTGCCAGCTTCAGATCTTCCTGACCCTTGATCGCAATCTGATAAAACAGCTGCACATCCTCCACCGCCAGGCGCTTGCTCATGCTGCGCAGCAGATCCATGTCCGGTTCCGCGGGCAGATCATAATCCGGCAGCAGCTGCAACAGGCTGATCCGGTGCAGACTCTGGGCCAACTGAGCCAGCACCCGCTCCGGGCTGTTGCCCGCAGCATTGATTTCCCCACAAACCTCGATCAGCGCAGCGGCATCGCCCGCGGCCAGAGCTTGCAGCAGGCCGGTCAGGTACCGATCCGAAAGCATGCCCAGCATGGTCATGACCGCTTCCGGCTGCAGGCTGCCATCACTGTATGACAGAGCCTGATCCAGCAGGCTGAGTCCGTCACGCACACTGCCATCGGCCGCTGCGGCAATGTAGCCCAGCGCGGTCTCGTCAGTGGCCAGACCCTCGGCTGCCAGTTTCTGCTGCATGAAGCTGCGCAGCACAGCGGCATCGACGCGGCGCAGATTGAAGCGCAGACACCGTGACAGTATGGTCACCGGCAGCTTTTGCGGATCGGTGGTGGCAAGGATGAATTTGACGTGCGCCGGCGATTCTTCCAGCGTCTTCAGCAGCGCATTGAAGCTGTGTCCGGACAGCATGTGCACTTCGTCGATCAGGTAAATCTTGTAGCGCCCGCTGGTGGGGGCAAACTGCACATTGTCGAGCAGATCGCGGGTGTCCTCGACGCGCGTGCGCGAGGCCGCATCGACTTCGATCAGGTCAACAAAGCGACTGGCATCAATGGCGACACAGGCACCGCACTCACCGCAGGGATCGGCGCTGACACCGGTTTCACAGTTCAGGCATTTGGCGAGAATGCGTGCCAGCGTGGTCTTGCCGACACCGCGCGTGCCAGTGAACAGAAAGGCATGATGCACGCGGTTGGCATTGAGGCCGTTCTGCAATGCCCTCACCACCGGCTCCTGCCCCACCAGTTCGGCGAAAGTCTTTGGCCGCCAGCGTCTGGCCGGCACCAGGTAGTCGCTGTCGCCGGATGTCTGCGTCTGGCTGGTCAGCAGGCTGCCGGTTGTTGCTGGGGATTCGGAATCTGCGCTCATGTGCTGTGTGTCGATATGGGAGGCGGCCCCTGACAGCCTTGACCCGGCACCCGAATCTGACTGCGACCGCTGCTCCCTTCCGGGCCTGACGGGGTTGACAGTTGATCGTCGCGGGCGGACCACCAGGAGCCACCATGAACGTATATGGTAACGAATTGCGGCATGACAATGGTCATCGCCGCAGCCTGCAGCAGTGCTGCAGGCTCTAGAAAGGGATGCTGGGTGAGCTCAGAAGCCGATGCGGTATTCCACGCCCCAGATGCGCGGCTCGTTGACAAAGCCGGTCAGGTTGTTGAAATCGATGCCACCGACAATGGTGGTGTTGTCGGTGATGTTGCGCACGAACAGGGCTGCTTCCTGGTTACCCAGATCCCACTGGTAACCCACTCTCACCCCGCCTTCCAGCAGCGACTCGCCGCGGAACTCGGCGGAATCGTAGAGAAAGAAATTGACGGCGGAACGATACGCCCAGTCAGTGAAGAAGAACACTTCGCCCTCACCGACGGGAATGCCATAACGCAGCGTGCTGTTGGCGACCCAGCGCGGTGCCTGCGGCAAGCGGTTGCCGTCGATCGAGACCGTGCCCGGCACATCTCCGGCCGGATCAAGCACGGTACAACCGCCGCCACAGGGCTGGATGAACAGTTGATCGTCCTTGATTTCGGTGTCGTTGAAACTGAGTCCGGCGGTCAAGGTCAGGTTCTGCGAGACAAAGGCCTCCACGTCCAGCTCGAAGCCACGGCCAACGGTTTTGTCGGCGTTGATCAGCTGGTTGAAGTTGGCCTGACCACCAACGGCGGTCAGTTGCTGATCATCAATGATGTAGTTGAACAGGGAGAAGTTGGCGCGAACGCGGTTGTCCAGCATCAGCGATTTGACCCCCAGCTCAAAGGAGTGCAGCACCTCGGTATCGGCCACCGAAATGGTGTCACCGAACAGCAGACGTCCCTGCACGCTGGGAGCACGGAAACCCCGGGCGATGCGGGCATAGTAGTTGACCGCATCGGTGGCAGCAAAATTGAGGCTGACATCGCCACTGAACTCGGTATCACGCGGTTTTGCCGTGAGCACGCCGGTGGCCCCTCCACCAATCGGCGATTGCGTGCGCTGGGCGCGGAAGTCCTTCTCGTCATGCGAGATGCGACCGCCAACCTGCAGCGTCAGCCGATCAGTCAGGTCAAAGGTGCCGGACAGAAATGCGGCCACCGTGGTCGCTTCCTGTTCCTGTTGCGCAAAACCGTCCTGCACGCCACCGGCCAGCGTGTTGAAGTTGAAGCTGTCGATGGTCAGGTCTTCAAAAAAGAAGTACAGACCACCCTGCCAGTTGATCGGGCCGGAGAAATTGCTGGCGATGCGGAATTCCTCGGTGATCTGGATGTGCTCGGGCAATCCATCGGCGGATTCAGCCGGAAAGGGAATGAAACCAGGGCCGAACGGCGGCGCAAAGGACGCGCCGAAGCCACCATCCACATCACCTCGACTGAGGATGTCGGCATGCTCGACACCAGTGATCGAGGTCACGGTGTAATCACCGGCTTCCCAGCTCAATGTCAATGAACCGCCAAATGCATCCAGATCCTGGAAGTTGGTGCCATCAATGGACACCTCCCGGCGCCTGAAATCATCCACCAGATCGTTGCTGCCGGGCTGGATGATGTTGGCACGGAACAGGCGCGCGGTACCATCCAGACTGCGGAAATGAAAGTTGGTCAATGCGCTAAAGCCATCGCCATTGTCATAGAGAAACTGCAGGCGGCCGGCGACTTCGTCATAACCTTCCAGCGCATCATCCTCGCCGGTGAAAGTGTTGTCGACATAGTCATCGCGACGCTGGAACAACACCGACAGGCGACTGGACCAGTTGTCGGACAGGGCACCACCCACAGCACCTTCAAAATTGACCATGTTGAAGCGACCATAGTTGATCTGGGCATAGCCATCGGCAACCTGACTGGGTTTGCGCGATTCCAGAATCACTGCACCCGCGGGTGTGTTGCGACCAAACAGTGTGCCCTGCGGACCGCGCAGATTTTCCACCCGTTCGATGTCAAAGATCGGAAACCCTTTCAGAATCGGGTTTTCCTGCACCACACCGTCGACCACGAAGGACACCGGCTGGGAGGCGTTGAGATCAAAATCGGTGTTGCCGAGACCACGCACATAAAAGCGTGGAAAGGCGCGACCGAAGGACGATTCGATCTGCAGGCTGGGCAACCTGGACGACAGCTGACGGATGTCAAAGCCACCGGAACCCAGCACATCCAGCGCCTCACCACTGAGCACCGCCACGGAAATCGGCACATCCTGGATGTTTTCCTCACGCTTTTGCGCGGTCACCGTCACCGCCTGCAGGGCCTTGGGCGATTCCTCGTCTTCTGCATCGGTGTCGTCCTGCGCCTGCGCCGCGACACTGGCCATGGCCAGCATGCTGATCAGCACGAGACTGATCCAGATGCGCACAGCACCTGCCCAAATGCCCTGACTGACGCCGGAGCTGCCACAGTTTTGATTGATATGATTCATGGTTCCCGCCTGAATATCAGTGAGTTGTAAACGAAAGCAAAAAAATCTATTAGCCCGGCAACCAGGCTGCCCGACCAGCCCTCGCGGACGGTCGAAACACTGATCGCCATATGTCTGTACTGGTTGGATGTGCCTTTGCTACCCTGCTGCACCTTGTCCCAGGTTTCTTTTCCAGCACTTGAAGCCGCAACTAAGATAGCAAAAAAACTGCGCGCATTACGATTTTTTTACAAATAAACCCGAATCGCATCAGCCACTTCATGCCTTATCCGGTCGATCCGGACCCACCGCCGACAGCCTCAGTCGCCGCCGGCGGCGCAGCAGCGGATCGATGGTGAACAACAGCAGCGACAGCCAGATCCCGCAGAAGGCCAACAGTCTGACCTGATCGAACGGCTCGTGAAAAATGAACACCGCGAGCAGAAAACTGATCGTCGGCGCCAGATACTGCACGAAGCCGACCACCGACAGATCCAGATTCTTCGCGGCGACATTGAATGCCAGCAGGGGCAACAGCGTGACCAGACCGGAGCCCATCAACAGCAGATTGATGGCGACATCGCCGTGACCAAACGCGAACGGCTGATCCGGACCAAGCCACAGAAACCAGGCCGCCACCGGCACGCTGAGCAGGATGGCTTCCCACAGCAGCCCTTTCAGTGGCCCCACTGCCAGTTGTTTGCGCACCAGTCCGTAAAAGCCGAAACTGACCGCCAGCGTGAGCGCGACCCAGGGCAGCTTGCCGATGTGCATGGCCATCCAGGTGGTCGACACCGCCGCCACCGCAAATGCCAGCCAGCGCAAGCGCGACAGCTGCTCGCCAAGAAACAGCATGCCCAGCACGACACTGACCAGCGGATTGATAAAATAGCCGAGGCTGGTGGCCAGCACCTGATCGTGAATCACTGCCCAGACAAACACCAGCCAGTTGATGGCCACCAGCGTGCCGCTGAGCAGCAGCATGGCCAGCTCCCGGCGCTTGAGTTGCAGGCCACGCCAGAATCCCGGCCCGTCACGCCAGAGCAGAAAGGCGCTGAGAAACACCGCCGACCAGATGATGCGGTGGCCGATGATCTCGGCTGCCGGCACTGCCGCCAGCAACTTGAAATACAGCGGTGCCACACCCCAGAAACTGAACGCGAACAGTGCCGCTGCCAGCCCGGTGGCCACAGGTGAGATGGTTTTCATAGGCTTGCTTCAGGCCGGGACAGTTACAGCATGATGACGGATTATGCCGGCGATGGTCGTTGGATGCGCAGCGGTGGCTGGAAAGCGACATACATGCCGTCAGCCTTCCTGACGCAGACCCACAAAGGTGCCGCCATTTTGTGCCGTCAGTTCGCGCATCAGCACAGCAAAGCTGATGCCGCTGTTGCTGACGCCGCGCGGCAGATACTGCGATGGAAAGCCGATGGCATGAATGCGCACCGATGGTTTGCCATCCGGGCCTTTCGGATTGAGCATGGCAACCCGATCCAACACCGGTTGCAGCGTGCTGCCACCAAATTCGTCACCAAACACATAAATGCTGAAGGACTCGCTGCGGCGAGCAAACATGCGCATGGCCGATTCGATGCCCTCCACTGGTGACGAGTTGGAAAATGGCTGCCACAGGCGCAGACGCTCGATCACCTGCTGGCGCAGCACCGGGGTGTCCGGGATCCACTGCCCGGCGTACTGCTGGAACATCAACTCGCCCATGTCGTTCATGATCTGGATGCCGCGCACGCGCGGGTACACCGACAGCACCTCCTCCACCTTGCGCACCACCGCAGGCCAGATGCGCTGCATGCTGCCGGAAGTATCGATGATGAAAACGATGTGCTCACTGTCGATGGGAATGCCACCGATGGCATCGTCACGGCGTTCACTGGATTGCTGCAGTCGGCGCATTTCCTCGGTCAGGGACTGTCGCGCTTGCGCCAGTCGCTCGCTGACTGTACTCAGGGCACGCTGATCCAGTGCCCGCTCGCCCTGCTCGCTGGCCTGTGGCCGCAGCGCCTGCAGGCGCTTTTGCATGGCTTGTTTTTCCGCCTCGATCTCGGCCAGGTATGCCTGCTTGCTGGCGATGTCCTGCTGGATCGCAGGTATTTCCAGCGCCAATTGCTGCGCGCGCTGCTGCAACTGATCGCGCGCTTCGGTTTCACGCACCGGCTCAGCGGTCTTGGTGATCACCAGCAGCATGACAATGGCACCAAAGCCGGAACTGATGACGTCCAGAAACGACAGCAGGTTGGCCTGCAGACCACTTTTGCGCCGCTTCAGTATCGCCATGATTGACTCACTGTCTGTTTCATGGCCAATCGTCCGGTGGTGACAGCAGCACGCCGCCGGTCAGTTGCGACAGCTGCCAGAAAGCACTGGCAGCAAACGGATCGCCCTCCATCGGCAACAGTATCGTGTTCACCGGCACCACCCTGGGCACCACCCGGATTGCCTCGCTGAACATGGTGAGACGGCGCCGGGAACTGACCAGACCCTGCTCATTGGCCATCAGCCCCTGGGTTGGCAGGCCATCGGTGATCAGGTAGATGTTGTCGGTGCGCGGGGTGATCGCAGCGGTGGCAGCGAAGGCTCGATACAGGCTGGTGCCCGAACCTGGCACCACCTGACGCAATGCTGCCAGCGCCTGGGTCAGGCCCGGTTCACCGGTCACCTTGAGCCAGGTACCGGTGGTGTCGGGCAGCACCGAGCGGGTTTCATTGTTGAACAGGTAGATCTGGAAACTGGACTCGCGCGGTATCTGCGCCGCCAGCCACTCCACCGTGGCCAGCGTGCGCTGCCATTTTGGTGCGGCGCGACGATCGTCGTCGGACATGTTGCGCCGGCGAATGGTGCCGACAATGGTCGGATCCAGCATGCTGGCCGAGGCATCGACCAGAAACAGAATGCGGCTGCCGCTGATCTTCAACCCGGTCAGATACTGCCGGTCACCGTCATCCAGTCGCTCAATATTGGCGTTGTTGTCCTGGCTGCGGGCCTGCTCGCGCAGGTTTGCGACCCGCTGCTCCAGCGCGCTGACCTCCTGTTGCAGGGATTTGACTCTGGCACGCTGCGCGGCCAGTTCTGGCGCTGGCGGCGCGTCGTCTTCCAACTGCTGCGACAGGCGGTCAATGGCGGCGCGCATGCCTGCCAGCTCGGCCTCAGTGTCGCGGATGGCCTGGCCGAGTTCGTCGGCCTGGTACTGGAATTCGATATGGCGTGCCTGCTGCTCGCCCACCGACGCCTGCAGCTCGGCGTAGGATTCCTGCGAGCGCTGTTCGCTGGCATGATTGATGATCAGAAACAGCAGGATGACCGACCCCAGTCCGACCGACATGACATCCAGGAAGGACAGGCTGAAAGTCAGTTCTTCGCGCCTTGCCATGGCCGCAGGCTCGCTCAGTGAACCTGTCGCAACAGCACGAACTGCTCGCCGGCAACCGTGATGCGATCACCGGCTTGCAGCGACGGCGGCGACCCGGTGGCAGCCATTGCCACCGGCTCGGCGTTGATCTGCAGGGCCGCCATGGCCTGCGCGGAACCCGGCTGCAGACTGACCCGACCATCGCTATGGCGCAGCAATCGTGCCACGCTGGCGGGTGCCAGCTGGCCAGGACCTGGCGGCGGCAGTTCCAGGCCAGCGTCATCAAGACGCCACAGCGACACGCCATCGCTGAGGTGCGTCGGCGGCAGTGCTGCACTGGTTGTTGGGATTGCACTGTTTGTTTTGGCATCGGCGTCGGCCAATGCCAGCACCAGGTGATGACGCACCGCGTCCGCATCATCACTGATCAGATCGGCGGCAATGCGCAGCAGGTGGCTGCTCACCGTGTCGTCGGCGACCACATGCACCTCAGCGTGCTGCTGCAGCTGCTCGACCAGCCCCGGCAATAGCGTCAATCGCTGCCGCAGCAGCAGCGGACGCTGCCGCGCAGCTGCCTGCTGTAACAGTGGTGCATACAATTCTGCTGCGGCGGCACTGAAGTGCTCCCGCTCCAGTTCAATGTTGAAGTCATGGCCGCCGGCGCTCAGCTTGAGCTGCAACTGCGGCTGTGTTGTCAGTCGCTGCAACCAGCCCGGCAGCTCGTCGTAAAGCTGCTGCTCACTGGCGGCGTTGTGCAGCGGATCATACCGGGTGCGTTGCAAAAACGCCTCCGCAATCATGTGTGCCCAGCGATCGTACAGCGCAGCCAGTCCATGACGCACCACATCAGTCTGCTGCAGCGGCGTGGTCGCCTCCGTGCTGACCTGGCCGGCACGGATCTGCAAGGGTTCCAGCAGCAGCCGATGCCACTGTGCATCGACACAGACCAGTTCGTCGTCAGCCGCAGCGGCATCGACCTGCCAGTGACTGGCCGCTGCCGCCACCGCCGACGCCACCACGCTGCGCACCGGCATGTCACAGGCACGGGCAATGCCGAGCAGGGTACTCAGACGCTCGGGATCGAAGTCCCCACCCACGGTGAGCAGCACCTGGTCATAGTCTGCCGCCAGCGGCGTCCACAGTTCGCGCAGGTGATACCAGGCCAGATCGGCGTGGGTGCGGGCCGGACCCAGTGCGCGCGGCAGTGGTGTCTGACTCAGTTGATGCCAGAAGCGATCACTGCCGGCACGCGGATTGGTGCGGAATTGCGCCGCCGCCTGCTCGCCGGTAAGCAGTTCGCCATGCTGCAAAAAAGCCAGCCCGGGCGACTGCCGCAGCAGGCCGCTGGCATCACTGATGCGGATGCCGGCGTCATTGATGTCGATCAGACAGCGATTCACACACGCACCTTCATGTGCTGGATCAGATCGCGATCACAGGCGGTCTGGGTGTCCAGCACCAGCCGCTCCTGCAGTTGTTGCAGCTGATACAGCGCAAACATCACCACGATACTGAGCAGCAGCGCCACCAGGGTGGAGTTGAAGGCCGTGCCCAGACTTGCGGTGACCCCGGTGATGTTGCCCTCCACCGCCTGATGCGCCAGCGCCAGTGCACCGCCGATGCCGCGCACGGTGCCGATGAAGCCGATGGACGGAATGGCCCAGGCGATGTAGCGCACCATGGCCAGCTCTGAATCCATGCGCTCGTGTTCGGCGGTGCACACCGAATCCACTGCCTCGGACACGTTCTGCAGGTTGTGGGTGGCCTGAAAGCGGCGCAGGGCGCTGTGCAGGGCACGTGCATACAGGGATTCGCGCGCCGCCGGCTCCAGTGCCTCGATGGCGCGGGCATAATCGCGCGCATCCTCGACCAGAATGCTCTGCCCCTCGATCACCGAGATCAGGTCGCGCTGCAACTGCTGGCGCTCGAAATACACATTGCGCAGCTTGCCGCCCATGATCAGCAGCGCCCACAACAGCAGAATGATGCAGATTTCCTGTTCCGGATCACGCAGGATGATCCACACCGAGCGCTCCTGCGTGGCCTCGGGGTTTTCGCTCAGCGCGATCTGCTCGGCCACCATCTGTTCCTGCGCCAGTGGCCGCACAATGCCGACGTAACTGGCATGCACCAGTAGCACGATGAGCAGCAGACCGGCCATCTGGAACATGAATTCACGCGACAGCCGATTGCTCTGGCGTGACTTGGGCATGCCGGCAGCCATCAGATGTCGGCCGGGAAATCGACCGCCCGATCGGCGCCGATCTGCTCGCTGGGCACGAAGTCCAGCGGTCCGGACTGAGCCATTGCGGTCTGCTCCAGACTTCTGTCTACAGTGTCCACGTCCCGCGGCAGTGATTCATACTCGGTCAACTCCGGCGCTGGCAGCAGATCCTGCTGCTGCGGCCAGAGCATGACCACGGCCAGCAGCAGGCTGGCGCACAAGAACAGTTTCGGTAAATGCTTCATGGTCACTCCGCGTAACGGGCTATGCGAAAGCCCAGATCGTCCCGGCCGGCGGCATCGTTGTCACGCCAGCTCAGCCGCAGTTCGGTAATGCTGGCATGCCGCCAACTGGCACCACGCACCACCCACGAACTGCCGGACTCAGGCCCCAGTGGATCGCGTTGCAGCCCGGCGGCGGCATTCAGCCCGGTGCTGTAGTAATCGTTGGTCCATTCCGACACGTTGCCACCGACATCATACAGGCCCAGTTCATTCGGGCGAAAGGCACCCACCGGGGAAGCTGCAGCCCAGCCGTCCTCATAGTTGGGCATGGCGGTCTGGGTCAGTTCCCGGGCGGCCAGATCGGCATAATTGCCGGCAGAATCACCCGGCGGCATGCTCATGCCCCAGGGATATTTGAGTTCGCGGTTGCCGGCGAAGCGCGCCATCCAGGACCATTCGGCCTCGGTCGGCAGGCGATAACCGGTGGTCACCGGCTGGATCAGCTGCAGTTTGCCTGCGACGTTGGCATACGCCGGGGTCAGACCGTCCTGCTCACTCAGCCAGTTGCAATAGGCGGCGGCCTCCTGCCAGCTCACCCGCACCACCGGCTGCTGGTCAAAATCCAGCGTCTTGTCATCAACGATACCGCTGGAGTGTGACGGCCTGAAGGCACGGAATTGCGCGTTGGTCAATTCCCGCTCGGCGATGTAATAGGGCCGGGTCAGCTCCACCCGACGCTGCACCTCGTTGGCCCGGCGTCCCTGCTGGCCACGCGCCGCACCCATGACAAAACGCCCCGGCATGATCAGCCGCAGACGCTGCCCGTCACCGGTCTCGATCAGCTGAGGATAATTCTGCAAGCGAGCCTGCAGTTCGGTTTCCAGCTGCACCGACAGAGTCTGGCGCCGGGCCGGATCCGGTGTCAGCGTGTGCTTCTGCTCGACATAACCGGGCTTGCTGAATATGAATTCGGTGGGCACCGCAGGCAACCGCAGCAACTGATTGGCGACTCCGGCGTCCTTGCCGGCGATCTGCAGGCGGGTGTCAGCCGGCTCGGCGCTGATCTGCACTTCGCCCAGAATCGGCTTCAGCTTGCCGTGGTATTCACGCACGCCGTTAGGCGGCACGCGGATGCTGGTGCGCAGTGTTTCATAGCCGGGTGCGGCAAGCACGATGTCGTTGCTGCGATCCGGCTCCACCTGCAGCGTTTGCGGCGTGCGACCACTGGCCTCGCCGTTGAGGCGGATGCTGACCGCACTGGGTTCACTGCTGACGCGGATGCTCGCCGGCGCGCGCTCCAGCACCACCTCCGGCAGCTGCACTTTTTCGCTGCCGGCAATGGTCACCGTTTCGGTCCATGCCCGATAGCCCGATTTGCTGACCCGGATTTCGTGTTCACCGGCATTCAGACCCAGTGTCGCCGGCGTGGTGGCCCGCGCCTCACCATCAATGCTGACCTGTGCCTCAGCCGGGGTGGAGCTGATAATGAGCTGGGCCTGTGGCAGCAGCGTCACAGTGACCTGCTGGGCCTCGTCCAGCCCGGCCACCTGCAGCGACTGACGCAGTGGCTGATAACCTTCAGCCTGGAACAGCAGCTCGTAATCACCGCCTTCCAGCAGCATGCCGGTCAATGGCGTGACACCTGCCATTTCGTCGTTGATGGTGAGTTCGGCAGGCACCGGGGTGCTGGCAAAATCCACCCGTCCCGGCAACGGCTGCAGCTCGAAAGCCAGCCGTACATCGCCCTCGACAGGAATGCTGATGCCAGTATCCAGAGCCGCATAACCGGGTTTTGTGGCACGCAGGCGATAGTCACCGGGCCGCGCCAGCAGGCGCTGATCCAGGTACCAGCTCAATCCGGAGACACTGACCTGTTCCGGTTCCGGCGTGATCACCAGACTGGCGGCACGCAGTGTGAACACATACCAGAGCAAGGCCGCTGCCAATGCACCGGCCAGCGGCAGCAGCCACAACGCCAGTGCCGGGGCCATGAAGCGGCGGCGGCGCTCGGGCGGCGGCTTGAATTCGGCTGGACGAATGGTTGGCGGCGGCTTGCGCGCAGAATCATTGCTCACGTATCGTTTTCCATGGGCTGCAGATCGGTGTCCGCAGACGATGTGGGAGGGCTCATGACATCGGCTTCGATCATCTCGGCCAGCAGCGCGCGCCACTCCCGGTACTGGAATTCGGCCGAGCCGGTTAGCCGCACAGTGTTGTCGCGCAGCGCCAGCGTGCGCGGCTGCATGTCATTGCCCAGTGAGCGTGCCAGTTCCTGCAGCGAAGCCACATGCATGTTGGTCTGGCGGCCTTTGTCGATACCGCTGGACAGCGAGTAGATGCCACCGGCAATGGCCACTGTGGACAGCGTCGAACCAAGATTTCCATCCGCTGCAGCGACACCGGCGATGCCGCCGATAATGGCCATGATCCCCAAAGCCTTGCGCGAACGCGCCTGATATTGCAACTCCCGCAGATTGCGGATTTCCTGGTAGCTGGCCGCCCGCCAGTTCTGGTAGGGCTCGGCCATGCGCTGGTGAAAATCACGGTAATACTGATCCAGCGTATCCACCATGGCTGCATCCCGCTGCGCGGCCAGATCTATGCGTGCCAGCAAGGGATCATCTGCTGGCGGCATGGCCCGCAAGCGCAGGCGGCCGCGCTCACGCTGTAGCAGCTCTGCATAGGCCTGCGGTGCCAGATCGGCGGCGAACCTGATCTCGGCAAGCTGCTGTACCGCAAGCTTGTCGACAGCTGGCAACTCCGCCCTGGCCGCGACCAGGTCGTTGGCAATGCGGTGATAGATGTCCTGAAACGGGTCATCTTCGACGGACGCAATCGCGGCACCGCGGCGACGGTTGTAAGTTCCGACATCGGCCACAGCCTGATACTGACGATCCAGCCAGACACGATCACTGGCATCCACTGCCAGGATCTGCAATCGCAGCTCATCACCGTGTGATTCAAGGATACGACCACTGATCTTCAGCTCGGCGGCAGGCGTTGCTTCGGGCACCACGCGCACATCCCCCCAGTGGCCGGACGCCTCCAGCACCTGGCGCAGATGATACGGAATGTAGCGCGCTTCAGCCGCCCTGATATCACGATAAATCTGCTGGATTTCTGGCGCTTCACCAGTCGGCAGATCGGCCTCGAACACCGTGACATTGACATTAAGCACATCGGCAGCGGGCAGTTCTGTGGTGGCCTGCCGCAGCGGTGTCAGAGGCTGCTCCGGACGCGGTGCCGGCGCCGCACAGGCACCCAGCAGCAGCACCGCTGCAAGCAGCAGGCTTGGAAACCTCACGCAAAGACGCCGTCGAGCCCGCGCAGAGTTATCCCGCGCAGAGTTATTCAGGGCCCCCCTAACCCAGGTCAGTGAACGGTGGACAGGCAGATGCATGGGCAATGATCCAGCCTCAGCTCTCAGCGCCGGGCGTTCTTGTATTGGCGATACTCTTCCCACAGTTTCTCACGCAATTCCGGGTCAGATTCGCTTTCGGCAGCCTCACGCAACTGGCGCGCGACAATGTCGTCATCGGCCCCGCCCGGAATGCCCGGCGGGGTTGGATAGCGCGCCGTGTTGTTGCCATTGCCAATGGATCCCACGCCAGACTCGCCGGTATTGACGGCACGGCCGGTTTCTGCACTGTCCTCATCCAGCGACAGTCCGGCACCGCCAATGCCTGCGCCACCGCCTGCGCGACCGGATTGTGAGCCAGCAACCGCAGCGCTGGCGTTGGCGCGGCGCAGATCGGCGTCAAAACTCTGCAGCGCCTGCAGATAACGCTGGTCGAGACCGGATTGCATCGCCTTCGCCTGATTCGTCTGGCGTTGATTGTTCTGGCCCTGAGCGGCTGCTGTCTGTCCTGCCTCCAGCATCGCGGCATTGCCAGCCATGGCTGCCGCTGCCGCCTGCTCGGCACGCGCCTGCATGGCGGCACTGACACCGGGTGTGGCGGCAGCCTGTTGTGCCGACTGCGCGGCAGCCTGCGCCGCCGCCCGAGCCGCATTCGCCGCCTGCTGCGCCGCCGCTGCCAATGTCTGATTCTGCTGCTGATGCGCGCTGCTGGCTGCGCCCTGTTCGGCTGCGGCAAGCTGTGCTGCTCTGGCTGCAGCCAGTTCCGCCGCGATTTGCGCCGCCTGGGAGGCAGCATCGGCGCGTGCTGCCTGTTCAACAGTCGCTGTCAGTGCCTGCGCCATTGCCTGCTGTCGGGCAGCAGCCTCGGCCTGGGCACTGTTCTGCGTGGTAGCCATTGCTTGCGCAGACGACTGTTCGTCAGGCGTTGGCTCAGCAGTCATCTGCTCGGCGCTAGCGCGCTGCTGTGCAACGGCTGCCTGCAGTTCAGCCAGCGCTTGTGCCGCCGCAGCGCTGGCGGCCTCTGCCGCAGCGGCGGCCTGCTCGGCGGCGGTGGCCTGCTGCTGCAGGCTGGCGGGATCTGCCTGCTGCTGCTGCTGCTGCTGCTGCTGTTGCTGTTGCTGCTGTTGCTGTTGCTGTTGTTGCTGTTGTTGCTGTTGTTGTTGCTGTTGTTGCTGTTGTTGCTGTTGTTGCTGTTGTTGCTGCTGTTGCTGGGGTTGCTGCTGTGCTTGCGGTAGCGGCAACGGCACGCTCAAGGACATTTCCGGCTTTTTTTCTTCCTGCTGCGGTTGCTGCTGCTCCGGTTTCGGTTCCGGCTTGATCACGGTCTGCTTTTCACCCTGACAGGCAGCCAGCAGAAGCATCGGCAACAATGCGGCGCATCGCAGAAAATTGGCTTGTTTTGATGATGAATGAAACATGATGTCCTGAAGATAATCGGTTGTCTCTGGCGTGGCGCATCCACGGACCTGCTGCCCCTGATCATGCTGCAGCAGCTTGGGCACCGGCAGCGCTGAACGCATCAGCACGGCGCCTCAGCATGATCACCCAGATTGACGGGCCCAATGACGGGTGATTATAGCAATACCAGTCAGGTCACCGGGGGATTGCCAGCCCCGACAGATGCCGAACCCAAGAGACCGTTTGCTGCCGCATATGTTTCAGCCGCCATGCATACATCAGTGTGATACATCCTGGCTGGGACAGCTGACGTGGCTGTGTTGGCCAGAACCTGATCCGGTTTGCAAGGTCTTTCAAACCTGTGTTAGGCTGATCGCAACAATGAAATATCAAGTTAATTCATTGTTAAATCAATGCTTTGCATTGGTTTTACTGTCACCATCGCGATTCCGTGATGGATCAGAGTTGTTCAACTCGTTCTATCAATCATTCATATCACAAGGAGCAAGCATGACATATTTCAACAAACTTATTGCAATGTTCGCCACCCTGCTGTTGCTGCTGTCGAGCAGCCTTTCAGCTCAGCAGTCCATGCCCCAGGATGCTGCGCCGCCTGCGGAAGTGCCAGTGGAAAAACTGGAAAAATTTGTCGACGCGCAGAAGTCCATTCTGGACATCCAGAAAAAATACAGCAACAAGATGGAAAACACCGACGACCAGAAGCAATCCGAGCAGTTGCGGCAACAGGCCAATCAGGAAATGGTGGTGGCGGTGGAAGAGGCCGGGCTGGATGTCGATTCCTACAATCAGATTGCCATGGCCGTGCGGGCTGATCCGGAACTGCAAAAACAGCTTGAAGACATGAACTGAGTGCCTGGAATTCGTGCTCAGGCCCAAGGCATAAGCTGACTCAAGCTGGCATGAGCCACGAAAGCCAGCATCGGCAGCCGTCGGGTCTCCCGGCGGCTCGTCGCGCATCATAGCACAGCGCGACCCGGCATCATTGTGAGGTTGCAGAATCACTGAACTGGTCTGCCAGGCGATCAATCTGTCCGCCCAGCACCGCATCCACCACCGGTGCCAGCGCCAGCAGATCTGCATCAGAGACACCGGCAACGAAATACTTCCAGTGCACCACCGTCTCACGTTCGCTACTGGCAGCCAGCGACCAGATCATGGTGCCATGCAGACCGAGCTCTTGCAATGGACCCAGTCCGCCCTGCATGATTACTTTGTCGCCCTTACTAATACCTGCACAAGTATTGCCTCACTCAGGGCTACGGACGGATTCGCCTGCCAGGCAAAGTGGCGAAGGCATAGTCATTCTACGTCGAGCCGCTTTAACACCGCAGGCGGATGCGTCCGTCGCCCCCAGCGGGCTTGCCTCACGGCATGCGTGGTCTGCGTTCTCGCTGCTTGCAGTAGTCCTGCTACAGCTGCGCAGCGACGCCTTGCCACACACGACGTGAGACAAGCTGAATGTGGTAATACTTGTGCAGGTATTAGTAAGCCAACTCTTGACATCCAGATGGCGCACCAGGTTGTCGCCCCATGCCTCGCACAGACAGTCGCGGTCCAGCCGGAGATTGCCGGCATCGCCGGAAAAACTGTGATCGGCATCCCACCATGATGACAGCCCCGCAGTCATCCGACTGAACACCGCAGTGGTGTTGGCAGGCAGCGTGCGTTGCTGAGCGATGATGAAGCCGTCGCTGCGGCTGACCAGCAACTCGGCACTGGCGACCTGTGCAGCAAACAGCATGGTCGCGCCCAAACCGGCATATGTACGCAGCCCTGCCTGGTGGCTGATCATGGCAGTGGTGCCGAGGACACTGCCGCGCGAGCGAAGGCGGACAGTGCAGCCGTCACCTTTTCCAGCACCTCGTCGCAGCCTTCGATGCCGTGCCGCCAACGCAGGAATTCCGGGTCGTTGTAGGCAAGCCAGACATCGCCCTGCGCATCCTCCCAGACCAGCATTTTCTGCGGCAGATCGATCGCCACCGACTGACTGCACTGCATCAGCGGCGTGCCCACGGCCGGATTGCCAAACATGACCACATGGGTGGGACGCAGCGACAGATCGACACTGTCGGCACCGGCGGCGTGATCGATCTCGGCAAACAGACGCATGCCTTTGGCCTGCAGATGCTGCTGCAATCGCGCCACCGTGGTGGCCACATCGTGTGCACTGCGCAGACTGACCAGACCGCTGTCATGCGCCGTGGCGATGCCAGCAAACGGCAGCAGAGACAACCACAGCAGGCAGCGCATTGCCAGGCGAGACCAGACTGATGACCCTCCTGGTGAAGTGGAATGTTGACCTATGCATTGATTCTTGATCATGCTTACCTCCTCAGTGAATGTTTGGCGGGACCGATGCATTCATTATATTGCCCCTGACCGTAACATGGGCCTGACCAGCTGCAGCGTCGCCTTGGCTGATTCATTGATTTGTTATTGACAGCGACAAACCGCTAAACTGTGGCCCAAGCTCAACACAACAATCAGAGCACAGCTCCAGGACCATTTCATGCACCCAATTTTTCACGTTGTCTTCCATGCTCGCCAGAAACATTTGCTGGCGATTTTTTCCCTGATCACGCTGCTTGCATACAGCCTGGCTGCGGCCAGCAGCAACAGCAAAATCGCGCCCTGGGTGCAACAGCAACTGGCCAGCAGTGGCAGTAGCGAGGCCATCCTGCGCATGCAGGCAGGCACCGATCTGGGCGACATCGACCGTGCGGCACCGCGCTTGCAGCGGCTACAGCAGATCACCGAACTGCTGCAGGCCACGGCCGCATCCAGCCAGTCTGCGGTGCGCCAGTATCTGCGCGACCACAACATTGAACACCGCAGCTACTGGATCAACAACAGCATCTGGCTGCGCGCCGATGCTGCCACACTGCAGGCCTTGAGCCAGCGTGATGACATCGCCTATGTGCATGCCAATCCCGGCGTGGCCGGGGATTTTCCTGCCCGACAGGACTCACAGCCGCTGATCCCGCTGGGTAGCATTGAACCCAGCATCAGCCTGGTCGGCGCACCACTGGTCTGGGCTGCAGGGCACACCGGCGAGGGCATTGTCATTGGCGGCCAGGATACCGGATACGAATGGGACCACCCGGCGCTGATCAACAGCTATCGGGGCTGGAACGGCATCGCCGCCGATCACAATTACCACTGGCACGACGCCATCCACACCGGCGGCAGCGACTGTGGTGCCGACTCAACCGAGCCCTGTGACGACAACAACCATGGCACCCACACCATGGGCACCATGGTCGGTGACGATGGCGGTAGCAATCAGATTGGCATGGCGCCTGGAGCGAAATGGATCGCCTGCCGCAACATGGACGAGGGCAACGGCACCCCGGCCACCTACACCGAATGTTTCCAGTGGTTCATGGCACCCACCGACCTGGCTGGCAACAACCCGGATCCGGCCATGGCACCGCACATCATCAACAATTCCTGGGGCTGTCCGCCATCGGAGGGCTGTACCGATCCCACCATCATGCAGACGGTGGTGGAAAATGTCCGTGCTGCGGGCATTGTCGTGGTGGTCTCGGCCGGCAATTCCGGCAGCAGCTGCGGCAGTGTGTCCTCTCCGGCAGCAATCTACGACGCCGCCTTTACCGTCGCCAACACCACCATCAACGACAGCATCGCCGGCAGCAGCAGCCGTGGACCAGTCACCGTGGACGGTTCCAATCGCATGAAACCGGACATCAGCGCACCAGGCACTTCGATTCGCTCTTCCATACGCAACGGTGGCTATGCCTCGTTCTCCGGCACCAGCATGGCCGGTCCACACGTGGCCGGGCACCTGGCGCTGCTGCTGTCGGCCAATCCCGGCCTCATCGGCCAGGTCGATTATCTGGAAAACCTCACCCGCAACACCGCACTGCAACTGACCAGCACACAGGATTGCGGCGGCACTGCAGGACTGGTGCCCAACAACGTGTTCGGTGCCGGACGCATCCAGAGCGATGTGGCACTGGATGGGCTGCTGCAGGAAGTCATTCGCAGCGACGGCTTCGAACAAGCTGGAGCACTCTGAAGCCACGGCGATGGAGCAGATCCTGATCGCCGACGATCATCCGCTGTTTCGCACTGCCCTGCGTGGCAGCCTGCAGCAGATCTATCCGCAGGCCGGCATCCTGGAAGCGGCCGACATGCCGCAGACGCGCGAAGTGCTGGAGCAGCATCGCGATTGCGAACTGGTGCTGCTGGATCTGCACATGCCGGGCAGTTACGGTTTCGCCGGGCTGGTTTCTCTGCGCAACCAGTTTCCTGCGGTGGCGACACTGATCATCAGCGCCAACGAGAACACTCAGACCATCCAGCAGGCCCTGGACTTCGGTGCCCAGGGCTATGTGTCCAAGCGCTCCACACCGGAGGAGATTGCCACCGCGCTGCAGGCGGTTAGCCGCGGCCAGTTATGGATTCCCCCTGCCATCGCGCGCCAACTGGACGGCTCCAGAACAGCACCACCCAGCATCGCCCAACGGCTGGCACTGCTGACACCGCAGCAGCACCGGGTGCTGGAACTGGTGGCTGAGGGCCTGCTCAACAAGCAGATCGCGGACCGGCTCAGCATTCAGGAACGCACGATCAAGGCGCATGTGTCGGCGATACTGGAAAAACTGGAAGTGCGCAACCGCACCCAGGCCGGGATGGCGCTGCGTCAGCTGGACATCGGCGACCCGGATCAGCAGCATCCGGCGGCATGACAATCCAGCGCCGGCAGCCATGGCAAAAGCTGCAAGCCGAACAATCCGCGTCTGATGCGCAGGCAGTAGCCTAACCTCAGCCTGCTGCTGTGACGCGACTTGCATGCGTCCAGATCATGCCTCGCGGCCATGACGCCGCATGGCCTGAATGTTCACCAGCCCAGTGAGAACAGCAGCAAGGCCAGCGCCAATCCACCCAGCGGCACGATCACCGTCAACGCCCCCATCGGGCCATAGGCCTGGCGATGGCTTTCGCCACAGATGGCACGAATGGTGGTGACCACATAACCATTGTGCGGCAGCGAATCCAGCGCACCGGATGAAATCGCCACGACGCGATGCAGCTGCTCTGCATCGACCCCTGCCTGCAGATAACCCGGAGCCAGTTCCGGCAGGGCAATGGCCTGCCCCCCGGACGCCGAACCGGTCAGCGCGGCGATGGCACTGACCGCCACGGCCGCGCCGACCAGCGGATCACCGGGAATACCCGTCATGCTTTCCACCGCCACGGCAAACGCTGGCGACGCCTTGGCCACGGCACCAAACCCGACCACTGCAGAAGTGTTGCCGATGGCCACCAGTGCGCCCACCGTGCCCTGATGAACGGCCTGGTTCAGCTGCATGAAATGACGCCAGCTGATCACCAGCGTGGTCAGGCAACCGGCCAGCAACGCCACCAGCAGGGCCGATTCCTGCAACCGGTCATGCAGCGCATAGGAGGTCGCCAGCACCACCAGCAGGGGCAGCACACCGGCCAGCGGATGCGGCAGCTTCCGCTGCACCAATTGTGGATCGTCATAGCGGGCGCTGAAATGCTCACCGCGCTGCTGCGCCCGGCGCAGCATGCTTTGCATCCACCAGTAGCCGGTCACCGCCATCGCCAGCGCAACCACAGCGCTGACCTCCCAGGCAGCATACGGCGTGGTGCCGAGGTATTTGATCGGTATCCAGTTCTGAATTTCCGGCGAGCCGGCCGATGTCATGGTGAAGGTGACCGAGCCGAAGCCGATCACACCGGGGATGAAGCGGCGCGGCAGATCGGCCTGGCGGAACAGCATCAGCGCCAGCGGATAGACCGAAAATGCCACCACAAACAGGCTCACGCCACCATAGGTGAGCACGGCACAGGCAATGACGATGGCCAGTGGCGCACGCTGGGTGCCGAAGCGCTGCACAATCCAGTTGGCCACACTCTCGGCAGCACCGCAATCTTCCATCAGCTTGCCGAACAGGGCACCGAGCAGAAAGATGAAGAACCAGGCGGCAACAAACCCGGTGAAGCCATCCATGTAACTGTTCAGAAAATTGCTCTCTGCCGCCTGCGGGAACACCGCCATGCCGGCACTGAGCGCGACCAGCAAGGCACACAAGGGTGCCGCCAGCAGCAGGTTCATGCCGCGGATGGTCAGCACGATCAGCAGCGCCAGACCGCCAATCAGCCCCAGCGCGCTCAGCACAGCAACTCCATTTTCATGTCAGTGGTCCATTGGATTCGCGTTCATCCTGCACCCACAGCGGCAGTGCTGGAACTGTACCAAGGTACAAGTTACGCCAGCCATGGCATGACGTACGCTTGCGCTCAACAAAAATTTAACCGTGCCTAGGAGCCTGTCGGATTTGACCGATCGTAGCGAAGGAAAGCTGGTTGGAGTCAGCTTTTTCGATCTTTTGAGGCGAATAGTGAGCCTATTCAACGATGAAGATAGGAGAATCTGGCCCAATCCGGGTTTTCTGCAGTAGATCAGTGTTAAGTCCGACAGGCTCCTAGAGCCCGGCCTGATAGCGTCAAACCATGGAGCCGATCATGATCCGTCCGCGCAACCTCATCATCACTGGCCTGTTGAGCCTGTCATTGGCCCTTGGCTGTCTGCTGGCGACGCCAGTGCTGGCACAATCCACTGCAGAGGAAGAGACCTCCAGCGGGGAAACCGACAACGCAGAGGAAGAAGAAAGCGCCTCGCTGGAAGGTCTCACTGTCACCGCGCGCCGGCGTGAGGAAGCGCTGCAGGATGTGCCGATCGCGGTCAGCGTGTTCTCCGGCGAGGATCTCAAGGAACTGGGCGCCCAGGACATCACCTATCTGTCGCAGGCGGTGCCCAACACCACACTGGAAATTTCCCGTGGCACCAACAACACGCTGACGGCTTTCATCCGTGGTGTGGGCCAGCAGGATCCGGTGGCTGGCTTCGAGGCTGGGGTCGGCATTTATCTGGACGACGTCTACCTGAACCGCCCCCAGGGCGTGGTGCTGGACATTTATGACGTGCAGCAGATCGAGGTCCTGCGCGGCCCGCAGGGAACACTGTATGGTCGCAACACCATCGGTGGCGCGGTCAAATACGTCACCAAACGCCTGGACAACGAAGCCAATGGCCGGTTGCGCACCTCGGTCGGCAGCTTTGGCCAGATTGATGCCATCCTCAGTGGTGAACTGCCGCTGAGTGACACCCTGGCCGTGGGTGGCTCGTTCGCCACCTTCAACCGCTCCGGATTTGGCGACAACCTGACCACCGGCAAGGAAAACTACAACAAGCAGATCATTGCCACTCGCGGCAGCATTGAGTGGACGCCCAGTTCCGAGCTGTTTGTGCGCCTGTCTGGTGACTACCTGCGCGACGACTCCAACCCGGTCGGCGGCCACCGCTTTATTCCCGGTCTGCTGTCCGGCGCGCCGGTTCTGGACGATGTGTTTGACACCCGTGGCGGCATCACCGGACCCAACAATGCCGAATCCTACGGTGCCGCACTGCTGGTGGAATACGACGTCAACCCGAACTGGCTGTTCAAGAGCATCACCTCGTATCGTGCCGACAACAACATCCAGCAGATTGATTTTGACGGCCTGCCGGCGGTGGATGTGGATGTGCCGGTGATTTACGACAACCGTCAGAGCAGCCAGGAATTCCAGCTGCAATACTCCGGCGATGTGGTCACCGGACTGCTCGGGTTTTATTATCTGGATGCCAACGCCTTCAACGTGTTTGACGTCGTCCTGGGCACCACCGGCGACCTGCTGGGTCTGCCCGGCCTGAATGCCTTGACGCTGGGTGACGTTGACACCAAGACCTGGGCGCTGTTCAGTGACCTGACCTTTGATCTGGGCCGGCTGTTTGATCTGGACACGGAGCTGGAACTGGGTGTGGGTGGCCGCTTCACCAGCGACAAGCGTTCGTCCACGGTGTTGCGACAGACGCTGGTCGGCGGCAACTCCTCGTTTTTCGGCGGCAACGCCGTGCCGATTGCCACCACTTCGGACTTCGCCGGCTCCGAGCGCTTTGAGGATTTCACTCCGCGCGTGACGCTGGCCTGGTCACCGGTGCGCGAGCACAACCTGTATGGCTCGTTCAGTCAGGGCTTCAAGGGCGGCGGCTTTGATCCGCGCGGTGCGACCACGGCGGCACCGGATTTCAACGGTGATGGCGTGGTCGATGACAGCGAGGTATTCGAATTCATGCGCTTTCTGCCGGAGAAGGTGGACACCTATGAAATCGGCCTGAAATCGGTGTTTGCCCAGGGTCGCATCAGCTCCAACGTGGCACTCTTCTACAGCGATTACAGCAACGTGCAGATTCCCGGCTCGATCGGTGTAGATGGCGACGGCGATGGCATCGCCGAGACATTTGCCGGGGTCACCACCAATGCCGGCGCGGCCGACATCTTCGGGCTGGAATGGGAAGGCAGCGCGCAGTTGGGCACCGACCTGTTTACTGCCGGCGATGCGGTGACTGCGGCCTGGGCGCTGGGCTGGATTGATGCCGACTTCAACGAGTTCATCGCCCTGGTGGCCGATCCCGCCACCGGCACCTCGGCACTGGAGGATGTGTCCGATCAGCGCGTGTTCCAGAACACCCCGGAATGGACTGCACAGCTGCGTCTGCGCTACGACTCGCAACTGCAGCTGTTTGGCGTGCCCGGCTATTTCAGCGCGATTGCCGCCTGGGCCTATCGCAGCAAGACCAACCAGTTCGAAATTCCCTCGCAGTTTCTTGATCAGCCGGCCTACTCGCTGTTCGATCTCAACCTGCGCTGGGTGACCATGAGCGGCAAATACGAATTCAGCATCCACGGCCGCAACCTGGCGGACAAGGAATACATCGCTTCCGGCCACATCTTCGTCACCCCGGATGGCTCTGCCGCAACCCTGGGCCTGGAAGGCGTCGCCAATGGCTTCTTCGGCCCACCACGCACCGTCACCGGCACATTCCAGGTCAACTTCTGAACCAACGCCAGCAAGTCCGGCAGCAAATCTGGCAAAGCATATGGCAACGAGGCATCCACTGGATGCCTTTTTTTATCTGCTACAACAGCGGTAGACGCTAAACTGAGCCGATGTTGTCGCCTTATCTGGTTCTGCTCGCCGGTCTGATCTGGCTGGGTCTGCTGTTTGCCGTGGCGCTGTGGGGCGAGCGTCGCTTTCACCTGCTGCATCGGCACTGGCACTGGATCTATGCACTGTCGCTGGCGGTGTACTGCACCAGCTGGACCTTTTACGGCACCGTTACCCAGGCAGCGCGCTCGGGCTGGCCGGTGCCTCCGACCTTCATCGGCACCATTCTTTTGTATCTGTTCGGGCTGGAGCTGCTGCGCCGGCTGATCAGCCTGGCACGCGCCCAGCACAGCTCCTCGCTGGCCGATCTGATCGCCACACGGCTGGGCAAGGATGCGCGGCTGGCGGCGGTGGTCACGGCTGTTGCGGTGTTCGGCATGCTGCCCTACATGGCGCTGCAGCTGAAGGCGGTGGCGATGAGCTACAGCATGCTGACGCGCTCGGATGGCGTGCTGGCGGCACCCTGGCAGGACAGTGCGCTGTACGTGGCGCTGGGCATGGCGGTGTTTGCCATGCTGTTCGGAACCCGCCGCGCTGCCGCCACTGAGCACAACCATGGCCTGGTGCTGGCGATGGCATTCGAGTCGCTGCTGAAGCTTGCCGTGATGCTGTTGCTCGGTGCCTTTGTGGCCTTTGGCCTGCCCCCGCTGGCGGACATTGCGGCACCGCTCAACCATGACAGCAGCGGGTTTCTGCCGCTGATCGTGCTCGGTGTGCTGGCCATGTTCACGCTGCCGCATCAGTTTCATGTCGGCGTGGTCGAGTGCCGCGACGCACAGCATCTGCGCACTGCACGCTGGCTGTTTCCGCTGTACATGCTGCTGATCGCCCTGCCGCTGCTGCCGCTGGCGCGGGCCGGCAGCGCCATGTTTGCCGGTCAGCCGGTGCCGTCGGATCTTTATGTGCTGGCGTTGCCGTTGGCACAGGGACATGAGACACTGGCCCTGCTCGCTTTTCTCGGCGGCCTGAGTGCCGCGACCGGCATGATCATACTGGCCACGCTGGCACTCGGTGTCATGATCGGCAACCACTGGCTGGCACCGTTGCTGGTGCGCACCACCTGGGCCAACCAGAGCGGCAGCGACCTGCGTGGACTGGTGCTGGCACAGCGCCGTCTCGCCATCCTTGTTTTGCTGCTGCTGGCCTGGCTGTACAGTCGGGCGCTGGCCGGCAACGATGCCCTGGCCGACATCGGCGCGGTGTCGTTTTCCGCACTGGCCACATTGGCCCCGGCGCTGGCCTATGCCATCTGGCGACCGCACACCTCGGCCACCGCCGTGCTCATCGGTTTGCTGGCTGCGGCGCTGATCTGGTGCTGGATTCTGCTGCTACCGATGTTGGCCGGCAGTGACGGCGCACAGTGGCAGTGGCTGCAGCAGGGGCCATGGCAGATCGGCTGGCTGGCGCCGGAGCAGATGCTGGGACTGGGCAACTGGAGCCGGGTCGGTCGCGCCGTGCTGTTGAGTCTGACCTGCGGGGTCATGCTGCCGCTGCTGCTGGACTGGGTCATCGAGCGTCGCGGTGGGCAACTTGTCAGCAACGAGAGCCGGCCGCTGCGCGCACCGGTGCTGCGCAAACTCGCGGCGCGGTTTCTGCCGGCGGAGCAGCTCAGCAGCCTGTTCGTCAATGCCAGTGCCGCGCACATCGAGGAGCAGGTGGAAACGGCACTGGCGCAGATTCTCGGTGCTGCCTCGGCGCGGCTGTTGCTGAAAACAGCGCGCGACCGTCACGACAAGCTGGATGAGGTGGTGGAACTGGTGGATGAAACCTCCGCCGCACTGCGCTTCAACCAGCAGTTGCTGGAAGCGGCGCTGGAGAACATGAGTCAGGGCATCAGCGTGGTCAACAGCGACCTGCAACTGATGGCCTGGAACCGCCGTTACGCAGAAATGTTCGGCTTTCCCGATGACTTGCTTCAAATTGGCCGACCGATCATCGATCTGCAGCGCTGGGCCATTGAGCACGGCTTTGCCGGCCGCATCGAGGAGGACATCGAGGCCATGTTGCAGCGCCGTCTGCGGCATATGCGTGCCGGCACCGGCAACGTCGTTGAACGCCATTTCCCGGACGGCAGCATGGTGGAGATACGCGGCAACCCCATGCCCGCCGGCGGCTATGTGGCCACTTTTACCGACGTCACCGAATTTCGCCGCAGCGAACAGCGGCTGAAAGACCTGGCCGGGTCACTGGAGCGACGGGTGTCCGAACGCACCGCCGAACTGAGTTCGGCAAAAAGCGAGGCCGAGCGCGCCAACCGCGCCAAGAGCCGATTTCTTGCCGCCATCAGCCATGATGTGTTCCAGCCACTGGGGGCCGCACAACTGTTCACCCACAATCTGGCCCAGCAACTGGAAAACACCGCGCAGATCGATACCGTGCGGCACATCCACAGCGCCCTGCAATCGATGGAGAATCTGCTCGGCAGCTGTCTGGATCTGTCGAAGCTGGAATCCGGACGCCTGCAGCCGGTGCTGGAAGAGTTTGCACTGGCGGAACTGCTGGATGGCCTGGTGCTGGAGTACACCGCGCTGGCGCGCGAGAAAGGCCTGCGGCTGCGCCATGTGCCGACCAGACTGTGGGTGCGCAGCGACCGCCAGTTGCTGCGCCGCATTTTGCAGAACTATCTGGCCAATGCCATCCGCTACACCGCCAGCGGCGAGGTGTTGCTGGGTTGCCGCCGCCACGGCGATGCGGTCAGTGTGCAGGTAGTGGACACCGGGCCGGGCATCGCGCCGGAAGACCAGACGCTGGTGTTTGACGAGTTTCAGCGCTTGCCACACGGCAAGAACAGCGCAGAGGGACTGGGGCTGGGGCTGGCGATTGTGCGCGGCATCGCCGAGTTGCTGGGCTATCCGCTGCAGTTCCGCTCGACACCCGATGCCGGCACCCTGTTTGGTGTGCAGGTTCCGCTGGCACAGCCCGGCCAGACCGACACGACAGCCAGCGCCGACCAGCCGGCCTTGCAGCTGCGTGTCCTGTGTGTGGACGACGATGCCGCCACGCTGCAGTCATCCAGCGAGCTGCTGCAAAGCTGGGGCTGTCACACCATGACCGCAGATGGCTGGCACAGCGCCCTGCAGCAGCTAAGTGCGTTTCAGCCGCAACTGCTGCTGGTGGATTATCATCTGGACAGCACCCAGCGAGATGCCACGCAGCTGCGCAGTGGCCTGGATCTGATTGCCCTGATGCGCAAACTGCTGGATCGTGACGTTCCGGCAATCATGCTCACCGGAGACCGCAGCGACAGCATCCGCACGGCCGTCGCCGCCGCCGGCGTGCAGTATCTGAACAAACCGCTGCGCCCGATGGCCCTGCGCGCCATGCTGCAGCAAGCACAATGGCAGCAGCCCCGCACAGAATAACCTGAGCAGACTGACCCACAAGCCATCACTGCCGGTGATTTACTCCGGCACACTCAGACTGCCATCAGCAAACACAATCCCGTCCGCGCCCGGATCCGCGCTGAAACCTGGCGCAGACATCGCTGTGCCGGGCTGCTGCCTGACCACCTGGCTGGGTGGCAGCTCGGCTGCTGTGCGCAGATGCGCCCAGGCCTGCTCCAGCGCAGCGAGAAAATACGGGTGGATGGCAACGATGTGCGCGCGCATGCCGGGCACACCGAGCAGGGCATCGAAATGCTGCGCGTGCTCAATTTCATAGTAGCGCAGCTTGCCGCCCTGCTGCAGCGCCGCCGCCACATAAGGACGCGAACTGTGATTGACCGCGATCAGCGCATCGGCACGGCCGTGCACGATCAAGACGGGAATGTCGGCGATGCGAGCGCTGGCACGGGTGGCGGCAATCGATTCTCGCAGTCTGGCATCTGCGTTCTGCCACAGGTCTCGCCAGCAGCGCGTGCTGGCAACCACCTGGTCCGCGCCGGCCAGCTTGCTGTCGCGGCCATCGACGAGCTCGATCCCGGCCGTGGGGGCGATGCCGCTGCTGCTGGCAAACCACAGCCCACGCTCTCCGCGCGTGGATGCACGCACCTGCCCGGTCTCGTCAACCACCGCATAGCCCACTCCGCATACCGGCACGCTGGCATCGTAACGACTGTAGGCCTGGGCATAGCCGGCATTGATCGCCGGCCACAGGCCCAGTGCAATGTTGACCATGCCCAGTTCACGCGCGGCAGCGGTCAGTTGCAAGGCATCCAGCCTGGCAGCAGCAGCGGCGGGTGCGTCGGCACCATCAGGCAGCAGGTCGGCCGCCTGCAGGGCCGTACAGTGCTGCTGCAACAGACCCTGTTGCATAACCCGCAGCAGGCCGAACGGCGACTCAGCGCTGACATCATGCAGCACCGCACAGGGCTGATACAGCCCCAGTTGCGTGGCATAGGCATACATGGGCAAAACCTGATCTGCAGCGATGCGCTGGCTGCCACTGCTTAGCGTTACCGCTGCCGCGGGCGGATAAATGTTGGGTTCGGCGGCGACCACGGCATCAATCAGGCGCTGCCGGTCCTGCTCGGCGGCCCGTAGCACCGCCGCACCACCGTTGGAGATGCCGGCAGCGATGGTCAGCGGCCTGGGCATGGCGGGGTAACGCTGCCGCAATGTCGAGATGGCGAACCTCGCAGCATCAAGCACCATCACGCCCCAGTGCGCTTCCGGGTTGTCGCCGCTGTGGGCATGCTTGATGGCCACCCGCTGTGCTGCAGCCAGGCGATCGCCGCTTGCTGGCAAATAGCCGTGCACGTTGTTACTGGCAGCCGTCACCGGGGTACCATCCAGTGCAATGCCTTCGCCGCTGGCAAAATCAAAGAAACCGGTGCCGGCACCCTTGTCGGTGTACACCACCGCGCAAGCGCGCAGCAATGCCCAGTCACCGGTGACCGCAGCGGCACCATAGACACCGCGCGACCCGGACGCGGCGCTGACCACCAGACAGGGTTGTGCGGGATCAAAGCTGTCCGGCAGCTGCAGCGCCACGGCGTGCGGATACTGCAGCAGAGGTGACTGACGCCAGGCCAGGATTTCTGTGCCCGGCACTGCGCGCAATGGGCCGTGCCAATCGCCAAAACCACTGCCGCTGACATCCTGCAGCGCACGGTAGTTGTTGTAGATGGCCAGCCGCCGCAGCTGCAGCGGATCGGGCTGCTCGGGCGCATCCACTGCCGGTGCCGACCCCTGTATGCCGGCCACTCCGAGACCGCTGCTGACCAGGTCATCAATGCTTCGCTCGATCTGCTGCACCGTGCGAAACGCGCCCGACGCAGCATCAGCCGGCCTGGTCTGGATCTGTTGGCAGGCGCTGAGGCTCAGCAGCACAGCCAGTGACATGATGATTGTTGTGGACTGCATGGTGGAACTGGCTGGCCTGGGTAGACTCCGTAAAACGTGGACAGTGCATCTTCCGGCATGGCAGCCCGCGGCCACCATTGTACGAACGTACCACGACGCTGAAGCACAAGCTTGCTAAGATCGTCAGCACCATCACTGCACAGGCACCCAACATGCTCAAAACCGTGCCCCGCAAGATTCTCATCACCGGTGCTGCCAGCGGCATCGGTGCCGGCATGGCGCGGCTGCTGGCGGCCAGCGGTCATCACATTGTGGTCAGCGATCTGGACGCTGCGGCAGCACAGGCAATGGCGCAGGAGATTGCCGCCGCCGGTGGAGCGGCGTCTGCGCTGGCGCTGGATGTCGGCGACCTGGCGGCCATTGCAGCTGCCGAGGCGTTGCAGCAGGTGGACGTACTGATCAACAACGCCGGCCTGCAGCATGTGTCAAGACTGGAACAGTTTCCCATGGAAAAATGGCAGTTGCTGGTGCAGGTCATGCTCACCGGGGTGGCCGCCCTGACCCAGCAGGTGCTGCCGGGAATGCGCGCGCGCGGTTTTGGCCGCATCATCAACATCGGTTCGGTGCATTCGCTGGTGGGCTCGCCCTACAAAAGCGCCTATGTGGCCGCCAAACACGGCCTGATCGGTTTTGCCAGGGTAATGGCGCTGGAAACCGGCGACACCGACATCACGGTCAACACCATCTGTCCATCTTATGTGAAAACCGCGCTGGTGGAAAAACAGATCGCCGCCCAGGCCCGGGAGCACGGCATCAGCGAGCAGCAGGTGATCGACGAAATCATGCTCAAACCAATGCCCAAGGGCTGTTTCATCGACCACGATGAGCTCGCCGGCAGCGCCGAATTCCTCATCAGCCATGCCGCCCGCAACATCAGCGGCCAGACTCTGGTCATCGACGGCGGCTGGACGGCGCGCTGAATCGACTCAGTGTCAGGGAAGCTCTGCAAAACTCTGCACCGGTGCGACGGCGTCCCATATGGATTTCGCACCGGCCATGCCGCGTATCTCTGCAAAGCTCAGCGATTCAGTCGCGCGCGAGCAGCTGCAGTGCCGTGGCCAGCGCCTGCTCGCCCGGCACGGCCACATCCGGCTGCACGCCGACCAGATCCAGCCGCGTGCCGTCAGGTGCGACATAATCGGCCACCGGCAGAAACAGCAGCAGATCGTCATCCACCGGCACGCGGTCGCCGCTGAGCATGGCACCGTCGGTAACCTCACCGACAATGGTCACGCCTTGTTGCTGCAGCAGATAGACGAACGGCTCGGCGGCGCTGCCGGTGTCGCCATCGGTGAGGATCAGCAGTTTGCCATTAAACACCGGATCGTTGTGCGCCGGCAGCTCCAGTTGCAGGGCACCGTCACGCTGCAGCATGTCGGCGAACGCCTGCAGGTCGAGAGTTTGCAGTGCGGCGATGTTTTGCCGTTGCGCCTGATCGGGATAATCACCGTGTTGCATGAACCAGCGCCGGGTGAGGAAATAGCCGGCGTTGAGTGACTCCGAGCGCAGATAGCGGCTGAGCGCGACCACCGATGGAAACGAGCCGCCGGTGTTGCCGCGCAGATCGATGATCAGGGCAGACAGATTCTGCTGATGAATCTCCGCCAGCTGCGCCGACACCAGTTGCGGATCAAGATCAAACCGCGCCACCCGCAACACGCCGACACCGGCCGCTGGCTGGGTAAATGTCAGTTCGGGCTCAGCGGCCAGCGGCTGTGCAGCACTGCTGCTTGCTGCCTCAACCTTGCCGGACGGTTTGCGTGGCAGCAGATGAAAATGGGTAAACGGCAGTGCGTCGGCACGCCGATTGAAGTGTCTGACAAACTGCTCCAGGGGCAACGACAGCATCGCTTCACTGCGCAGCTCGGCGAGGAATGACCGCCATGCGGCAGTTTCCAGCCAGGCCGGATTGGGCAGCATCTGCTGGCTGATCTGCTCGATGATATCGATCTGCTGTTGCCGCTGCTGACGTAATTCTGAGTCTGTCCCGCTGATCACGCTGCCAGCGCACAGCAATAGGCCCAGGAACAATAGGGCTAGTGTGATCTTGAACATGTCGTCCTCGCTTGTGGGGAATCAGCAGCAGATCATGTCAGCTGATTTTCTCGACGACCAGCATCGTGGGACGAATGTGCGAATTTTGTGATCAGGATGTCAGTTTCTGATCCAGCGCTGAGGAATCCGGAGGTGTAAGCCGGCGCAGATCAAAGCGGGCAGATACCGGAATGGTAGTCTGCACGTGCTGCAACTGCAGGCGACGCCGGCGAGCATTGCCAGCGACACCCTGCACCTGCGAAGGGTTGACCAGATAGGAGCGATGCACCCGCTGCAGTTGCGGCAGTTGCTGCTGCAATTCCACCAGCGTAAGTCGCAGCATGCGCTGTTTTACCGTGCTGCCCTGAACATGGCAGAGGGTGACGTAGTTCTGCTGGGCCTGGGCGTAGAGCACATCGTCAACTGCCAGCCGCAGGCGTTCGTTGCGGTTGTGACCGCACACACTGACCAGCCCGGTGCTTTCTGCCTGACGCAATGCCAGCGCGCGCAGGCGACGCTGTAGCAGCACGCCCGGCACCACCAGCAGCGGCAGATACGGCAGGCCGATGCGCAGCATCCATATCAGCGCGTCGTCCCAGACCGGTTGCCGCGCATTGACCGCGTAAACGTTGTACAGATAACTGGACAACAGTATCAGCAGCAACAGCAGCAACGTCGATTGCAGTGACTGCAGCATGGTCCAGTGACCATGTCTGCGCCGCGCCCGCCAGCGATTGAGTGCATGCACCAGCAGCATGGGCAGCAGAATGCAAAGCCCGTAGCCGCACAGGCGCAAGGTGCGCCATGGTGCCTGGTAACGATCGGTACCGGAAGGTTCCAGAAACACGATGATGAAGGCCAGCAGAGCACCGAGGGCAAGGCCATTGAGCAACGGCGCTCGCCAGCCCGGCAAAAACGCATACGGCTGCTGCCACCAGCCGCGCATGGCCGTTATTGTTGACAGCGTTGTGACCGTCCTGAAACCAGCATTCTGGCTCGACAGGAATTGGCGCCACATGTCAGTCGCTGGCTGCGATCAGCGACCTTTGCGCATGACAAATCCAATGATCAGCAGCAGCAGCACGGCACCGACCACGGCGGTGACAATGCTGTTGATCAGGCCGGTGCCAACGGCGACGCCAAGTTGCGCGAACAACCAGCCACCGATCACCGCGCCGACGATGCCGACGATGATGTTGACTACGATGCCCTGACCACCACCCTTGACGATCAGACCAGCCAGCCAGCCGGCGATGCCGCCGACAATCAACCAGATCAGGATACCTTCCATAATGAACACCTCATGACTGTGAAAATTAATGTCGACACAGTATCGCACAGCCACGTGCACGATTCATGTCAGACCTAAGACCATGTTGCGGATGATTGACGGTCGAGCAGATTTGCTATATAAATAGTTACATAGCTAGCTGGAGTGCATCATCATGTCATTGCTGCTCGATCTCAATCGCTGGATCCACGTGATCTTTGGCTTTCTGGGCCTGGCCGCGTTCTGGGTGCCGATCCTCACCCGCAAGGGCAGTCAGCCGCATCGCCGTTTCGGTCGCCTGTTTCGCTACTCGGCCATGGTGGTGATCACCGCCGCTGTGATCTCGGTGGTTCTGACGCTGCTGCGCTTGTCACAGGTGGGCCAGGGACCGGCGGAGAACCCGGTAGGCTGGGCGTTTCTGGTGTTTCTGGGCTATCTGGCGCTGGCCACCGGAGTAATGCTGTCGCACGGCATAGCCGTGCTCGGTCACAAACGCGATCTGCGTCAGTTGCGCACCCCTTATCGCCGGCTGCTGGCCTGGCTGTCCATTGCCGGCAGTGCGTTCGTGATCGGCTGGGCGCTGTACTGGCAGCCACCCAACGCCATGCTGCTGTATGCGCTGTCACCGCTGGGCATCGCCAATGGGGTGGGCATGCTGAAGCTCTATCGGATGCCGGCGGATGATGCAAAAACCTGGCTGTATGAGCACATCGGGGCCATGCTCGGCACCGGCATCGCCTTCCACACCGCTTTTGCCGTGTTCGGGGTCAATCAGTTGCTGCAGTTCGAACTGCCAGGCCTGCTGTCGCTGGTGCCGTGGCTGCTGCCAGCTGCCGTGGGGATTCCAGCCTCGGTGTTGTGGCAACGTTACTATCGCCGGCAAGCGCATGCGCCTGCAGCACACTGAGCGGTGCGAGCATGAGCCTGCAGCACATACTGCTTGGCCTGCTGGCGCAGCCGGCCAGCGGCTATGATCTGAAGCAGGCGTTTCAGCAGCGGCTGAGCCATTACTGGGCTGCCGAACTGGCGCAGATCTACCCTGCCCTCAAACGCATGCAGCGCGATGGCCTGTTGACCAGCAGGCAACAGGCCTCGGACAAAGGCCCACGCAAACGCATCTATCGCCGTACCGCTGCCGGGCAGCGGTGTCTGCAGCAATGGCTGCAATCCGGACCGGAAGTGCACAGCGACCGCCTCAGCTGGCTGGCCCAGGTGGCTTTTCTGGACACCGTGCCGGTCGCCGAACAGCTGGATTTTTTCCGTCTGTTGCAGGCCGAGTTCGAGCGCCATCGGGCGCAGTTGCAGACAATCGCAGCCGACTGGTCGGCACAGGATCCGGACTGCCCTGAGCATTTAGGGGGCAACGACCTGTTTGCTCACATGACCTTGCGCCTGGGCGTGACAAAATACACCACCATCATTGACTGGTGCAGCGAATGCCTGCAGCGACTGGAACATGCCGATGCCAAGCAAGCCGGTTCTGATCATCCAACTGCGTCCTGAAGACATCACCGCCGACAGCGAGCTGCGGGCGATACTGCGCTATGGTCAGCTGCAGGCCGGTGATGTGGTGCGGCTGCGCGCCGAACAGCAGGGCCTGCCGGAGCTCGATCTGGCTTACTACAGCGCGATCATCGTCGGCGGCAGCCCGTTTGACATCAGCACGCCTGAGGCGCAAAAGTCGGCCATCCAGCGCAGCGTCGAATCAGGCTTTATGCGCCTGCTGGATGAGGTGACCCGGCTGGATTTTCCTTTTCTCGGCTGCTGCTCGGGCAACGGCCTGCTGGCGAAGTACTGCGGTTCATCCATCTCCAGACGCTACGCCGAGGCAGTCGGCGGGGTCGACATCACGCTCACCGCTGCGGCGCAGCAGGACCCGCTGTTGCAGCACATGCCGGCCAGCTTCCGGGTCATGGTCGGGCACAAGGAAGCCTGTGATGAGACGCCGGCACAGGCCACGCTGCTGGCCACCTCGCCCGGCTGTCCGGTGCAGATGTTTCGCCTGCAGCAGAACATCTACGCCACCCAGTTTCATCCCGAAGGGGATGCCGGGGAGTTCATCACCCGCATCAACACCTATCGCCACAACGGCTATTTCGAGCCCACCGAAGCCGATGCACTGATCGCTGACGTCAGTCACGAACGCACACCGTGGTCGCACGAGATTCTGCGTCGCTTTGTACAACGTTATGTGTGGTGCAGTGCAGCGGATCGATGCTAAGATGTTGGTCGTCGGGCATCACTGCAAACGGCTCATTGCCTGATGTCATCGGCTTGACCTTCTCCCAGTTTCAGTAACCAGGCAACAGCATGTCCAAGCAACTCCGTCACGAAGATTTCCAGGCACTACTGCACGAGCCGGTGACGCTGACCATCGGTGAGATCTCTTTGCCTGCCACCATTGCCGAGGTGAATGTCAGCCAGCGACACGGCGATGCCGAGCGGGAGCCGTTTTCGGTGATACTGATTACCGAAACCGAACACAGCCACGGCCAGGCCATCTATGCCTTGCAGCACGAGCGACTGGGCAGCGTGGAACTGTTTCTGGTGCCGCTGGGGCCGAAATCAGGCGGCATGAGCTACGAGGCCATTTTTACCTGAAGCACAGCACCCCGGTCGCAATCAGTGCGTCGGGGTGTCAACCGGTGCCACCCACTGCATCAGATCATAAACGCCTTTGTCTTCGAGTCTGACGAAGCCCAGTCGATGATACAGACGCATCGCCGGGTTCTGTTTTTCCACGTGAATGCGCACCGGCAGTTGCCGTTGCTGCGCCAGAATCAGCACACAATGCAGCAGGGCACTGCCCAGCCCGTTGCCGCGCTGTGACGGCAACAGGGCAATGTCGATCAGGCGGATTTCATCACTGCGCTGTTCCAGATAAAGCCGTCCAGCTGATTCGCCATGGTGGCAGATCAGGCCGAAATCGGCGGCCGGAAACTGGTCCTGATAATAACTGTGCTGGGCGCTGAACTGCTGCTGCAGAAAAGCCTGTCGCTGTGCCTCGCTCCACTGCGTTAGCTGTGCCACCTCCTCCGCGCGAGTGCTGGCATACACCGCGAACAGCAGCGCCTGGTCTTGCTCCGAGATGGCGCGCAGCGTCACCGCTGCGGGCCAGTCCGGCAACTGTTGCAAGGCCTGCAACAGCACAGTTTCAGCCCAGCTGGTTGATCACCGCTGTCAGCCGTTGTGGCTGCTGCAGCGATGGCTGCAGAAACAGGCTCATGGCCGTGCCATCGGCAGTGCTGAGCTGATAAATGCCTTCCGGCATATCGCTGGCGGTGTGGTGCTGAAACTGCAGGAAATACTGCTGTTCACAACCGGCAGATTCGACCTGCTGCAAAACCAGTTCAACAACTGCCCCATGCTCCGGCAGGCGGGCCTGAAATGCGCTGGTCAGCATACTGCTGAAATAGCCCTGGCTCATCGGCGCGGCAGAGCATTGCGCTGGTGTTTGCATGGCTGCCGCAGCCAGCGTGGGAATCCCGGCACAGCCCAGCAGCAGGCAGCCGGCGGTGGTAAAGTCTCTGCGTTTCATGGTCATGCTCCGGTCAACTGCGGGAAGGATACAGACCCACCAGAGCAATAATGAAATTGATCGTGAGATAGGGCTGCATGTTGTTGTGTGGCTGACTGCCACCGGTGTTGGGCAGAGACTGCGCCGCCATCGGTGCGAGGTTGTCCGGGGCGGCATACAAGGCTGTGCCGCGACCGAAATAGCCACCCGCTGGACTGCGCCGGTCTCCGTCTTCCACCGACACCTCCATGCTGTGATTGTGCTGCGGCATCTGTGCTTCGGTGAGCGCAATCGACTCTGCGCCGCCACGCTGCCCCAGGCGACGGTCGGTCAGACCCGGCCCGCGGCCTGGGTGCATGGGCGCACGCCCTTCCATGTTGGGCAGCGCCGTGGTGGAGCGGCCATCACCGCCATAGGTGGTTCCGATCAGTGAAAACAGCGCTGTGTTCTGAGAAATCGGCAGCAACTGGCCATTGCAGAAGGCCCATCCCCTGGGGGCAAAGTTGCCTGCAAAAATACGAATTTCGGCGACAAACGGTTCAGACATGACGTGGTCCTCTTGTTATTGTTCATGAACAGGTTAATTGGCGCGATCAGTGGCGGGACGGGTAGATGCCGAACAGCGCAATGATGAAGTGAACGCACAGATAAGGCATCAGATTGCTGTGTGACCGACTGCCGCCCACCTGGCTGATGGCCTGTGAGGACAGCGGGATCGGGGACAGATCCTGCACATACACATCGGCCTGTGCCTCAGCCGGTGAATTGCCGACGGCATCACGCGTTGTCGCGGTGCCAGCTGTACCCTGAAACGGGTGACCGTGACTGGGCAGCTGATTGACCGTCAGGGTCTCCTGCTCACTGCCACCCTTGCTGCCCAGACGTCGCTCGGACAGACCAGGCCCCTGACCTGCATGCAATGGCAGGCGCCCGCGCATATCGGGCAAGCCGAAGGTGGTGCGGCCATCGCCGCCATACACGGTACCGAGCAGACTGAACAGGGCATCGTTCTGCGATACAGCCAACAGTTGGCCGTCACAGAAAGCCCAGCCTCTGGGTGCGAAATTGCCCGCGAACATGCGGATTTCTCCTACGAATGGTTCTGACATGATCGCGCTCCTCAGTTACGGGATGGAAACAGGCCCTGCAGGGCAATACAAAAATTCACGGCGAGATAAGGCTGCATGTTGTTGTGCGCCTGACTGCCACCCGCATTGGTCACCATGTTCGCACCCATGCCGGTGCTGGTGGAGTGGCCGGCATAAACATTGCTGGCAGCCTGGCCGAGCACGCGTCCGGTCGGATCATCACCCGCAGAAGGGTTGTTGGTGGCCATGGCGATGTGCGTGTGCTGTGGCATCTCGTTGACTGACAGCGTGTGAGTTTCCTCGCCGCTTTTCTGCCCCTCACGATGCCCGTTGCCGACATGGATCGGGGTACGACCACGCAGATCCGGCAGCGCAAACGAGGTTCTGCCGTCACCACCATAGGTGGTGCCCAGCAAGGAATACAGCGACTGATTCTGATTGATGGGCAGAATCTGCCCGTCACAGAAAGCCCATCCGCGCGGGGCAAAATTGAAGCCGACCATGCGTATTTCGGCCAAGAAAGGTTCTGACATTGTTGTTCTCCTTATGGTCCAGACTGATTCGGTTTTATGCTTGTTGTCCCAACGTCACTTCGACATGCACAGTGACGCCAGCCAATGCGGCCGGATTAGAAATCCGGCTGCTGACAGGTGCCTGCTCCAACGTCCGTGACGCCAGCGCCATCGAGGAAATTGCTCACACCCGGGTTGTTTGCCACTCTGCTGGCAAAGTTTTCAATGCGATGCCCCGACGGACTGGCATTGACATCAAACTCGACATCGACCGCAGTGTTGCCGGTGAACACCATGCAGTGCGTGGAGGTGCCGTTTTCGGTGTCCACGACCACTTCCACGCCGCCGGCAGGCTGGGCGTTGGTCACTGTGTTGTCGACAAAACGCATGTCCATGAAGGAGGTGTTCTCGATGTCGATGTCGACGACCTGGTCCAGCACACTGGTGTTGCCTGCGATCAGGTTGTTGGTCACGATGGCCTCCATGTCGGAGCTGTCCTCGGACAGCATCTCGATGGCTTCGCGGTTGGTGGAGCCAATCGGCACCACCTGGCCCAGTTCGTTGTTGGTCAGACTGATGTCGAAGTCCTGAGAGGCACCGCGGCTGGAGACAAAGAAAGCCTCGCGCGAGGTGTCGTCGATCATGTTGCCGGTACTCTCATGATCCAGTCGGGTGATGTCGTTTTCGGTGACGATGTCGATCACCCGGTGCCCCACCGCCGAGGTGCCGGTGGCCGTCGCTGCAGTCGGATAGCCGATGCGGTCGATAAAGTTGTTGTCGAAGCGGCCATCCAGCAGCTTGTTGTTGCCGCCGATGCCTTGCAGGGTGATCACACCAGCGTTGGCCAGCGGACGACCGATGTCACGCAAGGTGTTGTTGCTGATGTTGTAGTTCAGCGTGGCATCGGCACTCGCGGCGGCAATGATGCCACCCAGGCCACCCGTCGCACCCAGACCAACGGTGCCGTCGACGGCATCACGGAAGGTCGAGTTGTCCACCGTTACATTGACAGTACCGGTGCCGTTCGCATTGGCCTGGAAGCCGTTTCCGAACAGCTGCTCAAACAAACTTCCCAATATGACCTCGACTTCCATGTTGGAGCTACCAAAACTCTGCAGCAGCACATAGCTGCTGCCATTGGTGGCATCCTGGTTGGCGAACCGGGTAGCGTCGATGGTGAAGCGGGTCATGTCAGTGTTGGTGTTGCGCACTTCCAGTGCCTGCATGTTGGACACGTCGACGTTCTCGATCAGACTGTCGAGGCGAATGCCGTTGATGCCGCCCAGATCAACCGCTTCCCAGCCGCCGGCAGCCGGGTTGTTGATGTGCACGGCGTCGAGGAAGATCTGCGCACCACCCTGGCTCTCCACCGCATGGTCATTGGTTGCCAGATTGTTGCCGCCGGCGCTGGAGTCAACCGTATCACCGACGTTGAACAGATTCATCGAATGCAGCGAGACGTTGTTGGCATTGATCAGCAGCACGCCGTCGCCGGTGGTGTTCTGGATGGTGCCGCCGGAGCCGTTGCGACTCATTGAGCCATCACCAACGACGGAAAACAGACCACCGCTGGGGAAGTTGTTCAGGGCAATGCCGTTGAGGCCGCCGTTGGCATCCACCCGATCGATGAAAAACAGTCCATTCAAGCCGTTCAGGTTGACCGCCGTTGCATTGACCGTGGCCACATTCAGCTGCCGCACGTCGATGCCGGTGAAAGCGCCGCTGCCGAACAGGCCCTGGACGCCGGATGCAGGCGCAATGTTGAAGCCGCGCGCCAGCGCGCCATTGGCCAGTGTGACCTGACCCTGTACCACCGGGCGGGTGCCGGCCACGGCCGGCCGCGCGTCCAGCGTGCCGTTGCCGGGCACCTGCACGCCGAGGAAGCCGTCAAAGCTGTTGCCACTGGCGCCCTGCCCGATCAGTTGCTCATTGGTCACGAAGTTGTGGCCACCGGGGTTGTTGCCCGAGGCCAGGAAGATTCTGGCGCCCGCAGCACGTCCGCCGGGCAGGTTCGACAATGCCTGCAGAGGACGATTGAGGCTGCCATCACCACCTGGTGCCGCGCCTGAGTTGACCACCCACAGCGCCGGACCGGTGACAGTGACATTGACCGTGCCGGTGGCGCATTGCACCGGCCCTGCCGTGGTGGCGCTGTCACAAACTTCATAGCTGAAGCTGTCGTTGCCAGCGAATCCGCCGGGCGGATCGTAGCGGTAGGTGCCGGTGGCGGCATCGGTCAGCGTCAGCAAGGCGCCGTTGGCCGAGCTTGCCGCCAGCGGCGATACGCTGAGTGCTGTGTTGGGGTCGTCCACATCGGCCGCGCCGTCCTTGAGCAGTTCGCTGTCGCCGCCACCCAGGGTGATGCGGACTGCCGAATGCGTGGTCAGCGTGTGGTTGACCACGGTCGGCGGATCATTGACCGGGGTCAGCGTGATGGTCAGGTTCTGCGCCGGACTGCTGTCGACACCACCGTCGGCGGTGCCTCCATCGTCCATCAGCACGACACTGAAGCTGGCGCTGCCGAATGCGTTTGGTGCGGGGGTATAGCTGAGGTTGCCGGTGGCGGCATCCATCGTGGGCGCAACCGTGAAGCCCATGGTGCTGTCGCTGGCGGTCGGGGTCAGATTGAAGCTGAGGCCCTGAGCGGCTTCATCAGCCGGGCCGGCGCTGATGTTGAGGGCACCGCCGGTGATCACGCTGCCGGGGTCTTCATTGACCGCAGGCGGTGCGCCAATCACGGTAAAGCTCGGTGGGTCATTGACCGCAGCAATGGTGATGGTGAAGTTTTGCGGCGGTGAGGTGTCGACGCCACCATTGGCGGTGCCACCGTCGTCCATCAGCTCCAGGGTGATGGTGGCGCTGCCGTTGGCATCCGCGGCCGGAGTGAAGCTCAGGGTACCGTCAGGCGTTACCACAGGTGGCGCGCTGAACAGGGCAGGAGCGGTGTTGCCGGTGATGTTGAACATCAGCGTCTGGCCGACATCGGCTGGCCCGCCCGGACTGATGTTGCTGGCCCAGCCGACGATGCTTTGTGCGCCCGCATCTTCCAGCAGGTTCTGGTCGGCACCGACGGTGAAGCTGGGCGCGCTGTTGACCGGCACAATGGTGATGGTGAAGCTTTGCGGTGGTGAGGTGTCGACGCCACCATTGGCGGTACCGCCGTCGTCCATCAGTGCCAGCGAGACATTCGCCGAGCCGGTCTGACCGGCCGCCGGGGTAAAGCTCAGCGTGCCATCGGCGGCCACCGCCGGCTGTGCACTGAACAGGCTCTGGTTGTCGTTGCCGGTGATGTTGAAGGTCAGCATCTGACCGGACTCGTCCGGCGGCCCGACGCTGATGCCGGTGGCCCAGCCATTGATGACCTGGGCACCGCTATCCTGACCGGCGCTGGGGTTGGCACCAGCGGTAAACGATGGCGCGTCATTGACGGCATTGATGGTGAGGCTGACCGTGGCCATCGCACATGCGGCCGGCGGTGGTGAGCCATCGTCGCAGACTTCATAGACAAAACTGTCGTTACCGTTGAAGTCCGCATCGGGTGTGTAGCTGATCAGGCCGGTGGTGGGGTTGACCGACGTCATGCCGTTGGCGGCAGGAGTGGTCACGCTGACCGAAGCCGGATCAATGTTGCCATCGATGTCGCTGTCGTTTGCCAGCACATCGATATCGATGCCAACGTCTTCGTTGCCGGTGGCGCTGTCATTGCCGGTCGACGGAGGATCATTGACCGGGTTGACCGTGATTGTGAAGCTGGCCGGAGTCGATGTGTCGGCGCCGCCGTTGGCGGTGCCGCCGTCGTCGCTCAATGTCAATGTGATGGTGGCTGCACCGTTGGCATCGTCGGCCGGGGTGAAGCTGAGGTCACCAGTGATCGCATCGACAACCGGGCCGGCGGCAAACAGACCGACATTGTCGTTGCCGGTAATGTTGAAGGTCAGCACCTGACCGGACTCATCGGGTGGCCCGGCGCTGATGCCGGTGGCCCATCCGTTGATGGTCTGCAGGCCGGCGTCTTCGTTGACGACCTGGTCGGGCCCGGCGGTAAATGTGGGCGCATCGTTAACATCGTTGATGGTGATGTTTACGGTCGCTGTGGCGCACTGCGCCGGCAACGGCGTGCCATCGTCGCAGACTTCGTAGACGAAGCTGTCGGCGCCGTTGAAATCGCCGGACTTGGTGTAGGTGATCACACCATTGGCGGGGTTGACGCTGGTGCCACCGTCAGCGGGTGGCGTGGTGACCGTCACCGAGGCCGGGTCAAGGTTGCCGTCGATGTCCGAATCGTTGGCCAGCACATCGATGTCGACCTGGATGTCCTCGTCGGTCGTCGCGCTGTCTTCCACGGCGACCGGCGCATCGTTGATTGCATTCACGGTGATTGTCACCGTCGCTGCCGCCGAGTTGGTCTGGCCATCGTTGGCAAAGTAGCTGAAGCTGTCGCTGCCGTTGAAATCTGCATTCGGGGTGTAGTCGAAGCTGCCGTCGGCGTTCAGGGTAAAGCTTTGCGCATTGGCCGGGCCGGCAGCAAGCACCGCGGTGATCGGGTCCGTCTCGGGATCGCTGTCGTTGGCCAGCACGCCCGGAGCGGCCACGTTCAATGCGGTGTCTTCATCGACACTGAAAGCGTCAGCGTTGGCCACCGGGGCCAGGTTCTCCAGATCAGCCGCGTCCACGCGCAGGAACAGACGGTTGTTCTCCACCGCCGCAAAGGCGCTCAGCAGTTCTACGTTGGCGGCACCGTCACTGGCATCGTCCGCCGGATCGGTCGCCAGCGGGGCAATGCCAGCCCAGTCGCTGACATCACCATCGCTGACGAAATTCATCGCCCACGCTGCCACACTGACCAGCAGCAGCGCACTCAGCGTGCCCAGCCGACCCCAACGACGCTGCATCAGCCAGCCGGCCAGCAGCAGCATGGCGATCAGCACAGCCAGTCCGAGCACACCCAGGGTCGGCACTTCCACCGGCTCCACCGGCAAACCAATGAGTATGTCTGCGCCACCGGTGCTGCCGTCGGTGCTCGCCAGCACGTCCGAACCGGTGCCGTTGTCGGCCACATAGACCAGTCGGATCTGATTGACGATGCCAGGATCCAGTTCCGCCAGACCCACGCTCAATTCGATCACATCGCTGGCAGCAGTGCCCACATCCAGACCCACCGGATAACCGCCACCGACACTGCCCAGCGACTGCAGGCTGCTGCCGACGCATTCGGCCAGTTCGACATCGGTCACCTGCAGGCTGGCAAGCTCCACGCTGGCGCGCAGACGACGTTCAAAACCCGCTTCGGCCACGCCGCCAGCAGGGGTGACCACACAGCCGGTGGCGGGGTCACGGTCAAGATCGATCAGCACGTCATAGCTGACAGACTGTCCCACTGCAGTCAGTGGCAGGCCGAGCAGGACCAGCACGGCAGCGATCGATTTGACTAAGAATGAATTGCACTGCATGAATTACCCCGGTTGTATTGACAACAAACTGTCCTGATGCACGAAGGCACAAACGCAGAGCACCTGTTCGCGCTACTTATCACCTATGCAAGTGACTTTGCGGGGGCAAATCTCGCACCCGCAGGTAAAATAATGCCACCGTCATCAATCCGGCTCGCCCGATTCCATGCCGTCGGCAAACTGAGCCACGATGTCGGTGTCGGAATCGCTGTTGTTGCCGGGGTCGGTGTCGGTCACACCGGCGGAGGCGGCTACCGTTGCTGTGTTGGTGATCGGAATTTCATCCTGATCCAGCAGTTCTGCCTGCAATGCAATCACAATGCTGTCGGCGGCACCAATGTCGACCAGTTCATCGATGTCACCGACTCCGCTGGCGGCACAGGCCGAAGCCGGGCCAGGGCTGCAGCTCCAGCTGGCATTGCCCAGTCGCATCGGCAGCAGGTCTACGATGTTGGCACCCAGAGCGGCGCTGGGACCGAGGTTGCTGACCGTCAGCACATAGTTGATGGTGCCACCGGTCGGCGCCCAGATGCTGTTGGAAACCTTGTCCATGACCAGATCAACCACGGCCACCAGCGTGGTCAATTCGCTGTCGCTGTTGTTGCCGGGTTGCGGATCCTGGGTGCTGCTGGCGACCGTCGCGCTGGTGCTGAGCTGACCGCTGCCGTCGGGATCAGCGTTGACACTGACAACAACCGTGCTGCTGGCACCACTGCTCAGACTGCCCAGACTGCAGGACGGCGTGCCGGACGGATCTTCGCTGCAGCCGCTGGTTGCAACCGGCGTCAATCCGCTGGGAAAATTGAAACTGATGACAACATCATCGGCCGTAAAGCTGCCATTGTTGGTCACTTCAGCGCTGATCAGCAGCGTACCGCCGGCCACCACAGGATCGACACTGTCTGACAGTGAGATGCTCAGATCAGCGCTGGGTGTCACCCCACCCAGATCCTCGAACTGCATGCGCACGCCGGAGGCGTCGTTTTCCGGCGTCCAGGCTTTCACGAAGCGGTTGTTCGAGGTGATGATCAGCATGGTGGTGTCGGGATCGGCGGCCGGATGGCCAAACGTCTGCAGGTCATACGCTGCGGCCTGGGCATCGGCCAGCACCACGTCCGGGTAGAACTTGTTGACCGAGCTGCGCTGCGAACCATTCTGCAGGATGAACTGGTGACTGAGACCCAAGCCGCTGAGCTCGGTCAGCAGATCCACCAGGCTGTCACCGTCAAGATCGATCCCGGCTCCGCTGGCGATGGTGGTGGAGGGCACTTCGGCCACTGTCACGTCCTCACAGGAAGGTGCGCTGGCACCGCCGGCGTTGGCGACGGTAAGGCATACGGTGAAGGTGCCGGCATTCGCATACACATGCGAGACATCGGGTGAGGTTGCACTGCCGCCGTCGCCGAAGTCCCACAACCATGAGGTTACCACTCCGGCGGACTGATCAGAGAATTCAGCAACCAGATCAAAACTGCTAAAGCTGAAATCGGCCACCGGCGGTGGCGGCGGTGTGCCCAGCAGTTCGAACACGAAGCGCACGCCTGAGGCATCGTTTTCCGGGGTCCACAGCTTGTAGAAGAAACCGTTGCTGCTGCTGACGATCATGGTGGTGTCGAAGTCGGCTTCCGGATGACAGAACAGCTGGGTGGAAGTGGCGGCAGCCTGGGCATCGGCCAGCACCACGTTGCGGTAATCCTTGAGCACGGCACCGGCCTCGGCGTTGTTCTGCGGCGCAAAGCGATTGGGACTGTCAACACCACAGCCGGTGTCCGCTTCGACCAGAATGTCGTCGAGTCCGTCGCTGTCCAGGTCCAGGCCCAATCCCGATGCAACCGTTGTCGATGGCTCTTCGGTGATGGTCACGTTCTGACAGACCTGCGCTGAATCACCACCGGCGTTGCTGGCAATCAAACAGACGTTGAAGCTGCCCGCACTGGCATACACATGGCTTGTGTTCTGGCTGTTGCTGCTGTTGCCGTCGCCAAAATCCCAGTCCCACGAGGCCGGCGATCCGGTCGAGGTATCGGTGAAGTCGGCGACGATGTCGAAGCTGGAGAAGGTGAAGCTGGCGGTTGGTGGCGGTGGCGCACCAGAGCCGACGAATTCCCATTCCACGGTGATGCCGGAACCCGTGTTGGGGCCCTGATCGCGCAGTTTGTAGAACTGCTGATCGGGCGTTTTGTAGATGAAGATATCCTGGAACACGCCAGGAAACGACTGCGGGACCTGGCTGCCCTTAGGATCAGTATATTTCAGCCCCTGGACCAGCCCCAGCGTGACGTTTTCCCACGCCGTACCTGGTATCTGTTCGGCCAGCTTGGCAAGCAGGGTCCCGTTGATTTGTCGGATGGCGGTGATACTGCCACCAGACACTGCTTCCAGGTCGGCGGTTGAATCAGTATTGAAATCCAGCGTGCTGCCGGGTGCCAGCAGCACAATCACCGCTGCAGCCGGTGTACAGGCCAAACCCAGCAGCGCTGCAATCAACAAATGTTTCAGCTTTTGCATGGTCATGTGTTTATCCCCCGGGGGTCAATGTCTGGTGAATGTTGCCGGCACGGCCATGGCAGTGCCGGCAACAGCATGGCAGCATGGCATCAATGTTCTGCCCGCACCTGTTCCATGGCCGGGCGGAACATGGCATCGTCCTGCACCCGCTCTACCGTGGTCACACGTGCGCTCAATGCCTCGATGTGCCTGACCAGTTCGCTCTGTGCGGCGGCGAACTCATTCAGGCGCTCAATTTCTGTGCGCAGCCTGTCGATCTCCTGGTCCTTGCGATCCAGCTCCTGTTTCAGCCCCTGAATTGCCGCCAACGCCACACCACTGGTGTCGATGGTGGCAATGCTGCGGTCGCTGCTGCCGAGTCCGAACTGGCGGAAGAAATCCTGCGCCATCGGACCCAGATGCAGCACCTGCTCGTCCTCCTTGTAAGCCCAGGTGCTGATCGGCAGTTCGCTGACCCGTTCCAGCACATAGGCCGGATCGACCGGGGTGATGTTGGTCTTGCGGTTGACATCCGAATTCTGCGTCAAGGTACCACTGATGGTCAGATTTCCGGTGCCGCGCGACAGGCTGAATTCCGTGGTGCCGGAATCCTCTTCGGTGATGAAAAAGCCAAACCGGGTGGAGCTGATCTGCCAATCGTGCAGATCGCCCGAGGTGTCATCGAACTGGATCGTGCTGGCACCATTGTTGGCCAGCAGCAGCAGCTCACGGGCCAGATTGATGCTGTTGACCTCCTCGATCCTGACCGTCGTCGCGCTGCCGTCACCGCGCACCTGCAAAGGATGATCGGCGGTGGTCAGGCCCATCCCCATGCCGACATTGGCAGAAAACGTGGTGAGGTTGTTCAGCCGCGTACCGGCCTGTTCCAGCACCAGCGCGTCGGTGGGCGAATTCGGCCTGATCTTGAACGGCAAACGACTGCCGTTGGTGACATCGCGCACAAAGAAATTGGTCTCGTTGCCGGCCAGGTCCCAGACCTGCGGCGTGAAGCCGGAGCTACCGTTCTGATCCAGGCGAACCGTGGGCGAATCGCCGTCAACAATGTGCTGTTCGACCACTGGCGTGCTGGTGCCAAGACCCACGTTACCGGCATCATCGACATACAGGGCATTGCTGGGCGCGGTGGCCTCAATGGTGAACGGAACACGCGCGTTGCTGATGTCCTCGATGGCAAACTTGTTGGCCCCGCCATTGGTGGAGTCGTTGGCGGTCAGTTGCCAATCCACATTGGGAAAACTGCCGCTGTTAGAGGTGTCGTCAAACTTGATGCGCAGATTGTTTTCCTTCAGCCGGATGGTATCGAATCCGAAGACCTCGCCGTTGGTGCAATCCTGACCAACGCACTGACTGCCGATCACGATCTGGTTGTCAGCAATAACCTGGTCACGGGTGGCATCGTCATCGTCAACAAATCCGACATCATCCATGCCGGCTGCGCCAGGGCGCGACGCCTCACCAGGTCCGGTTTCGCCTTCACTTGCGCTGGCCTCAACCAGCCTGGGATCGGCAGCACGGCCATTGACGATGGTGAAATTGCCAGCGGCTCCGATGACGGTGGCTTCATCAATCTGACTGAGACTGTCACGAAACGCCAGCGGCCCGGCCTTGTCCATCACCTGCAGTTCATAACGATAGCTGCCATCGGCCAGGCCGCGCAAACTGATTTCGATCGCCCGACCAGCGCGAAAACGGCTGCGCTGCAGATAACCGGAAGGCCCTTTGACGATCACATCCACCGCGCTGTCCAGGGCGGCTCGATCCAGTGGCTCGATCACCAGTATCTCCGGTAGCACGTGGCTCTCATAATTCAATGTCTGTGCCAGCACAGTGGTGCTAAAAGCCAGTCCCAATCCGATCAGGGCGAGGCTGATGTTGCTGCGCAGATTGTCCAGATTTCTCATGTTCTCTACCTCTTGCTATGCGGACGATCTTGCCCGCTGATTGTTATTAAAGTGTTGCCAATGCAGGCCCGCGATCAGCAACAGCAATGCCAGCAGCAGTGCCAGCATGCCGGTACCGAGCGCAGGCACCGGCTCTGGTTCGGCAAGCGCCTGCGACACCGGCCCACCCGGGTCGTTGATGATGCCATCGTCGCCGCTGCTGTCGCCAAGCGCGTTGTCGGCCAGCAGCAGGGTCCAGACGTTGCCGTTCACAGTGGCACCGGTGGGCGCGCCAGCGGTGAAATCAAACCACTCACTGGTGGTCGGATCACCGGGCGTGGTCGGACCGAATTTGAAATAGCTCTGGCTGAAGCCGCTGTCTGCGGCATGGAAGATGATGTCGACGCTAGCGTTCTCACACGGCAGCGCAAAGCCGATCAGGCCGAATGGAAAGCTCACAGCTGGCGGCGGTGGGCTGGACTGACTGGACGCCGCCAGGGCCTCGACATCGTTGATCGTGCTACACCCGCCGCCGGCAACAACGGTGACGAATGCGCCGCCATCGAAAGAGGGCAGCGATGCGACGTCGTCCTGAATGCCGTCCGGAATCCCGTCGTCATTGCCATCACCATTGTTGGGTGCCAGGTCCTCGACCGCAGCCGGCACACCATCACTGTCCTCGTTGACCACCAGCGTGGCGCTGGCCGGGGGACTGGTGCCGAGACTGGAATCCAGCGGACTGCTGGTGTTGAGCCAGGTGCCCGGCTGCGCGCCGACGATGTCGACGCTGATGCTGCAGGCTGCGGCGGCGGCAACGCTGCCACCGCTGTAGTCAATCTGGGTACCACCGACGGGCGCGGTCAGCGTGCCTCCGGTACAGCTGGTGGAGTCATTGGCCGGGCTGGCGATGCGCAACCCTGCAGGCAGCGGATCTACAAAGCTCAGGCCGTTGGCGGCAACGCTTTCAGCGCTGTTGTCGATGCTGAAGGTCAACTGACTGACACCGCCGGCGGCCACCGGGGTTGGCGCAAAGGACTTGCTGAACCCAGGTGCGGTGCGCACGGTCAGCGTGGCAGTTGCCACCGGACTGCTGCCCAGGCTGGAGCTTAGCGCCGAAGTGGTGTTGACCAGCATGCCGGCGGCGGTGGTTACCACGTTGACGCGAATCTGACAGCTGGCGCCGGCGGCAACCAAACCGCCGCTGAGCTGCACATTGCTGCCGCCGTCGGGCGCAGTCAGTGTGCAGCCACAGCCGTTGCTTGCGTTCGCGGGGCTGGCCAGCTGCATGCCGGCTGGCAAGGGATCATTGAAGCTCAGTCCAGAGGCGTCCAGCAGCGCTGCGCTGTTGTCGATGATCAGCGTCAGTTCGCTGATGTCGCCCTGCGGCACGCTGTCCGGATTGAAGCTCTTGCTGAACCCGGGCACGGGCGCAGGCGTGACGGTGAGGTTGGCACTGGCCGGTGCGCTGCTGCCGGAGCTTGAACTGAGCGTACCGGTGACGTTGTTGAACACACCGTCGAGCAGCGCGCGCACACCCACCGACAGCGTGCAGCTTGCTCCGGCGTCAACGTTGCCACCACTGAAGGCAATCGAATCCGACCCCGGCGCCGCGCTGATGCTGCCGGCGCAGCTGGAGCTGGGGTTGGCCGGATCGGCAAGCACCAGACCTGCCGGCAGTGGATCGGTAAAGCCCAGCGCGGTGGCAGGCAGCGCGCTGGCGCTGTTGTCAATGGTAAAGGTCAAAGCGGTGCTCGCGCCAGCGACAATCGTGCTGGCAGCGAAGGCTTTGGCAAACAGCGGTGGCGGCTCCACCGTCAAAGTTGCGGTGGCAGGCGGGGCAACCACCAGTCCGCCGCTGGTCAGCGCGGAACTCGCACTCGGAAAACTGCCCGGCACCGCAGTGGCGGGAAGCTGCAGCGTGACACTGAACGAGCAGCTCGCGCCCGGCGCAATGCTGGCGTTGTTGAGCGTGATCAGGCTGCTGCCAGCGAGCGTGGAACCGGTGCCGCAAAGGTCGGACTGGGGCAAGCCTACCGCGACCAGCCCCGGGATCACGCTGCCAAGGTTGTCGGTGAATGCCAGACCGCCGGCCGGATTGACCGGATCCGGGTTGCTGATCGTGTAATCAAGATTCACCATGCCGCCAGCCACCGCCTGGCTGCTGAAAGCCTTGCTGAACAGGAGATTCTGCAGCAGCAGATCGGCACTGGCCGGGTCGCCACGCACCGCCAGGCCGCCCAGCGTACCGCTGACCTCGCTGGTGACATTGGTCACGCTGCCGGTGGACGGCAGGCTGGCGGGGAGTTGCAGCGTGACATCGAACACACACTGGTCGCCAGCGGCCAGACTGCCGCCGGCAAGCGTCAGCACTGAAGTGCCACTGAGCTGCGATCCGGCACCACAAATGTCGTTGACCGGCAAGCCCGTGGCCAAAAGACCGCTGAGCGCGGCATCCAGATCGTCGGTGAAGCTGATGTCGGAAACCACCGAAACGGCATCCAGATTGTCCAACGTGAATTGCAGCGTCACGGAGTCGCCGGGACCGGCCGGATCGTCGGTGAATGCCTTGGTCAACTGCAGCCGCAGATCATCAACCATCAGTACATCGGTCGCCGGCGGCAGCGTAATGGTCGATCCGGCGACCGTCGCGGTCAGATCGGAAGTTGCGCTCTGGTAATCGTTGGGCACGGCAGCGGCGGGCACATTCAGGTCGATTGTGAACGTGCACGACCCACCGGGCGCGAGGCTGCCACCGGTGAATAACAGAAAGCTGTTGCTGGAGAGCCCCGTCACCTGCGAGCCCATACCACAGGGATCGGCCAGCGGCAGGCCGGTGGCGGCCAGGCCGGCCAGGGTGTCGACGAGATTGTCGGTGAACTGGATCGCGCTCGCCGCCTCGGTGGTGCTGTCGTTGCGCAGCGTGAAGCTCAGCGTCACGGTGCCCCCCGGAAGCACCGGATCATCGATGAACGACTTATCGAAACTCAGGCTGGCAATGTCCAGCGTATCGGACGCGGCCAGGCCGATGGCGGTTTCGCCCAGCACCGTTGCCGCGGGCGCCGAAGTCGTGTTTGGATACGGACCAGGGGCGGCGCCGGCCGGTACCTGCAGGGTCGCCACGAAAGTGCACGTTTGCCCCGGCAGCAGGCTGGCCCCGGTCAAGATCAGGGTTGTGGTGCCGCTCAATTGTGAACCCGCGCCGCAGACATCGTTGGCTGGCAGACCGATCGCGGCGAGGCCGGACAGCGTGGCGGCAAGATCATCGGTGAAGGTGATGCCGGTCGCGCCGGCCTGTGCGTTCTCGCTGTACTGCAGGCTAAATTGCAGGTCTACTGTCTCGCCGGGTTGCACCGGATCGGCGAGGAAGGTCTTGGCCAGTGTCGGTGCCCCCAGAATCTGCAACTGGGCGGCGGCGGCATTGCCGGTCAGTGCTACAGCGTCCACCATGCCACTGATCGGGCCGGTGAGATTGGTAATGACACCAGGCGGCAGACCGGTCGGCAAATTGACACCGACCTGGAACGTGCAGGACGCGCCCGGTGCGAGTTCGCCGCCCTGAATCAGAAGGCCCTGTGCCCCGGCATCGAGGGGGGCGACGTTGATTGTCGAAGACGCGCCGCAGAATCCTGCCGCCGGCAGCGTCACCGGAAGCGGTGTGGGCAGGAAGTTGGTCAATTCATCGGTAAAGGACAGGTCGGTTGCAGTTGCGGTCGTGCTGGTGTTCTCAATGGTGAATTCAATTGTGGTGGTGCCACCGGACGGTGCCGGATTTACGGTGAAGGTTTTGCTCAGCCGCGGCGCGGCGAACACAAACAGATCGTCGCGTGCGATATTGCCCAGCAGCGGCTCCGCGCCACCGAAATCGGCTTCGATGGCCGAGCTGGCATTGGCATAAATTCCTGGCGTGGCATCAGCCGGCACCTGCAGAGTCACAACAAAACTGCACTGGCTGCGTGCGTCCAGCTGGCCGCCGGTAAAACTGAGCAGGGAGCTGCCGGTCAATTGCGAACCGGCACCGCAACTGTCGGTGGCTGGCAGCACGCTGGCCACCAATCCGCTGAGCGTGGCATCCAGATCGTCATCGAAGCGGATGTCACTGGCGGCTACGAGCCCGTCGCGATTGAGGATGGTAAAGCGCAGCTCAACGCTGTCGCCCGGTGGTACGGGGTCGGCCAGAAACTCCTTGATCAGCAGGATGCGGCCACCCTGTGAATCCAGCGATGCGACCGCACGACCATTTTCGAGCACAAAGCCCAGCGGCGGAGCCGAAACCATGGTTCCACTAATGTTGTCCAGCACACCGATTGAGGCGGATACCACGTCGACGCCGATTTCACAGGTTCCGCCAGCGGCCACCGCTGCCTGGTTGGGAAAGGCTGCCGGGGGCAGGCTGATGACGCCGGTTCCCGGCTCCGCAATTACGTCGCCGCCAGTGAAGTCGAGCGGAAACGGCTGGGTGATTGATGCGTTGCAAGTATTGGTGAGGTTCGCCGGATCGGCAATCACCAGTCCGGTGGGCAAGGTGTCGCTGAACTGGATATTGGTCGCCGCAGATGTATTCAGTGAGTTGTCGAAAGTGAAGGTCAGGCGCTCACGCTGACCGATGACGGTGGTGGAGGTGGAAAAACTTTTACTGAATCCGGGCCGGTCGGCGGCAATCACCAGATCGGCGCTGGCGGAACCGCTGTTGCCGGCACTGGAGGTGAGGTCGCCACTCACATTCATGAAGGTGCCGGGCATCACGCCGGTGACCAGCACCTCGATTTCACAGCTCGCGAAGGCAGTGACCGAACCGGCAACAAAAGAGATGTTCGCGCCGGCCAGAACATCGAAGGTCCCGGCACCGCAGCTTGACATGGCGCCGTCGGGCGAAGCAAGTATCAGACCGGCCGGCAACATATTCACAAATGCCAGATCGCTGACCGGTGCCCCACTGGTTTCAGTGATGGTGTAGCGCAGCACGGCGGTGCTTCCCGGGCCGATGGTTCCGGGATCAAAACGCATGGAAAATGCCGGCACCGAAACACCATTGATCTGGGCTGTGGCATCGGACACAGCGCCTGTGCCCAGCAGCAGCAACATCACCATGGCCGCATTGATCATGCCGTGCATGCGCTGGGTGACGACATGCAAGCTTGTTGTGCTCACGCTGCCAACCTGCTGACTGGCACCGCTGCAGGCGACGGCGTCTGCCGCTCAGCCTGCGCCATGGACACGTGGCAGCTGGTCAGCGCGAGGCTTAACCCATGGGAAATAACCTGTTGACGATGATCAAGCAGGGCTGGCGGACTGGTCATGTTCATGATCACCCCTCAAGAAGTGACTTCCATGTTGTGTCAGTGCTCGACATCATGTCTGCCATGACTGGCAGCAGGCTCTCACCCGCCTTGGCACAATGCGATACTGACGTGACTCTGGTTTGATTATTTTGTTTTTCTATTGCCGCCAGCATAGCAGTATGGGGCCCTGCTGAACAGCCCTTGTTGATGTATTCTTCACATTTTTCCTGCCTGACACATGCTGCACCAGCAAGCCGACCATGGACTGCCTGAGCAGTCTCTGACTGTCACAGGAATTCCGGTGGTGTAAACTAGGCAGCCTCCCTGTCCACTCAGAAGAGAAGCGCTTATGGCCTGTCGCCAATCGACCACAGCAGAGCTTCCAGGCATCAGAGTGTTCTTGGTGTGGACCCTGCTCGGCCTGGTCTGTGCTACAGCCGACATCGCCGGTGAAGATGCCCACGCAACAAACCCGGCACAACGCAGTGGTCAACCTGAGTTCAGCTTTCAGGCTGTAACTCTGGCAAGCTATCTGCCCTCCCCCGGCATGGGCAGCGGCATTGCCGTGGCCGATTTTGATGCTGACGGCGATCCGGACATCTTTCTGCCGACCGGTGCCGGCGTGCCCAATCAGCTGTGGCGAAACCGTGGTGACGGCAGTTTCGATGAAGTGGCATCAAGCTTCGGGCTGGACGATCTGCGCCAGGCGCGCGCTGCTCTGTGGCTGGATTACGACGGCGATGGCGATCTTGACCTGTTCATCGCGCGCGATTGCTTTGCCAGCGGTCAGAACGTCCCAGCCACCGGCAGTTGCGGCGAAGCTGTGCTGTCCCTGTTCGAGCAACGCGCTTCGGGCTTTGTTGACATTTCGGCACAACGGGGACTCATTACGCAGGCGGGTCAGCTGGCAGACGGCTTTCATTCCGGTGGCCTGAGCGCCGCCGATGTCAGCGGTGATGGCTTGCCGGACATCTACGCAGCCCGCTGGCAAACCCGGCCCGAACTTTATCTCAGCGACACGCTGTTTATCACCGGCAAGGGTGCCGGGTATTCGCTGGGCAGCGGACTGACCACCATCGCCGGACAACAGGCCGGCTACTGGCAGGGTCTGATGCATGATTTTGATCGTGATGGCAGCATGGATCTGTTCGTCAATGTGGACTTCAGTGCCAATCAGCTGTGGCTGAACCGGGGTCTGCTGGAGTTCGACGACATTGCGGTGCCGGCCGGTGTGGCCTCGGCATGGAACGAAATGGGCGTTGCCGCTGGTGACTATGACAACGACGGCGATGTTGACCTGTTCGCCAGCAACATCTTTGACTGGATCGGGCCATCTGCCGGCAGCCACAACCTGCTGCTGCGCAATGACAGCCACAGCGGTCAGGTGCTGTTCACCGAGCACGCCCAGGCACTGGGCGTGGACGATGCCGGCTGGGGCTGGGGCGCGACCTGGCTGGACGCGGACAACGATGGCGATCTGGATCTGGCAGTCACCAACGGTTACTGTCAGCCGCCGCCAGACGTCTGTCCGGCGGAGTTTGCCAACGACCGCTCTCGCCTGTTTGTGCAAACCGGCCCGGGCAATGCCCTGGTTGAAGCGGGTGAGAGCGTTGGTTTTGCTGATCGACTGACAGGCGGCGGGTTGATCGCTGCGGACTTCAATGGCGATGGCCGCATGGATCTGCTGCAAACCGCAATCGACCCGGATACCTCAGCCAATCCACTGCTGCGCAGTGAGCGTCTCACGCTGTATCTGAACACGGCAAGCGGCGCTGGAGACAATCACGGCTGGCTGGCGGTGCAGCCACGCCTGCGCGCCGCCAACTCGCATGCACTGGGCACCGAACTGCGTCTGTATCTGGACGATGGCCGCATGCTGACACGCTGGATTCATGCCGGTGAAAGCTGGCTGAGTCAGGCACCGGCCAGGGCCCACTTCGGCATTGGCAATGCCGGCATTGAGCGGCTGGAAGTCGACTGGCCCGAGCTGGGGCAAAACCCCGGTGGCGCCTGTCCCACTGGTGGCCTGCCCGACAGTGGCCACTGCACCGGCACAGGCGATGCACAAGATGCGAGCGGCGGCACCAGCGTTTTCCTGTCACCAGCGACCGGCACGGTCCTGCACATCACCGGACCTGAGACCCTGCTGCGCACAGGATTTGAAGACCCGCTCAGTCGCTAGCCCGCATTATTCATGAGTCGACGTCGCGAGATGCTGCCAGTGCCTGTAGCTGTGGCGTTTCACGACCGAACGAACCGCAGGCGTACTTGACAGTACGTTGAGGATTCGTGACCGAGCGAAACGCCGCAGATGCGGGTATTGGCGGCATCGCAGTAGTCGGTTTCATGAATAATGCGGGC
>Ga0180009_10000163_pt1 | contig 102517 bp, 203 predicted proteins | sample OS_PC_MetaG_FD_123537 | JGI IMG/M metagenome (GOLD analysis project Ga0180009, IMG submission 123537) | Groundwater microbial communities from the Aspo Hard Rock Laboratory (HRL) deep subsurface site, Sweden - OS_PC_MetaG | ecosystem: Environmental > Aquatic > Deep subsurface > Groundwater... | reverse complement strand
TACTGACCCCCGCTGAGGAACCGGATGAGGGTGTTCGGTGGCGGGTAGCCAAGTGCATCCCCGCCGAAAGGCTGGACCGCTTGTTGACCTCCGGTGAGGAGCTAGATGAGGGAGTTCGACATCGGGTAGCCTCTCGAATCCCCGCTGACCGGTTGGACCACTTGCTGACTCCCGATGAGGAGCCGGATGCGTGGGTTCGGCGGATGGTAGCCTTACGAATCAAAAATAAGTCTTGACAAAGGATTCCGTACAAGGCATATAAGTAGTAAGAGGTGAACAAACATGGAAAAGCAAATTTTCGTAATCGATCATACCGGGGACAACAGGCATTGCGGCGTCTGCAAGGCCCCTGCTCCAGACGCGACAGCCAGGCGCAATGTATGGGTATGCTCGAACTGTGTAGAGACATGCAGCGTGTCCGAACAGGAAAGTGTAGAGCACGTACAAGAAACAAAGCGCAAGCTAAAAAAGGCAAAACGAACCCTAAAGCAATACATCATTGATCGCTTCTTAGAGGGCGGCCCGCTGTCCGTTACGCAGTTAGCCCAGGAAGCTGTCAAGGAATGCCTGACAAAAGTAACTGACGAGAAGCAAGCAAAGGTGACAGTGTGCGCCACAATCAGCATGTTACGTTCCAAGGGTGGCTATCCCATCGAAAAAGTCAGTTGCGGGGTTTATTCCTGGCGTCAGAAGTAGCCAACAGTTAAACTTTTCCCCTCAAAAATCGGTATACTGGCACATAGGGATCACCCTATGGCTAGAATTTTAATCGTAGATGATGATCGAGTTATCCTGGAAATGCTTCAGGATGTGCTGGAAAAATACTCAAAAAAGGACAAGTGGGATCTAACAATACACACTGCTCCTGATGCCATAAAAGCTCTTGAATTATTGAACGAATTTAATTACGAATTGGTGATAACAGATATTCTTATGGCGAAGATGGATGGGTGGGAGTTTATAAAGCATATACGAGAGAAACACACACAAAGAGACCTTCCAATCGTTGTCTTATCTGCTGTAGACGCGGTAGAATTAGAATATAAAAGCATGCGGTATGGAGCCTCTGCCTGGTTCTCAAAGCCAATCAAACCAAAGGAATTTTCTAATCAGATACTCAACCTGATCTCGGAGAGGTAAATGGACACCTTTGACGCCAAGACAATTCTATCTCTGTTTTCCACCCTTCTTGCAGGTGGTCTTTTCATATGGGTAAAAGTCCTTTCTAATAGAGCGTTTAAGTCTATTGATGATCAAGTCAAAGTCGTCTCTGATAGAATTGATCGTTCCAAAACCGAAATGGTTTCTACACATCACGATCTACTTTCTAAGATAGAAAAAGCGAATACAGATTTTAGATTGCTGGAAAAGGATCTGGCTATTGTCAGTGAATCCTTGAAAGTGGTTAAAGAAATTAAGGATAGTATAAAAGAGCTAGTCCAATTTAAGGAAGAAGTTATAGAACGTTATCAAAGAAAGTCCGATTTTATTAGAGAATCACAGATTCTTGCTAATCAGATAGAGAGTATCCATAAGAAAGTTGACCAATTAGATGCAAAGTTGGACCGCACGAGGTAATGATGATCCACCTAAAATACGCGGATTTGATAGACGATATTTCTACATGTAATGGCACCTGCGAAGAAGAGCTGCAACTTAGGATAAAGGCTGGAGAAATACCAGAGTATGAGGCTGCGTATGTCAGGTTATACGCTAATTTGAAGAAGCTCAGCAGATCCCTTGATGTGTTATCAGAACGCCTCCCTGCGTAGTATAATGGCATAAGAGGTTTAGTTTATGCGGTATACTAAGATAGTCAAAAAACCGGTGGAAGTACGCAGGAAAAGATGGAATATTGATGGGCGCGGCAGCTTGATAGAACTAGTGAGAAGTGATGAAATCGATGGAAATATTCAACAAGTTTATCTTACAACGATACGTCCGGGTGTGATAAAAGCATGGCATTTACACGAGAAGCAAACAGATAGAATGATGTTAGTATCGGGGCTTGTGCGATTTGTAGTTTGGGATTCAAACGCGGAAGAGAACACGAAGCTAGATCTAATTGTGGATTCAAGAGATCCGTATTTGATTATAATTCCTCCTAACCTGTATCACGGATTTCAAAATATAGGGAATACTGAGGCAATGATAATAAATTCCCCGGATGCTCTCTATAATAGGAAATCCCCTGATGAGCATAGGATACCATATAATCGTATGGGTTCCTGGGATGTCTGTGTAAACGGATAATCGTATGCCAATATATGACCTCAAATGTTGTAACTGTGGTAGAAAAACAGAAGCGATGCTAAGCGTATCAGAACTATCTGTAAACAGTGGTACGCACAGAGACGCAATAGATCTACGGGAGGTAGGAATTATATGCAGATGTGGGGGTTCTATCTTTGCTAAACTGCTATCAATACCCGCTAAAATGGCGTATAATTGGTCATCATGGCAGAGAACGTAACATATCAGCAAATTGTAGAGAAGATTCTTGATGCTGGATCTGTTTGGGTTAGGTTATATGATGGAATTAAGATATGTTTAATAGATGTTATTGTACAAGAACCAATTATATTCATAGGTAAATTTTTACCGTGCGCTAGCAACTCAAAAGAGTATAAGATAAAATTTTCAGAGGTTAAAGAATTTGTGTAGCCTGGCAGAAAAGGAATTTAATCGTCTTAGACAGGAAATACAGGACGACAATGTTAAAATTATCGTATATCGAAACAAGTATGCATTTGTAGGTTCCCCCGGATCTTCCGCGTATACGTACACAACAGAAGAGATTCCATCAATTGCGTTACTAAAAAATAAACTAATATCATATAGAAAAGTGATTACGGTGTTACTACACGAGTATGCGCATGTGCTCGATGGAAGAAGCAACGGAGAAAGTAAACGATGGAAGGAAGCTGATTTTGATCTAGATTTGGGAACGGTAGAGACTATCAAAAATTATTCCAAAAAAATAAAGTATTATATACTAAAAAATGAATACATAGCAGAATCAATGGTTAAAAAGTTGTTGAAGAAATTTAAGGTTCAAGTTGAGTATTCGGATAAAGAATTACAGGTAGAATTATGCAGAACCCTTATGGTGTACAAGTATTTTTTGATAAACGGAAAGATGCCGTCTGGACGTGTAATTGATATTTGGGACGCTAGTTTGATTAATAAACCATTCGAGATAACAGAGAAATACTTGAAAGATTTTTCAAAGGTTTGAAAAAATGCCAGCAGACGTTTTATCCATTACTGTTAGGAATCTTGGATTTGATGGATTACCTCTTTGGGAACAAACTGTATATTCTTGGAGAAAAGCCTGGAATATTGTAGACAAGGCGTATTGGCCACGAAAAAGAACTAAAACGTACAAACTAGATCAAGTATCGGGATTGCCTTCAAATAGGCTGTACGGGCAATGGATAATCGATTTTACGGAGGGAAGCTAATGCGCGTTCCAGCTGGAGTTGTGGTAAAAGCGTGGCGAAAGAAAATTCATCTTCGTTTGGATGATGATTTACATAAACAATTAAGAATACGTGTTGCTGAATTAGGCACAACAGTCCAAACGTATATTACTGACCTGTTAAAAAAGGATTTAGAAAAAGGAGCGGATCGTGGAAGTACTACTGATTGATGTACCGTATAAACCTGGGTCTGAACACAATTTCTCAGTGTATGGGGATGTGCATGAGGAAGCACATAGTACAGATTTAGTTGCAGTGAAAAAACACATGGATTATCGTGCCTCTCTTCCGAACCCCCATTTTATTGGCTTGGGGGATATGGGAGATTGGATAATGCCGAATGATTTAAAGAGGTATATGCCTTCTGTTAAGAAGTACGATTCCAGAACTGTTGGATTTGATGCCATTATTGATAAGGAGCTACAGAAACAGGTTGCCGAGTGGAAAAAGTATCCGTGGGAATTTATTGCTATGGGTAACCACGAGTTCAATGTTTTAAAGCGGCACTACACGAATCCTGCTGAACGATTATGTCAAATGTTAGAAACCCGATATGGAGGATATTGCGGATTTGCCTGTATTCGATTCTGTCCAAAGGCGGATCCGCGTCCAAGACACCGGCTAACCTTTCTCTACCACCACGGCGCTTGGGGCGGTCGCGTGGTCAAGGGTTTTGGTGGTGCACGGGATTGGGCGCGTGCTTGGGACGGTTGGGATGTTTGTTTGTACGGGCATAATCATCAATGCGTAGTACACCTAGAGCGTAATGGCTATCCGAATCCAAAAGGTAAGCTAGTGAAACGTAATAAATTTTTTATAAATTGTGGAACGTGGCTGGATACGTATATTCAAGGTGGAACTCCATCGTATGGCGAAATCCGGGGGTACCCGCCGGCCGCGATTGCCAGTCCTTTAATTACTGTACGCCTGACTAAAAGAAATATGGATCTCACAGTTTCTATTGGAGATCAATAACTTACCCCTGCAATAATTTTTCTTAAAAAAGACTTGACAAAGATATCGGATGAGGTATAATAACGTGTAGATGGCGACACGAACCAAAAACGAAAGGAGAACGGTTATGAACGCCAATGAGAATGCAGGTCAGGTCGATCTGGGAGTCGCAACGGTTGAGACGGGGGCGGTGAACATGCCGCCCGAGGCTGCCAAGGCCCCGAAGGCCCCGAAGGCCCCGAAGGCCGCCAAGGCCCCGAAGGCTGCCAAGGCCCCGAAGGCCCTGAAGGCTGCCAAGGCCCTGAAGGCCGCCAAGGCCCCGAAGGCTGCCAAGGCCCCGGAGGCTGCCAAGGCCCCGGAGGCTGCCAAGCAGGCCAACAAGCCACGCAAGGCACGGTTGAGTTTGGAGGAGCGCAAGACCGCGTTGGAGAAGTACTTGGCCCTGCGTAAGGAAATGACGGCTTCCAAGGCCGCCGCAGCGGTGGGTGTGCCGTACATCACCCTCCGTTCCTGGCTGAAGGGTCCGGGTTCCACAGCCTCCGCGCGAAAGCCGAAGAAGGCCAAGCGGGCGAAGAAGACGGCGCGCACCAACGCTCCCCGCGCGAACAAGGGAACAGTGACCCTCCGTGTGGGCAAGATGGAAATCGTCTGCGGCGAGGAAACCGCTCTGCGGATGCTGCAGAAGATGCAGAAGATGTAGTCAAGTGTGGATAACGGCTGATACCCGCAGCCGTTATCCAATTTTTCACGAAGAGACTTGACAAACAGGATTAATCGGGTATACTGGTGAGAACTGTAGAAGATCTTTGAAAAAGGTTTCCTTGACCCGATGCCCACCGCATCGGGTGGTAAGAGCAGAGTACGAGGCACACCCCGACGCAAGCGCCGTGTCCTAAAGTTGGTGGTGTAGGTACTGTTTTTGTGGCGTTCTGTGTTACCCATCCGTGGGTGCAGGTATGTCGCGTCCCGAGGAGCTGGGTGGGGAATCCAGCCAAGGAAATCTTTGTTCTTTGAAAACCGAGGCATGAAACACACATTGCTTAAGGTAAGACCCTTAAGAGGGGAGTGGAGAGAATCGCGATTCCCCGATCCCCCGGCTGAATTGGCTGATTCGGTCAGGTCAGAGTTTCCCAGCCAGGAGCTTTGATCGGCAACTTTATCCGATGGATTGGTTGCCAGGGGGATCAAGAATTACACTCCGTGACTGGTAGCCCTATGGGTGTAGCGGGCGCAGCCCGATACCAGTCACTATTTTTGGGGATGATGGGTTTCGACGTGGTTGTATCAATGTTAGTTGCAAGGCGGGGATTCTCAGAACCTCGTTAAAAATCTGGGAAAAACCAAAACTGCCAACAGACAAGTAGCTCAGGCGGCGTAACAACTGCCCGTCAATTCGGATTTTTCCTACGGATTCGAAATTGGCGTCATTTAGTGGGATACGGTGCAAAAGATTTTTGAAGTGTAGTACTTTGCACAAGAGACTTAAACACTTCCTGGCTTGACACTCTGCTTGTGGTGGGTTAAGTCAGTACATACACAGGCTAACCTTGTAGATACTAATGTTGTTCTGTTGCGGACGGGGGTTCAACTCCCCCCATCTCCATTTTACAGTTAGGCGTGCTTCAGGGATGTACCCGAATCGTGGGGATTCCAGTCTCAGGGAAGACTCTGGAGCATACCTAATAAATGCAGCCCCAGCCTTGCTAGGGCGGCTGTGAGCAAGGGGAAGCTGGGTATCCTACGCCTACTAACCCAGCTGTGAGTAGGCCAGAAGCCGCCCATTTTTCAACTTTGTTTGCACTCTCGTTGGTGGGGATAAGCTCCCAAGAACTCGAAGTGGTGTAATATCCACGGGGAAAGGGCTCGGATTAGCCGTTGGGCATGCACAGGCTAGTCAATGCTAACTTTCTGAGAGTGCATTTTTAGTTCTTTCTTGCGGTTTGGCAGAAAGAAGCACCTGAGCATGTCAATAAAAGGCTCCTGCGGCTTGGGCAGTAATGAACCGGCTATCAAGCCACGCCGGAGGCTGTGTCGGCTAGGCGGTGAGGCCCCGCGCCCTGTAGAAATACAGGTTGCGTATTGAAACCGACACTGGTGGGCTGGCACGCCAGAACAAAGTGACAGTGATGCGGCACTATTTAGTTATGGTGGCAACGCTGAGGTCTGTTTCAGGCCGTTCACAGCCAGTGTGTTTTGTCTTGGGATGTTGTATGGGTGTAGGTGGGCCAAATAGTAATGCCAGGATATGATCCTATGGAAACTGCGGCACGGCAATATGACGTGCGAGTGTGTGCGTGGATTCAAGCTAGGTGTGGCATACCCTGCTTAGTAATTAAGCAAGGAATCTTGGATCAGTTGGGGAAGGACCAGCCAGTTTCCACAGTTATTGAAATGGGGAGAAATGGTCTCTCCCCATAGGATGCCGCGCTTCCGGAAGTGGCATCCCCCTAGGGAAACCCCAAAGTGAGATTTACTCACCTTGGGGTTTTTTTGTTTGACTAATCACCTGTTTTCAGTATAATGTAGTGGGCGCAATAAAAAGGAAATAGTACAGTGAAAATACAAATACTTTCAGATATCCATGCAGAGTTCCATCCAGACTGCGCTTTTAGGTGGTTCTCTCAATTACCAATAGTAGGAGATGTGCTGGTAATTGCTGGAGATTTAGGAACGGGAGATCTGGCAGAAAAAATATTAGGATTCCTTTGTCCAGAAATCAATCCTGTACCGGTTGTATATGTGCCTGGAAATCATGAGTATTACCAGACATCCTTCAGAGAATTTGATACCAGAATAAAAACGCTAAAGTTCAAGAATCTACATGTGCTAAATAATGCTAGTTTTGGTAATATACATGGAACAACTCTGTGGTTTCCTAATCATCCTAGAAATACATTATTTGAGAAATATTTGACAGACTTTAGCTTGATTCACAACTTCAGGAATGAAGTATATGAGCGAAACGAACAAGCAGTACGATACCTAGAAGATATACAGGAAGGGGATATTGTAGTTACGCATCACTGCCCCACATTCTTTTCCGTTCCTGAACAATATGTAGGAAACGAAACTAATAGATTCTTTGTTTCTCCATTAGAAACATTGATTCTAGAAAAGAAACCTAAAGTCTGGATTCATGGGCATACGCATACTAGTTTTGAGTATACTGTTGGAGAAACAACAGTAGTCTGTAATCCATACGGGTATCATGGGACGCCCGATCAAAACAAGAACTTTGATGCAAGAAAGGTGGTAGAAACGTGAACAAGCAGACTAAAGGTATAATTGCCTGGTTCAAAAACTTGAAGACTAGCCATAAAATCATGTTGATTCTTGGGGTGCTATTTGTGCTGATTACAGGTACGGCTATGTGTGCTACCTGTGGGCAATAAGCATCATAAAGGAATAATAAAATGCCTCACAACGCTGTTGAATTCCTAACTAGAATAGACAAGATTGGCTATCCGTATTTTAGAGAAATGAACTTGGATAAGGCGTATGAAGAAGTAGCAGATTTAGCGGCGCAGACACTTAAAATGCACCATCGACTAGAAGTGATACGTCAATACTTGTTTGGATTACGATCTATCGTATCCAATGAAAGGAATCGCAAAGATGACGGTGCGTAACGAAAAGGAAGATACCATGCCTACTTTCATCGATGAAGTAATACAAAAAGTAGGCGCTAATGATAAAGAAGAAATGCAAAAATTTGTAGACGCCTATATGTGTGGTGGAGACAAATTTTGGGATAAGGAGTATGAATATAGTGCATTTACTCTGGGACGCATTATAACGGAATGTGCTAAGGAGTGCAGTAAGTTTGTAGGGTTTACAAGGAAAGTGATGGCTGGCAGAGTAGTACGATCTGGAGAAGTAGTTCGTTATGATAAAGATGTACACACAATTGCATATTGTGTAGAAGACCACGGAAATGTTATCAGTGTTGGAGATACTCAATATGTTTATCCGCCGGCATTCGAAGTCAGTTTTGCGTTGGAGTTCCCGGAAGAAGTAGTGAATGGAAGCAAGTTTTTTCAAGACGTGTGCCAGCAAGCACTTAAACAACTAGTTATGATACAAGATTCGTTTTTGTTCAAATTACTCAATCATGTTACTAGACGGACTACAATTCCTGAAAGTAACAATTTTGCGGAAATGTTCCAGCGTGTTATCTTTGACATAGAAAAAAGGCGCTTTCCTGTAGATAACATTCTTTTAAATAAGGACACCGCTGACCACTTTGTAGCTGAAGCCGTGAAACATGAAAAAACAAATTTGATAGATCCAATGCACCAAAAAGAATTGGTGGAAACTGGTTACATTGGTAACAACGGACATGCTATGCTTATTACTAAGGCAAATATTATAGATGCTGATCCAATTCCAAAAGATACAGTATATGCGTTAGCTGCGTCTCAATACATCGGGGGAGCGCCTGTGCAGGTAGATTTGATGGCAGAGCCCGTTAACCAGCGCAAAAACGGTAAATGGGCTAAAGGATTGTTTTTCTATAAACTAATGTCTATGGTAATTATAAATCCTTTCACTGTTGCTCGTGGTAAACTAACAGGTTACGACCTGTTTTAACCTTACCTCTTGATTGGTGTAATCATGAAAATACGAAACGGTTTTGTTAGTAATTCTAGCAGCTCTAGTTTTGTTATGATTGGCGTAGTACTAAAACAAAAATTTGATGCGGAGGAGTTCGTAGAAAAGGCCTTACAGCGGGAACGCTGTAAGGAGCAGAATCCTTACGATTGCATGCGCGATGTTTTTTGGAGATACGATCAAGATGCTAATATTCTAGGAAAGATAATATATAAGACGGAAACCTCTATAGAAGATTTTCAAAAAGAAATGGATTCCGTTAAAGCAATACTTGAAAGATACATAGAAAGTCCTAATGTAAAAATATTTAGCGGGCTTTCCTATTCTTAGCGGGAGTGAAATTGTTGAGAATATTATTTCTAGATGATTGCGCACACAGACACGATTTCTTGTGCTTTTGTGCGCATCATAGAGAGTTTATAGATTCATGGATTGGTAGAATCCCTATTCCGCATACTTGTAACAAAGAAAAATATGTGATAGATCATGTATACACTGCTCGCCATGCTGAACAATACCTAGATTTACACGCCTACGATATCATATATCTAGATCATGACTTGTATTGTTCGAGTCAGGATCAAACTGGTATGGATGTAGCTGCGTATTTGATAAGGGGATCGCCAAAAAATCCTCCAAAATTTACAACATGTACAATTGTTATACATAGTTGGAATCCAGAAAAAGCACAAGAAATGTATTCATTACTCTCCGCAGTAGGGTTTCATACAATCCTGGCCCCATTTCCTGTTTAGACGTTAAATACCTCATGCTGTTTTATGCTAATCTCGGATTATCTACTGAATGTTGGTCCAGAAAAAGGTAAAAAAATATTGGATTCGATTTCGGAAGGGCCAGATCGAGAAAAATGGGATTTGGAATTGTCCCGGATTCTGGGCCACCCGTTAGGGTAATTTTGCATGAAACTCGATTTTCTAATCAATCTCCTACAGCAGAAATACCCGTACAGTACGGCTAGCCTTCTTGCAGACGCCTATGAAGATATGGTGGACGGCCTGCTTTCCGATGAGATCTGGGAACACCTCTCTAAATACCTAGAAAAACATCAAGAAAATCCGTTAGCTGAATAGTTTTCTTGATTAATTGCCTTGACTTAAGTGGGCTTCTCAAGTATACTAATACTCGGAGGTCATGCATGAACCTAAAACTCGTCTCAGATACCTGGACTGGCGTACACGAAAAGGCCCGTAAGGACGTGATTTACGCCGTGGGGCAGGTGACAATGGCCCCCGACTGGGATCCCAGGCCTGTCTGTGGCGGTGGGATCCACTATGCGGAGAAGCCGAATGATTACATGCCTGATCCTACTCCTGGTAGCCACCTGATCGAAGTTGAACCAGTAGGTAAAACCGTCCGGATAGGTGGAAACAAGACAAAGGCTCAGGGCATTCGGGTGGTCCGGGAAATCACCCACATTCTCACGCCGGAAGAGGAACCGAATACGGATGTCAGGTGGTGTGTAGCCTGGCGAATCCCAGATGATAAGCTGGATCGCCTGCTGACTCCCGCGTGCGAACCATCTGCGGGCGTCAGGCGGGAGGTGGCCAGTAGAATCCCCGCCGAAAAGCTGGACCATATACTTACACTGGAAGAGGAACCAGATGCGGAAGTTCGATGGCAGGTCACTTTGCGAATCCCCGCCGAAAGGCTAGACCACCGGTTGACCCCTGAAGAGGAACCGGATGTGTCTATCCGGCTACAGGTTTCCTTGCGGATCAAAAATAAGGCTTGACAAATGATAACGCAAGCGGCTCAAATTTTGGATGTTCCAGAAACAGAACTCCAAGAATTCTCTGTTCAGGATCCATACAACGACAATAAGTTAGAGGGGTATCTTTGTCGAAGGGGGGATCACAGATACGGGGCTGTAGTAATCACCAAAGTAAATGAAAAGGAAGTAATACAAAGGATTTTTGCAACCCCAAAACTACATTATCCATTCACTACTAATCCCCACGGAGAGCGGATTTTCCATTGGTGTAACAAGAAAGTGAAGCAAGCAAGAGTATATGAAAAGCTGGACGGAACAAATATCTGTGTGTATTCTTACACAGATGCAGACGGAAACAGATACGTAACAGCAAAGACCCGTCTGACACCCGTTTTGCGACAAGGATCCTTTGGGGATTTCAAAAGTATGTGGGATACTATGCAACAAATGTACCCCGAAGTCATCAATCCTCAAATGGTATTAGAGGGTACGGTATCCCTTTCTTTTGAGATGTTCGGATATAGAAACCCTATTTTGATTGGGTATAAAGTTCCATTAGAAGCACGCTTGTTGTTTGCTATATCTCAGGACACTGCATCGATTGTACCTGGAGACGTACTTTTTCCAACGATGGCGTCCAAATTAGAACCGCAGCATAAGATCACTAACATGGGTCAAATGCAACAGGTATATGATCAGTTGCGAGCAGATGCAGAGAAAGCCAACAAGCATACGGAGGATGGGCTTGTGGAGGGGTCTGAGGGCTTCGTGTTCTATTTACTAGACGAAAACGATACTTGGGCCATGGTGAAGTGTAAACCAGCAGATATCGAATCAATCCATTGGGCAAACGAATCGATACACAAGAATTCAATTTTTACGACGTGCTGGAACGCACTAGAAAATGTGGATATTTCTGGTTTGACAATTGACTTTGTAAAGGAACTGCTAAAAGAAGAGTTCTCAGATGTTCAAATCGGAAAAGCAGAACAGCGGATAGACAGGTGTGTAAAGGAAGTGACTGGCATTGTCAAATTCAGACAAACTATTCGAGAAGAAATGGACAAGGTTCCAAAAGAGCTAAACTTCAAGGATCATAAGCGAGACATTATGAGAATCTTATCTCAATCGTTCAAACGCGAGGATATGAAAAAGGTTTTTACTGCTTTGCGAGCAATGGGATTTACTGATTGAAATATAAATCAAGAAGGAGGATTGCAAATGCTGCGAGTATATTATTGGTTATCTGGAGCCCCGGCGGATCGTCCTGGCGGGCCTTGGTGGATGCGCGATTTTCAGAATCCCAAACGAGGATATGAATTTATGGAAGGGATCAAGAAAATCTCTCACAAAATTTTGTATCAGGAAGGTGCCTTTCAGCCAGTAGATCACAATAACCTTGTTCCGCCGGATGACTTTCAAACGTTCTAAGTATCTTCTGTCCTGACCAGAAGCACAAATCTTAGCTGACTTTCCCTACTCTCCACTTTTCAATTTCCTGAAGCAGAATATCTTTATCATTTTCCAAGTCACCGGCTTCAACACGGGTGAACAGGTCAATAAGGATTTTGCCAACAAGCGGTCCAGGAGGAACACTTAGCGCGTTCATTAAAATAAGTCTTGACAAAGGATTCTGTACAAGGCATATAAGCAGTAAGAAAAGGAGAAAAAACCATGAAGCATGAAAAGCGCGACGAGCAGTTCGAACCAGCGGGACTCACGGTGCAGTTTTGTGCCGTGGACAGTTGCAAGTGTGACGGACGGTGCCTCGCGAAGAGCCACGATCCGGCATCGGATCGGGTCTTCTGCAACGAGAGCATTTCCGAGCAGCAGGCCCGAGGGGACAAGTCCTACAACCGTAGGTACAAGTACCACGGGCACCGCGAAAAGAGAATGGATCTGGAAGAATAATTCCTTGACAAACGCCTTGAATCAGGTACACTAGAAGAAGGAGGTGAAAAACACCAGGATACCAAAAACCGTTTACAGAGCCATTTGTTAGCCAGACATAATATACCATGAAACGGAGGCCAGATCGATGTGCTAACATGGGCGGGGTTACCCGCCGGGAATATGGAACGACGTACTTTTTAGGAGAAATTGTTTGAGGAAAGATAAAAGTGGCCACCGAAAGGTGGCCATTTTTTTACTTGACAAAGAACTGCGAATCAGGTATAATATTAGAAAGGAGATTGCCATGCCTGAAATCACATCTGGTTCGCATCTGAGAGTAGTGAGATCCTGGATTCAGCAGCATGCAATCAACGGGAGTACTGTTATTTGGGGGAGCGATGAAGTGCTGCAGTTACATAATGCATTGACTGTCCATGATCTAGAAATGCTGGCGGAAGATATCAAGAAAGCAGTCATCAAAGAAAAGTGGGAACAAGAAGTGAACAAAACAAAATGGGCGGATCGTGCTAACCAAGCGTGGGCTCGGGTCAAGACTGCGCAGGAAAATAACAAGGAATAATGGGAGAAATCATGTACAAGCATGACTGTGCCATCGAAAATGCGGATGCTTTTGTGGATTGGATCAAAAACAGGGGCGGGGTAGCGGTCTGGAACTCACGCAATTTATCCAACCCGGGAAGATCCTTGTCAACGCCTAACAAGACTAAGGAAGGAGAACCCTTCCCTAGTCCGGATTGGCAAGTGGGTAGTTCCCCTGATCTGATCATCACGGATCCAAAAGAAATTGAAGTACACAAGGATAAGGAAGTCAAGCGCTTTCATGTGGCGATTCGTCAATCATCAAATGGGCTAATGCTCAAGTGCACAGACGCTTCAAGTAGGCGAATCAGGAAGGCAGTTGAAAAAGCCGGCCGGGGGGCGCACCACACGTTTGACTACGCTTCCCAAGAGGCGGTAATCCTCGTTCCTGAAGTATCCTGTTCTCTCCAAGATCACATGGAGGGCAAATGTACGAAGTAATCGCGGACACATTCGACCTGAGCTTGTATATTGAGGTTCGCAAGTATCGGAAAGCAAATGGTTTTTCTATTGCAAGTCTGAGCACGCAAATAGATAATACACTTGTTGGCAGGAAAATGCGAAACAGGGTATCTGGAGAAGTGTATAATGTGCAAAAGGCACATAAGCAGTGGCATCGTGGATGGTACATAGTATTGTTACTAGAACGCAATAAAAGCCATGGCTGTGTAATGTGGGAAAACTTATCATCTGATTGCGAAGTAGTCATTACTTCTTGTGAAAAAAATAGACAAAAATTTGAGATACTCGAATATAAGGGAGGAAAACATGAGTGATCAATACGAAAAGACAAAGAAAACGCACCCTAGTTACGGGACAGTGCTGTTTTCGAGGCGACATAAGGGTGGCGGAAAGGTGCGATTGTTTGGAAGTCCACTGTCGGATCATGCGACGACGGTAACGCTAACGATTTACGAGGCGGAAATTGGCCATGATTTATCTAGAGATCGCATTCATGGGGGTGATTCAATCATTGAAGTAGAGTTGAGTGCGGCCCAGTTTGCAGAGTTGCTGACCACTATGAATGTTGGCTGTGGGGTTCCGTGCACGATCTGTCAGCGTCAGGGGGTTGGAAGAATTAAAGATCCACCCCACGATGAAATTGAGATTGACCGAGTGCAGGATTCATTTGTTGGGCGCATTGAAGAGATTCGGAAGCGTGTGAAGGAGAAGAGCAAGCAAATGAAGGAGTTGCTAAAGAAGCGGGCTCTTTCGAAGGCAGACAAGGACGAAATTCAGTGGATCGTAGACAAAATAATGCAGGACGTTGAGTCTAACTGGCCGTATGTGGTAGACCAATTCAATAAGGCTACTGAGCGCATTGTTGTAGCGGCAAAGAGTGAAATTGATGCATTTGTGACTACTGCAGCGCAAGTGACTGGGCTGAAGCAGTTGCAGGAGATGTCAAAAAACAGCCTGTTGATGTTACCCGAGCCGGAAAAAGGGGAATAGAGGTATTTTTAGTTTTGGAGGAAAACATGGGACGCGAAATAAGAAGGGTTCCTGGAAATTGGGAACACCCAAAGGATGAAAATGGGCATAAGCCGCTTTTTGGTGGTTGCTTTGCGGACCACACCACTGAGTGGGACGTAAGCAACGCAAACTGGCAACAGGGGTTGTGTAGGTCTTATGCCAAGGACGGTCCGGAGTGGGAGTCGATTTCTGTAAAGTACAAGGGCATGCCGTATGCAGAGTACGCCGGTCCCCGACCCGATCCAGATAGGTACATGCCCCAGTGGTCGGAAGAAGAGAAGACGCATCTGCAGATGTACGAATGCACAACCGAGGGCACGCCCATTTCCCCGGTGTGCGCAACTATTGAAGAATTGGCCAGGTGGCTTACGGATAATAATGCTAGTGCATTTGCAGGTATGCCCGCATCGTATGAAGCATGGTTCAACATGTGTAAACGAGGTAGTGCACCAACTGCTTTTTGTGTTCTAGGGGTTGGAATCATCAGCGGAGTTGCGGGCATCTCAGAATTCTGAGGCATGATTGTTTTTTATCAGAAAACTACTTGACTATTTCTTGGAATCAGGCATACTTGTTAGAGGGATAATGCCATGACAGAAGAAAAAGCTAAACTTGAAAAGGCGAAGAGCCAAACTAGAAAGAAGTACAAAAGCCTTATCTATGCGATTAAACATGGAAAGAAGGGGTTTAAAATCATATATAATAGGGTAGTTAGGCGAACCTCCTGTGGATACTGTGCTGCCTATGATGCACATGGGGTTTGTAGTCACTATATGGCATTGATGTGCACATGTCCAGCAGCAATAGAATGCTACGATACGGTGTGTGATTGGAACAATTTGTATAGGAGACTCTTTGGTGGTGTGTCGTACAAAGGATCTCAGAAAGAATGGAAAAAAGATGCACTAAGGATATGCAAAGAAGCATTGGAACGAAACGAAGGTGTAAAAGTATATTATCCCACGAAAAAGATAGAGCATGCTACATGAATATTTAAATAGTGCGCTAGAAATCTGGCGCAACCTTACGGAAAAAACCACATCAGGGTGGGAAATGCAGCGGGAAATTCGTAATACATACGAACAACTCAATGAAGCACAATTACTAGATCCAACCGGCCTGACCACAGCAATGCTTTTGAGATCCATGGTTGAATGGTGGACAAAAGAAGTAACATACTCGGCTAACGATCTGCTAAACAATACATCACAAGTTCAAACAGAAATAGCCAAGATGCGAGAAGTCATTACTATATTAGAACAACCCGAGGTAAAAGAACCGACCGATGAATTCCTTGCAAATCTGGAAGCGGCAACTAAACATTATGAGTTGGGAACGCTACTCCAGGATCCCTTCGAAATAGCATATCTTCGCAGAGATGCCTTAAAAGCAATCCAAAAACTACAAGCGCACCAGTTTCTGAGAGGAAAAGCATCGGAGCAACCATTAGAGTACAGCAAGAATATATACCAGTTCTGGAACATAAATTCACTAATACACGAGGTAGCTAGGAGCACGTCCGCAGTTATCCTAACCTTGATCAGGGACGCAAACGCTTATCATTCCTATTTTGTTTTCACTATCAAAAACGGAGAAAACTTATCAGTATTGACAGATAAACCGGACTGGGCGCACCCGCAGCAAAAGAATATGGTTCGAAGGCCTGATAGAAGATTCGAAAAGCGGGCTTTCAATTACCACTTTCCTTATGCTTTGATGGACTTTGACATGGATGAAGATGGGATTCATATACCTGAACAGGAGGGGCTCGTCAGGTATAATACAGAAGCAATCATCCTGGGGAATATTTCCCAAGTACCACCAAACTCTGCTATCTGGTTAACTATGATGCTAGCTCTCATCAACGATAGATATTGGAAACAAAACTACCCGGCTAAACAATTATCGTATACTGCTGAAATGGCGGCGTGTCCTAAACAGATAACGAATGTAACTGCGACTACCCAACTAATCGTTCAGAAAAAACTAAACCTCCCACAAATAACTGCTAAAGATGTACAAACAGACGCGCTAATTAAACAGTGGGAGAGGGAGCCGACTAGGGAAAACGAGTGGATGATACAAAGGTATACTGTGCCGAATCAGGTACTAAACATTATTGGTAAACCGAAGGATATAAAAATAGCAGCAAAGAAAGATCTGTCTGTTCAACTATTGGGACTTGATCCGACAGAATTTGGAACTAGATCCAAACTACTCGGGGATGCTAAGTGGGTAGCCCGGTATAATCAGGCAGTCGTCTTGTCTAACCTGGCAAAAGAAGAATATGATAAAACGCACCAACAGGTATTCGAATGGTTCGAGAAACATGTCATAGCTAACAAGGAATCTCTCGTGCAGGCTATTGCTAAAGGGGATTTTACAACCATTGCACAAGTAAAAAAGAGCAATTTCGATTATACAAAAGAAGTAGAGAAAAACGTGCTAAAGTTGTGGTACTCGCCAAATAAACAGATATCTACATACGGGAGACGCGCTGTTTGGCTGGGTGCGCGCGATGATAGATGGTATCGGTACTGTTGTGTTACAAACCTAAAAGCATCTATCTTCGGGCGGATTATACCGAATGTACCACAAGCATTAGCTAAATTAGCAAACTGTGCGGTGGCGGATCTCCCATTTGGTTTGCAAAAATACTTTGTAAGAACGCCTTATGGTGGTAATCCAATTCTAGATCGACTAGATCCTGTTGATTGGGTCCCAGATAACCCCTGGGCTAAACTACGCTTGGTAGTTATCGTATGCCTGAGTAAGAGAGCTTTCAACAAGACGAGGGAAACTTTGGGCCTGAAGAAATTCAAAAAAGAAGATTGGGACAGAATAACTGATACTAGTGAGTACCTGTAAACAGGTTGTTTGGGCACGTATATCAAATGGAAGGGTAAAACGATGGAGACTAAAAAACAGCCTAGCAAAAAAGAGATTCGTTTAGCTAAAAAGCAAACTAAACAAAAGTATGAAAAGCTTATTCATACTATTAGGTATGGTAAAAAGGGTGCTCATTGTATTCGTGGTCAGGCAGCCAATATGCGCAGTTGTGCATATTGTAGATTGATTGATAAATATGATTTAAGGTGCAGTAAATGTTGTGCCGATGGGAAGTGCCTGCAAATATCAGACCTGTGGGGTGGCCTATATGATGCAAAAGGTTGGAAAGAAGAAGCATTAAAAATATGCAAACTGGCTTTGAAACTTAACAGGGAGATTATGCCGTAATGGGAAGTTCCAAACTAAAGGTGTGATAAATGCCGTCTTTCAAAAAATGTATACAGTGCCCATATGTTTCTGAGTGCTCGACTGGCGAGTGGTGTTTAACGTTGCTTGACGATACTGAAGATACGCATTCTGAATGGGCAGGGCTAGTGTTTGCTGCTGAATTAAATGTTAGAGATGACGAAGAACAATGAGGACTAAATAACATGGCATGTTTCAGCGGACCAGGTACTACATCTGTTGTTCATGGGACTGGGCATGAAACCAACAAGTACACAATAACAAACGTTTACCATTCTGATGATCCATATGGTGAAAATATTTGTGAGCCACTTATTGTAAAGAAGCCTGTACGACCATGTGCATTAGTTTACGTGGAAGCCGCTTTGATAAATATACGTGAACGAAATGCAATGCTGGCAGTTCCACCTGAAATTGTGCGTCGTTTTGGCAGCAATCCTTGGACGGGCAAAAATTTTAGAAAAATGGCTGACAACGCATGAATGGATAAATAATGGACGATGAAACCAAAAAAGAGATAGATAGATTGTGGGCTGAATACAACGAACTGAAAAAGAAGGATGAAAATATAACTGGTGAGGTACTTATCACACTTTCTAAAGAATATGTGAAAGAAGTATTAGACAGATTTGAAAGGACTCAGCAAATACTGTTACGGGTTTATGAATTGAAGTTTAACACACATCAAAAGATAAATGCCAGTCCACAAGAGATAAGTTGCTTGGTGAAAGGTGTGCAGAACATAAAAGCAGTCATGTCAAGCTTAAGCAAAACCTAAAGATTGCCCACTACTAGGAGGTGGAATAGAAATTGTAATTGAATACGAGGAATAATCAATGAGCAAAGAAGCGTTGGAACTAAACAAGAAGATGACCGTTTGGACACTCTGCACTGTAGAAGAAAGGGACAAAAGATGAACCAGGCAAGACAAGGTGACGTATTTTTGCAAAGAGTAGACTCCATCCCGGACAATGCCATCCCAATCAAAGACGTTAACGGCAATTTGGTATTGGCAGAGGGGGAAGCTACTGGACACGCACACACAGTACAGGCAACCCATGCAGCCATGTATCTGGCTGGTACTGTGATGTACCTAAAGGTACTGCAGCAGTGTTACCTGTACCACCAAGAACACACAGAGATTCAGCTTCCAGTTGGTGACTACCAAATCACCAGACAACGTGAACTTACCTCTTGGGGTGATCGGAACGTACAGGACTAGTACGCTATTGTTTGACTCTCTCAAAGTGCTGTATATTGACACATATGGATTAACAATTTCACTTCAGGGTTCACTTGTGGATTCATTCGTATGTTCACCCGAGAACCCACCCAGGCATTTACTGCTTGGTGCTTCTCTTAGGGACTCATTGGGGGATTTACTTTGGCATTCACTTAGGGAATTAGATGATTGAATTAGTAAAAACACTTAGGTATTTATCTGTAATTTCGCTTGGGGATTCACTTCAAGATTCACTTGAGGCTTCTTTTAGAATTTTACTTAGGAACTCACTTTGGAACCCACCTAGGGTTTCACTAAGGAATTCTCTTAGGAATTCGCTTGGGAATTCACTCATGGATTCACTTAGGGAATCAGATGACTAAACTGGAAAACGCACTCGGGAATTCACTTAGGAATCCACTTTGGAATTCACTTAGTAGTTCACTTGTGAATTCACTTTGGAATTCACTTGGAAGTTCACTTAGAAATTCGCTTGCTAATTTATTCATGAGTTCATTTAGGGCTTTATTTAGGGCTTTATTGTGGGAGTCACTTAGGGAATTAGATGATTGAACTAGGACAGCCACTTAAGGATTCACTTAGGTATCCATTTTGGGATTTACTCAGGAGTTCACTTAGGGAATCTCGTGAATGTCTAATCAGTATTTCACTCAAGGAACCGCTTTGGTATCCATTTGAAGACTCACTTATTCAAATACTTATGGATTCACTTAGGGAATTAGATGATTGAACTAGGACAGCCACTTTGGACTGACTTTTGGGGCTCACTCAGGTATGCACTTTGGCGTTCACCCAGGGATTCACTTGTTAGTTCACTCAGGAACCCACTTAGGGACTTACTTAGAGAATCACTTATAGGTTCATTGCAAGAAATGTTGCACAATTCTCTTTCTGAAAATGCAACAGAATTGATGCGATTACCGGTAAGAAGTATAAATGTGTTGTAAGAACTGTCAACCAAAACTAAAAAGGAAAGAAAAAATGTCCAAAATCGACAAGTTGACGCCAGAACAAGAAGTGCAATTGGAACAGTACCGAAAAGACTGGTTCAGTATTGGTAGCTCCACGCAACCAGCCGACAGGCCAACTGCCGAATCCGCCATCACCAAACTGTATCAAAAACTAGGCAAGCAACCGCCTCAGTTTTTCTGGGCAGATGGTCCAGCAGACGCACTCAGAATGCTGGCAAAAATGGATGGAAGCAAACCAGTATCCCATTTGGGAAAAGAGTGGTGGGGGCAACAAGACTCGTACTGGATTGCATTTTACCTGTTTGCCCGAGATATACTTGGTGTGCAGTACAACCCGGAACGTAATGAGGAACTAAACATTTGGGCTGACATCGCTCGGTCTTGTGGTTGGTGGTGGCCATATGAAAACGTCTGTGTAATTTCAGAGCGGCCCACCTCGGTAAGTTGGGAAACTGGTACGGATACCCCACGTATCCATTGTGCAAACGGACCAGCTATTCTCACACGCGATGGGCACGAAGTGTATGCTTGGCATGGTATCCGTGTACCGGCCAGGGTTATTATGAACCCTGAAACCATTACCACTGAGGAAATCGACAAAGAAGCCAATGTCGAAATCCGACGTGTTTTGCTGGAACGATATGGCATGGAACGCTACCTATGCGAAATGGAAATAGTAGCAGAGGATGAAGTCGGGCAGCTATACAGACGAGAACACCCAATCAGCGGCGATCCGCTTCTCATCGTAAAGGTGATAAACTCCACACCAGAACCAGATGGAACGTACAAAACATATACTCTGCCTGTGCCAGCAGAAATCACCACTCCACGAGAAGGGGTTGCATGGACTTTTGGATTGGAAGCAAACAAGTACAGGCCAGAAATTGAAACATGAAAAAGGTACGGTATACTCGGAAGATTAGCTAAATGACTGAACTAGGACAACCACTTAAGTACATATTTAGAACTTCACTCAGGGACGCACCTTGGGATTCACTTGTGGGTTCACTTAAAAATTCACTTTGGGAATCCCTTGTAAGTTCGTCGGTGGCTTCACTTAGAATATCACTTTGGTATTTACTTAGGGAACTAGATGATTGAACTAGGACAACCATTTAGAAATTTACTTACGGGTTCGCCGAGGGATCCAACTATGTGTTCACTTTGGTATCCACTCGGGAATTCACTTTGGAATCCACTCAGTGATTCACTCTGGGATTCACTTCATAACTCACTCGGAGGTTCACTTAGGAACCTGCTCAGGAACTTACTCAGGGACTCACTCGGAGAATTAAATGACTAAATTAGGACAAACACTTAGAGATTCACTTGGGAATTTACTTCCTGATTCACTTGGGCACTCACTTTATAATTCACTTTATAATTCACTTAGTAATTCACTTGGGCGTTCACTTGGGTATTCCTTTAGGGATTCACTTAGGAGGTCACTTAGGGATCCGCTCAAGGATCCATTTAAGGGTTCACCAAATGACTAAACTAGGAGATCCACTTTGGGCTTTCTTTAGAATCTCACTTCGGGATTCACTTTATAATTCACTTGAAGACACATTTGATACCTTACTTTGGAATTTGCTTGAAGAGGCAATTGAGGATTCCCTTGAAGACTCACTTAGGGGTTCACTTTGGGACTCCCTTGCTGATTCACTTAAAAGTTCACTTGAGGAATTAGATGATTAACCCGGGTACGTCACTTAGATATCCACTTAGGAACGCACTTAAGAACGCACTTTGGTATTCACTCGAAGATTCACTTAGAATTTCACTTAGGAGTTCACTCGAAGATTCGCTTCTGGATGCACTTAAGGATTCACTTTGGTATTCCCTTTATGCTTCACTTTGGGAATTAAATGACTGAACTAGGAAATTCACTTAGGTATTCACTGGAGAACCCGCTTAATTCCCTTCAGGTTTCACTTAAGTATGCGCTTGAATATTCACTTCAGGATTTACTCAGGAGTTCACTCAGGGGGTTACTTTGGGATTCTCTTGGGGGATCTCTTGGGGAATCCTTTGTAGATTCACTTAAGGAATTAAATGACTAAACTTGGTAAATCTTTTGAGGGTTTACTCGGGATTAAACTAGAAAGCCCACTTAGGCATTCACCTAAGCATTCGCTCAAGCATGTACTTTGGTATGCGCTGGGGAATTCACTAAGTAGTTCGCTAAGTAGTTCGCTGGGGAATTCACTAAGTAGTTCGCTTTGGGATTCACTTTGGGATTCACTTGGGGATCTGCTTAGAGGTTCACTCAGGTATTCCTTTAGGGATTCACTTAGAGATTCACTTTGGGAATTAGATGACTAAATTAGGGAATCCGCTTAAAGATTCACTCAGATATTCCCTTAGAATTTCACTTAGGGATTCACTCACTAATTCGCTTTATACATTATTTTGGCATTCACTTTGGAATCCACTTGGCAGTTCACTTAGAGACTTACTTATAGATTCCCTCAAGGAACTAGATGACTAAACTAGGTAAACCACTTAAATATTCACTCAGGTATGCATTTAGGCATCCACTTGGAAATGCGCTTTTGGATTCACTAGGTGATGCATCTTGGAAATCAATTTGGCACTCTCTTAGGCATCCACTTAATGTTTCACTTGGGGAATCATTTAGGGACTCGTTTAGGAATTCACTAGGGGATAAAAATACAAGGGGATAACTCCATGCCTAATAACGAATTTTTTGAAATAATAAATGAAACTAAAGAAGCGCTACTCGAAGATGCTAAGGACAACAACCAAAGAGCAGAAGCACTGGACTGGAGTATGCTAGTTAGGAGCATGCAAGCACAAGGATACACAGAAGAAGAGATCGAAATTGAAAAGAAGCTATTCGAGTGGACTATAGGCTTGTCAAGTAGATTAGCCGGAAAGGGACTAAATAAATGGTAAAAACAGAACATGCTAATCTGGCGAGAAAAGCAGCGAAGGAGATACTGAGTGTAGTAGAAAGCGTCATGGTGGAGCACATAAAGTGGGATACATTTCCATATAATGTAGAAGAAGATATGCAAGATGCATTCTACGGGATTGTAATTACTGCATTAGAAGATTCTCAAGAAGAAAAACAACGGAACAACTTAGCGTTAGTCGAACAAGCTGGGAAAATAGCGCAAGGATTTGAAGAACTAGATGAAGATACTAAGAAGCGCTATGCAAATGAGCAATCTTTTTTAGATGATCTGGTAGATCTAATGGGTGATATTGCACACACTTGCACCGATAGCGAGAGAAAAGAATTGGACAGACAAAGATGTAAACTTCTAGGGTATAAAACCAAGTATATGATGCACGTTGTAAAACCTGGAGAAAGGGATAACCAATGACCATTAGGTTATTTGCAGACGGTAAGTTAATTCCAGAGTGTAATTATGAATTGCAATTGGCATGGTTTGAAACGGATGAAGATATAAGTGGCTATCGCATTATTTATCATGAAGAATCGGGATTTGATTCTAATTCTGTGCTTGAATTGATTGAGATACCAGATGCGCAACCTGGTATTGTACGAGTAATGATGGTTTCTATATTTGATGATGTGCATAAGGGGGAGAGTATCTCCTTTCCTAGTAAAACTAAATTACGGCGCAATAAAGAAGGGAAGGATCATGAGTAAAACGGTTCGTACCAATAAAAGTGTTGATGGCGATATGGAAGCTAATGTATGTTCTAATTGTAGTCACTATGATTGGTTCGGTGATATCAGAGTGGGAGAATGCACAAACTTCACCCCAAAGCAACGTAAAGAATACTCAGAAAATCCTAACATGACATATGAGATGTTCCCCCATGAAACCTGCGATGAGTGGATACCTATAGAAGGAGTGCAATAGATGACACATAAAATAGAAGTATTTTGTGGTGACCCTTTAAATAGTACATTTAGGAATCCACTTATAAATTCACTTCTTCGTTCAATTTGGGATTTATTTGAAGGTTCATTCAAGGATTCTTTTACGCCCCCACTCTGGATGTCATTTAAAGATTCATTTTATAATCTACTTTGTGATTCACTTCGGGACTTAGATAAAAATAACCAACTGTGACAGGGAGGACATAAAATGAAGACTATTGATCCGTCAAGACTGCATAAACTTAAAACACTGAGGGCGTATGAATTGGCAACATCGAAAATGGCTGTACCTACAATAGCTACACGCAAGGAGAAAAACATGAATAGTAAAAAGAAAACTGCGTATAAAAAAACACCTGAAGTCAAAGTGAAGGCTACTTGGAGATGTATTAAGCCAGGGTTATGGTGCAAAGCTGAATGGTATGGGAAGAAGAGGTGGGCTAGGTACCAAGCTACTGCCGAAAAAATCTTTTAGTGGTATGTGGTGGGTGAACGCAATTAGACCATTGGGATTAGCCTCTCGCAATTTAATATACTCACTGAAGGTGGCAAAAGAATGGGCTGATAGAGTAAACTCTGGCGAAATAGTATGAATTGAAAAAAGAAAGGCGGTAAAGAATGTGATGGAAACTAAACAATGAATCGAGATAAGGCTAAACCAGTCGGTTGCGCACAGCTTGCAGATAAAGTATGCAGGTATGAACACGGGGATTATGTTGAACTATATGATTACAGTAACGTTGATGGAAAAGATGAATTGATTTTTAGATGTTTGTTTATAAAAATTGATCCACCAATAAAGTTGGTACCAAATGCGCGGCCTACTTCACTTCGGCTTTTAGCATTTGATATGTTATATGATATTATGCACTTACAGGGATTAGCATGTAGAACAACTGATGCATTGAAATCATTTCCGGAAGAAGTAAAAAAGTACGTAGACAAATGGATAGGGAGAAAACCAGATGCGGAGTATGAGGATGAAAAGAACATGCGATATTGGCTGTTCCCTTTCTGGAAGGACTAAACAATGAAGTTCAATATAACTTTCAAATCCCCGGATGCAGTAGATGCCTGTCTACAAGAGACAGTTGATAATTACGTAGGCTATATGGCAGACGTGGATGAAGATATAGAAAGAGAGGAGTTAGCGCTAGAAACAAAAGCCAAATTGAAAAAGTTCTTGAAAACCTGGGTGAAAAATTTAGAATACATAACTATTCGGTTTGATACTGATACAAACACGGCAATTGTGCTTCCTAGAAAATACATCTGAAGAATTTACTAAAAAAGACCTTGACAAGCGCCCCGCCGTGTGGCATATATTTACCAGAGGCAAAATGACGCTAACCACGGAGGGAATGGACATGACAGAAACAATCAGACACGGATCATTCGGCCCGATCGTGTGGGCCGAGGATGGATCGACGCGGATGACGACCCAGGTGGACATGGACACACTCCAGGTCGGTGAGGACCTGGACGAGGAGGAGGAGTCGTCCATCCCGGACGACTCCTGAGCCAGCATCGCTTTGGGTGCCACGTCCGGCGACATGGCACCTTGAGCGGGACTGGACCCGTGATTGTGGTTTAACCAAGGCTGCAATTGTTATAGATGACACGTAGCCATAACACCAGATTAAAGGAGGAGGTTTAAATGACTGGACAGAAGAAATCGAGGGTTTACGCGGACTTGCTAGTCATGACCAAGAAGGAGCTGCTGCAGGTGGTAGGGGAGATGGCGGCCGACCTAGCGGAGATGGACAAGTTGCGTGAGGATGAGATGAATTGTGAATTGAAGGCCAAGCAGAAGCGGGTCAATGCATTGGAGGCGCATATCCACATGCTGCGGTGGATGCTATTCGCGTCCTGGGAAACGTCTGATTTTCTGCGGAAGGAGATTGCGGGAGAGACGCCGCATACCTATCCTGATGGGAGCATCCATTCCTTGCGAAACGCTGTGCGGAACGAGCTTCGAGATGAGAGCCTTGCCCTGGTGCCAATTCGCATGCCCACCCCGGAGAATGAGGATTAGTCTGAAGCCTCCAATACAGGACCTAAACATTCCAACCAAAAAACTATTATCATGAAAGCAGCTCGTCCACCATGTGTGGAAGGAGTACTGATGCCGCCCACAAGGACGGCATTAGTTTTTTCGATTCCGGCAGCAAGCGGCAATAAAAAAAATGCCGGAATCAGCCAGATGCAGCCGGATAACTAGGTGCATTGTCTCAAAATACTGTATCATTGTCTCATAATTACGCAATTTCGAGACACTTTCATATAATTCCTTATAAATCAATGACTTACGATGTTTCATAGCGTGACATAAAATGTGTCTCACTGTATCGAAATAATTCAAGACAGTACTCATGATTCGCTTCCTAATATGCTTCCGCTGTAGGCGATTATCTGAATCCCGCCAGGAAGAATACACCTGGGGATATTACTATCACAAACCATTGAACAAAGTATTCAGCCTTTGCCCGAGCAATTTCCTATTAGCTGAACTAACCTTCTCCTCAAAAGGAATAGGGTTCTATTACTCCTTGCAATTTGTACCTCCGCATGCAAATGTTTCGATTCTGCAGCCAAAGCTCGGTTTTTCCATATATTACGTTCTTTTTCCGCCAACAAGGCACGAGATTCAAAAGCGTGGAGTTCAGTTAGCACGTTGATACACACAGCAGCAATGTCCGTGTGCCCAGTTCGCATAAGATAATCATCAACCATTCTTCTAAGTGTTTCACGTTCGCTCATCTTTTTTCTCCAATGTATTCCGCTTTCTATTTTCCATCTCTTTCAATATCTTTACCATCGCTTTTGTAATCTCGTTCTGACACTTTTTACAAAGCACTTTTGATGGGGATTGAGGGGGAGTATTACCACATTTACTGCACGTTTTTAGCGGTTTCATTGTTCTTCATCCAGGGCAGTCCAATAATTGCTTGACCGCATTTTCTAGGAACTTTACTCGGTCGGCTAACTGTACATAGGTGCGACTACGGAATTCTGGATCAATACCTAAAGCTGTTTCCGCTATGCACGTAGCATTAGATATCCACTTCTCTGCTGCTTCCGCACGAGCTTTCCACTCAGCCGCCGCCAATCTATAGTTTTCGCATGCGCGTTTAATAAATGCATTATTCAACCTGTCTAACTCCCCAGATGGATCGGCGTTGTATCTTGCGATTGAATTGACTGCCTCACCATATTCTAACTCCGCTAAACCTTGCTCTACTGGGTCACTTCCACAATTCGCCCTTGCAAGATGAAGTTCCGCCCTCTTGAGACGTGTATATATGGTATCAAACGTAACATAGATCATTGTACATCCTCCATTACCTTCTTAGCAAGACATGATGGACATGGGCCACCTATCAGAAATTGGTGACACTTACATGAGGTTGCAGACACGTATCTTGCAAATATGTTTCTTTCTTCTAGTATTTCGAGGATGTGCGCTTCGGCCACCTCTGCGCGCTTCCGGGCGTCGTTTTCTCTGTGCCAGGTAGCTAAAGCGTTTTCTCGTGCCTCAATTGTTCTTTTATCTGCTTTCTTGGCTTTGTCCTCCGCTGCTTCAGCCCGAGCATTTTGTAATTTGATTTCATCAACCAAGGTATCTAATAGCATTCGACTTTCCGCCTTATGCGCTTCAATAAAAGTAATGATTTGATTAAACTCAATCATTTTACACCTTCTAGGACTCTTTTGGCTTCAATAGCATCTGCAACCGAAATCCCAGGCTTTTGTTCCCCCGTATTGGAGTGCCTGATCCAAAGAAAAAAGTCAGTTGGATCTCCCAGGATTCCATCAGCAGCAATTGCCGCGTTAGCCAGGGGACGAAGGGCTTTCCGCAACCGTTTGATTTCTGTTTTCATTTTTGCAAGGGTAGGTTCTGGGTCCAGGTAGTCTTCATCCCTCGTGTAGAATTCCAGAGATGCCTTTAGATTGTTAACCTGCGCCTCAGCAGCTTCAGCCCGAGCACGCTGTATTTCAATTTCCTCCATCAACACTCTACAAAAGGTCGTATCGCGACCTTTCGACTCATACACCTTGATCACTTCCATAATGGTATTCAAATCGATCATGTTACTTTCCTTTCTTTAATTTTCTTTAATTTTGTAAAGCATCACAAAAGCCATACTTCCAACGATCAATAATCGAAGAAGGAAGCTTCCCAGAAGCCATCTTCAACACTAGCAATTTCCTATTAGCTGAACTAACCTTCTCCTCAAAAGGAATCTGAGAAAACAAGCTAATAAGGCGCGGATCCAGATAAGGAAGATGCACATGAACAGACCCAGAATTACGATCCAGAGGAATCAGGTGCTCATCCAGTAAACGCCTCAAAAAGGAGTAATACGTATCCATAGTAGAAGACTTCTGGTGAGCGTAGTACCCACACATGAATTCGTCAACCCCATCCCCAGCGATTATACTGGATGAATTCTCATAGACAAACGCATAGAAAGATTTCACAGCAAAATCACCAGAACCACCCTTATCAAGAATCAGAATTCGATGGTGTATCCGGCCAGGAAACATGGAAACCATCAAACACGCATGTACAACGTCTGGATGGTCTTCAGAGCAGCCAATTGTAGATGCTACCACGGAATCCCGAGTCTGCATCATATACCACAGCAGTAAACTAGAATCGAGGCCACCAGACAAAGCGATGCAGTTACAGTCAATCTCAGATACAACTGTTGAAAGCACATGTTCAATCTGCTCAATAGTTATAGGCTGTCCGATTTCAGCAAAGTTGGAAGGAGATACAATCATAGTTCAGGCCTCCGAAGCGTCTTGAACGCCTCGCGTGCCCACAGATCCAATCGATCCTTATTCGTCATTTTTTAGTCTCCATCCTGCTTTTTTACCGTTTTTGCACACTCTATAGCATCTTTCAGAGATATTCTCCCGGTGCAGTGCGGTGGACGAAGTTTTCTATTTACTTTAGGCGCAGTAAAATGCTTGGCACAAATGGTATGAAAGCGCTTGACTAAGAAATGTTCAATGTCGATTAGATTGTATCCGGAATCAGAAAGAAGATGAATTGTACGATCAATCTCATCTTCGAGCCAGTTTAACAGATCAGGGTGCATGTCTATCCAAGAACGCCTGCTAACCCGATCCTTATTCTTCATCTTTAGTCCCTTTTCTACACAATCGTTACAGTCCGCATGGTAATCTGTAACAGACCGTTATAATCACGATCCACAGCCTCAGTCACATGCGCGAGGACATCCGCTTCAGGAACACCCGCTAAACAGAGTGCCTTACACACCCCTTCCAAAACAGAGAAAGCATTAACAGAAAAAGCCTTCCCGTCTGCGCCAATTACCTTGACCTGTACCTTTGGGAACTTTACTTTTGACATCTCCAGCCTCCTAGTTACGATTCCGTCTAATTGTGCCAATACCAAGCACCTGAATAATGAAACAAAGAAGAAGAACAACCCCAACAAATGCGGCAGGAATCCACAAAGGAGAAAGAACCCACAACCAAGACCAGTCAATGCATCCAGTAAGCTTCAGAACGACAAAGATGATCAACAGAATAGACGCTGTAGAAGCAGAGGATTCTTTCATGGCTTTCTCCCTAAACCCCAGGACCAATATGATCGAACAAGTTACCAAATGCCTTCTTTAGCTTATCCCATACTAGCGTAGCATCCTCTTTTCTAATGAACACTAGTGCGGGTACATTCATCACCCCGAGACGTAGAATCTAAGTTGTAAAAATCAGGAGGTATTCCTAGTGATTCGATAGATCTAACAATAGATCTCCATTCTGCATCGCTAGGTTCACATGATAAACGGATACAGTGCATTGTTGCTACACCCCCTAAAAACGACCATCCGAAGCATAGTCCGGGCAATACCAGATCCCATGCTCAGGGTGACAAATGATTCGACCTTCCCGTACCAAGGAATTCAACTTGTCACAAAGAGAAGCAGCCTTTTCCAGAGACTCTGTTTTACCAGGCATCCAATCCGCCAACTGTTCACCCTTGACCAAATCGTAGATGGATAGAGAGGAAAGGGAAGTGGTAACATGCCCTTTCACCTCACACTCTATCCGCCACAGACCAAAGAGATAAACAATCACAAAAGGACCCTCGCAAAAGGTAGCAGGATCGATAGGGAATTCTTTCGTGCCTTCATAGTAGCCCACTTGGATTGCCATAATTGATTACCTCCAGTCTTATTATGCCAGATGCACACAGGAAGTCAAGAGGAAACTGCCCAAAAAGCGGCAGGTATGACCCACAACGTAAACATAAAAGTCCGGTTATACCCAAGTACAAGACACACACTGTTTTACAGGATAACCATAACCACACCCCCATGGTGCTATTTACTGGAATAGTAAATAGCACCATAACAGCAAATAACCAGTAGGTATGGGAAACGGGTACATAGCAGGGAAAAAGGAGGCAGGAAATACAAGGAGAAAAAGAGAAAGAGCAGATTGAAGGAGGAATAGATTATAGGAAAATAATAGGAAGAATACTGGGAATAATACGAGGTAAATATAGAAAAGTTTAGTCATAACAGACACAGGATACAGAGGGAGAATAGGCTGTAGCAAGGGCTCCACACGCATCATTTTTTTCTCGTATGAACCCATAACAAAATGATTCACGTGCAAATGTATGAAAGGATAGCAGCATGCATTGTGCGGATGAAATTTGGATTTGTGATGAATCGATAGGGGATTTATCTCTCGGGTTTTTAACTCACACGATCATCAAACCATTCTTGGGGCCGCTCGTTTGCGGTTTCTCCGGCCAGGAACTGGTTAATGTGCCTTGTTGTGGTGATTGAATGAACCTTGGAGGTCTTGTAGACCATTCCATCAATGTGGGCTGCTACCGGCACGTTGTAGGAAAACAGGATCTCTACTCCGTCCATTTTCAATATGGTATTGTTTTTTCCCACTGGCTTTAGTTTCATACCCTTTCCCCTTTCATAGTTTTCCAAGTTCTGATAATGAGGTGTAACCCTTCTGGGTAACAATTACATGATCTAGCAGAAGGATGTTTAATAGTTCCCCTGCTTTCTTGATGCGCTCGGTTAGATTATAATCGTGTGAAGAGGGGGTCATATCTTCGCTAGGGTGGCAGTGCGCAAGTAGGATACCGCAGGCGTTGCGCGTGATTGCTTCCCTGAAGATGTCCCTTGGGTGTACTGCTGCTTGATTGGCTGTTCCAACAGAGGCTATGATTGGTTTTCCAATGACCACGTTGGAGGTGTCCATGCATAGAACGACAACTACCTCTTGTTTCCACTTCCACTTCTTGAACACAGGGCGGCAAGCGGTTGCAGCGTGTTCAGCGCATAAGATTTGGGAAGTCAATTAGGGTTCCTTTCTATACGTACTCCCGATAAAACCAATCAGTTGCTGCTTTTGTATCGCGGCCTGCAGGATCGATTCCAGCCTTTTTCAATTGAACAGCATCCCGCATGGTCCATCCTGGCCAATCCTCCAGGTCCGGGCTACCCGCATCCGCTGCTTGAGCGCATAACCGTGCGAGTTCCCCGAGGACAGGCCAGATTTTGGCAACTTCTGTCGCAAAGCCCTCAAAATCCCGCTTGCCGAGGTTCTTTGCGATTGCAGTCAACGTGGATTCAGATATTTCTGGTGTTGCGGACATACTTTTCCCCTTACTTCAGCTTGCGGCAGTGAATGATCTGCGTGTTTTCCCCGTAGGATACTCCCCACCAGGCCTTGCCGGTATGGTCCTGGAACCAGCAATCGGTTCGTGTTTTTGCAATGTTGTGGCTACCGTGTTTGTACGTCTGGACCTTGAATTCCATCGTACCCGGCCAGTTGCAGACCACCCATGCGTTTGGAGATCTGCTTAGGGTGGGATCATTCGTCTTGTTTTCTCTTTTTTCTCCACCGCGTTTGACAAGGTACAGCGTTGCATGTGTGCCTGTCTCGATTGCCTTACGGTCGATCTCACCACAACACGTATAGCAGATCTTCCGCTTGTCTGCACAAATAGCGTACCCAGTACCGCCAGACTGGTTGATCGCCTTTGTCTCGCCGCATCCTGAACACTTGAATGTATCCGACATGGTTTTCTCCTCGCGGGTCCAGTCCCGCTCCAGGGCCGCGCGTCCAGTGACGCGGGCCCCAGGGCGATGCTGGGCTCAGTCGGCCAGGAGGGGCCAGTCGTCCAGCCCTTCGGCCGGCATATACCGGTCCTGGGCTGCCGCCTCAGCGGCTGACGGCCCCTCGACCCGCCGAGCAATCCCCGTCGGACCGAAGGCCTCCGCGCCGGGAGCGGAGGCGTCGCAGGTTTCCCACAAACCTCCCCAACTGTCGAAGAACTTTTCCATTTTAATTCCCTCCGTGGTTTGCGTTGCGTTCATGGTCCTATTCATCTTGATCTACTTTTCTTCCTTATCCTTATTATGCCATACCTTGAAGTGAAAGCTACCGGGTCTTTTTATTCCAAACCATCTATCAAGACTTATTTTGGATGCGGTGGGCCACCTGCCACCGAATCCCCTCATCCGGCTCCTCAGCCGGAGTTAACAAGCGGTCCAGCTTTTCGGCAGGGATACAGTAGGCCACCTGCCACCGGACCCACGCATTCGGCTCCTCAGCCGGAGTTAACAAGCGGTCCAGCCTTTCAGATGGGATTTGCTCGGCTACCCACCGCCGAACTCCTGCATCCGGTTCCTCTTCCGGCGTGGGAATCCGTGTGATCTCCCGAACCACCCGAATGCCCTGGGCCTTGGACTTGTTCCGATCCACCCGCACAGTTTCCCCCACGGGTTCGACTTCGATTAGGTGGTCACCCGGGCCTGGTTCGGGCATGTAGTCGTCTGGCCCCTCCGCATAGTGGATGCCACCACCGCAGACAGGGGCGGGATTCCAATCAGGGGCCATTGTCACTTGGCCCACTGCGTAGGTTCCGTCCCTGTATACTCCGGTCCAATCTGCTGAGACGAGTTTCAGTTTCATAGTATTTTCTCCTTTACTTATCCTTATTATGCCAAACCCAAAAGTGAAAGTCAAGGGTATTCTACAAATTATTTTACTCGACTAATCGACGCAACAGGATCGGTCCCAAGTGTGTTTGCCGCCTCTTCGGTTGCCCACACGAACACCACCTCAGAGGGCATCTTATCATCTGGTCCCACGTCCCATCCGGCTGTATCGCAAGCAATCGCCTCTGGATATGCCATTCGGAGGCATTTAAATGCGCTCCGTAACGTACGTACCCTGATTTTTGTGCCATTTGTGTATTCGATTTCAAGCATCCTAGACCTCCTTGTCTACAATACCATTATGCCAAATCCCTAGATGCTTGTCAAGAGTTTTCTACAGATATATTTCTAGTAGCCCTAACACGCATATTCTTCAATAAAGATAGCTAAATCAACAAGTTACATGTATAACATTAGCTACACTGAACGCTTTGTAAACGGACTCTGTGAAATAGGTAGCGGAATCATACAGTTACAGAAACAACGTCCGATAATAAATATTTATGTAAACTTATTAGGGTATTGCATAACTCCTTGATTTAGTTATCTATGCTGCTCTTTTTCACATGTTTATTCTTGGCTACAAAAAATTAGTTTGAAAAACCATTTGACTTTTTGCTTTGGGGTTGGCACAATGTAGGTATGAACATCAAAACTCTAAACTGTAAAATCAGCACAGGGCAAGCCTGGTTCACTTGTGAGGGAACTGCAGCCGGGAATCCCTACCGGTTGCTTCACCAGCTTGCCGTGCGGCGGGAAGTCCTGGCCGGCCGCTTCTGGCCGGAACTAGGGCACGGTTCCCGGCCAGTCTGTTTGACTGCAATCGGATATTGCCCTGAGACTGGGCAGATATTTGAGACGAAATAACCGCTAGAACTGGAGAAACAAATGGACCCAAACGCAAATCTGAAAGAAATGCTGGAACGGGCTCAACAGATTTTGGATGATGAGGATGAAAAGCCAGATCAACGTGTTCACTCGGCAGACGCAGTCAGATTGGCAGCTGTAGTGCTAGCACTAAACGGATGGATTACCAATGGTGGATTCCTGCCAAGTCAATGGAAGCGGGCTGGAAAGGGATACTTCAGCACTCTGCTGCCCAACACCGCTGCCTTTTTCGACAATGAAGGAGAATTACTCGATGACGACGTGCAGACGTAAGGTATAGCTAGACGTTTAATAGTAGCACCCAGGCCCCCAAGGGAAAAAAGCAAAGGGATAGAAAGGGATAAACAAATGACAATCACGCTAATTCCCGGAGAAGCAGTAAACATCCGCTTCAAGGATACACCGGGGGGGTTTTACGTTGTATTTGATGAAACGCATATTCTAGTACAAGAAATAACAGGTTGTCCGGATGATCAAATGCGGAAAGGGGTTATTTACGAATTAACTCTTGCGGATATATAGTAATGGAGGCGGGTATATGCGGCGTGGTGCGCATACAGAAACACTACACTAACGCGAGTAGGGCCTGGGTTGCTGCTTTAGTAGTGTGCTGACGGCAATCTCTCCAGTTCAAATCTGGGCCGCCTCCACTTTTTTCGAGAAAATAAGTCTTGACAAATAATTCGTAATCAGGTATGGTGCTTGTAAGGAGAAACTATGCGAGACGAAATTAAGCAGCACTTTGACAACATCGTGGACACCATTACCTGTGCAGATGGGGGTGTCAAATTTGCAAAGCTCCGCTTTGCGCTGGATGAGATAGACAAGGAAGCGGAAGCGGGGGTTCAAGCGGCAGATCAACTCCTTCAAAGTATTCGGCTTTTTAGTCGGTTGATCAATTCGATCTCGGCAAGTTGAAGGTGCTCGATGCTAATCAAAATCAAAAAAGGCCAGCTATGCGCGACCTGCCGGGCCGGGGCTGGTGAATTAGAACCAGATACGGCAGACGTGTTTGTAAAGGGGAAAGTCCCGGCCGCCTCGCGGTCGGGTTGGCGGCCGTATCGGGGCTACTTGTGCCGCTCACACCTCGAAATGATGCTGGACGATGGGGCTATATTTTCAATCAGCATCCCTCTCAATCAAAATAAATCCTAAAAACCTCTTGACAAGCATCTTCCAACCTGGCATATAGTAATCAACTGGAGGATAACATGAACAAGAGATTTTTCGCGAAGCGCGTTACTGAAGATGCTGGTGGGCTTTTGGTCCTTGCAGCGGATTTCGACAAGGTTTCCGCTGAGGCCAAACGATTGCGCAAGTGGGTTGCCGGGCAGCCCTGCGAGAATCCTCAACCAATCAATCCCGCCGGGTGTGATTGTCCGTCACGTTGCAGGGACTGCGGTACATGCGAGACATGCGCTGCGCGGATTGAAACCTGCCTGGAAGATGAATAAACGCACCATCTAGCTTATAGATGGGTGCATCAGGAGGCCGCCAATGACCTGCGAAGTCAAGAAATGCTGGAATTGTACGTCTCTCCAGACCTTATCGAGTCAGGCCGTGCAACTGAAGGGTTGCACGATCTGCAAACTCCCCGCGCCCCTGATCAGAAGCGGAGACCGGAGGAAGATCCCAAGGAAGGACTAATATTCTGTCCAATACGCAGCGATTTGGCCAGGATTCTGTCCAAGAAAGGAAAATGAAATGGACGCAAACCCACATGAAATACGTGATCAAGTGGCCCGACCCTGGGCCTGGTCACGCTGGTCAATTAGAAGCGTTACAAGCCCTTCCCTCGAACACCCACCCCTGAGACACCAGTAACATACCCGGACCCAACACAGCCACGCTAATCAATCCTCAGAGGGTATCTGTGCGCTACCTAGTACAGCGACCTATACCAAGGGCAAGGATTCATATGCTGCTGCGTCTGAGTCTGAGTCTGAGTCTGCTCCTGTGTCTGAGTCTGAGTCCACACCCGGAACACACCCGTTTGCAGAACCTTAGCTTAGTTACCCTATCGAACCATAGCACAGAGTAAGGTCTATCAGTACAACACAGGAAGCTTACCCCCTATCCTTTCAACCATACCCCTATCATATCCTAGCATACCTTCAACCATACCCTGGCATACCCTCAATTGCCCAATAACATGTATGAAGCCATATGTATACCCCTATACATTCAAACATGTTAATTTTTAGGGCAATGTCCAGAAGGGGGGTGGGTCTGCGGGAAGCCCAAAAAATGTGGGGAATTTTTTTGAAGAAAATAGTGTCAAGGTATTATTAGAAGCTGCTTATTAGACATGGATTATTCGCGTATTATTAGAAGGGTATTCGCATTAGAGGTGTACCGGGTGCATACTAAATGCGTATTAGAGCATTATTGGTGGGGGCTTATTAGAATCACCTATTAGTACACACCTGCTTTGAAATGCCTGTTATTTGCAGGATTCCCTAGTATTCACAGTGAAAATACTCTAGATGATGAAAAACACCCTTGACTTTTCTTGTTGTTTTTGGCATACTCAACAGAAGGTGGAACTGGAGGCGTTTCATGGTGTGTGTATCACCTCGGATTAGGAGAAGTAATGTGGTTCCTAGATGCCGATGCTGTTGAGCAGGTAAGGATGCATTCGGATATAGAAAGCATGTTGAGGACGTTGGATGATGTGGGAGAACCACTTTTATGTATGGGAGCGAAGTTCGAGTCTACTGCTTTCACTAATAAAGCTTTTGGGTTAGTCCAGGCTCCTAACATTGTTGTTTCATTAGTCGGAGTGAAATTTCCTGTACTGTCTGAGGACCCGGATGAGGACCTTGATAAATACTTTGACGGTATCCGGCACCTGGCGCTGTTTTATATTAGTGGCGTGCATATTTTCAAGGGAGCACGTACAGTAGCATGGGGAAAAGCATATGCAGGGTTGAAGAATCACATAACCGGTAATCCAGTCTGGTATGTGTCGGATGTACAGCTAATGTGCGTGAAAATGGAGATCGTGCGCCCGGCGATCTTATAATTTAGAAAGTAGAAAGGTAAACAAAATGAAGACTAAACAACAAGCAGAAGAAGCTGGAAGGACTTTACTGGCCAAACTCAAGGGTAAGGGTTGGAAGATAAATATCTGGGAAACCTCGGCCTGGCATTGTGCTGCAATCAATTCGCCACTTACAGTATACTATGACGAATGGACCGATAAATATGATTGTTTAATGGCGGATGAGGTATCCGAAGTGCATAGTGGTTCGTTAATCTGGGACAAATTGACAAGTAAGTCATACAAAGACCCAAATAAGGCTGTAGAAAAAGCTGTCGCTGCGGCGCGAAAAGCGTTTGACTCTGTCGCTGTTGCTGTTATGAAGGCAGAAAAGATAGTGGATGGTGGTCCTGTGGCAAAACCCGTGAAAGAAAAGCCGCGTGGGTTAACGTGGATAGATTACAAGGATGCACTCGGGGCGTACACTGACACCCAGGCTACTCGTCTGATTTGGGGTTTATCGGCTATTTTAGAAAGAATGGCGTCTGAAGCATATCAAAACGGGAAGAACAGTATGGGTCAGCACTGGTATAATGTTCACCCTATTGTCCGTCTTTATGTGGCGCGGCTTCAACAGCTATGTACTGGCAATCCTTCTGTTGCCCGTGCAGAATGCAAACGGAGACGAGATATGTTAAAAGAAAGAGAGAAGCGATTAGGTTATTAGTACCACGCGGACAAAAGCAAGGGTTGAAACATTATGTGCATTCCTACGCTCGAATATCGTTGTGAGCGCTGCGGAGAATATGTCCAGGTAGTCCCATCAATACTCTTGCCATGGGCGTTGGAGGTTCCTGTTTGTGAATGTATCTCTAGTGATTTTTATTCTGAAGAGGACATATCGGCTGTGTTGAGAGCGAATTTGAATCGGGCAAGGAGCCTTCTGGAAGAATTGCTTGATAAATTTGGAAAGAAGGTACCAGTAGATATCGAGGTTAGGGCCATGAAGATAATCAGTGGGCAGGAGGAATAAGATGAAATATGAACCCTGGAAAATTATCGAAGAGTCTTTCCGTAAACATATGGTTACTGATGATGACAAAAACGATCCACACTCTCACGCAGATAGTCCAGAAGGATATCTTGAAAACCAAATACAGCACAATTTAGAATATTTTAAATGGCACATAGATAAGAATACTGGGGATGTTGTTTTTAACTTTCATGCAACGTGCCCACCATTAGGGCTTTTTTATGGGCGAGAAGTAGCTATTCCCCTTATTCATAAAGACCTGACTGATTACGTTGCCCTTTGCAGAAGCTACCTTATACTCAAAATTGCGGAAGCGGTAGGAGAACTGCAGAAGCAACGTATTCCTGCAGGTGAAATCCAAATTCCAAAAAACTGGTGTGCATTGCTTTCGCCAAACGTTTTCGGACTACCCGTTGCTGGTAATAATGTTCCAAGAGTTCTTAGTGAAGCATCGTATGGTAGATTTGTTCTGATTGAGGGATTAGCATAAACGATACTGGAGCCGTGGTATGAAAATACCCTTATTTGTACATACTCAGTTTTCTTGCGGGGATCTACTTGTGCAGAAGGGAAAAAGGTCCAAATGAAAGTAGTCTATGTATTAATGGAAGATAGTTGGGGTTCAATGTTCTCTTGTAAATACCCAACAGGGGTTGCTCTTATACACGAGGATCAGGCTAAAGACTTCGTTAATGAAGACCCACATCACCGTAGCTATCACAGGGTTACTATTTACAATAATCTTTTAGAGGCTGCTAAGGTGCAGGAGGGAGCAAAATGAACAAAGCGCGGTGGAAATGTGTAAGACCCGGGTTGTGGGTCAAGGGTAAGTGGAATGGTAGCAGGAATATAGAACTACACGCCGTGTGCGAGCGCAGCAAATTCAACCGTGGGGGGTGGCACGTTGTAGCATGGCGCGATGGTTTCATTATTCCAGAGGCAGAGATTGAATTTAATCTGCCCGCCGCTCGCATGTGGGCCGATGCCGTAAATGATAGCAAAGTGGAATGACAAATGAGAAATCTGAAATTTGGTATCGTCTCTTGTAGTGTGCATATTGTCTCTTGCTGTAGTCATTGCCCATTCCGCGATGGAGAGTGGGCAAATGTGTGCCATCATTCTAATCCAGCTACGGAGATGGAAACGTACATCGATAGAATTCCGAGTGATTGCCCGCTAAGGAAAAAGGCTACGCTTGTTAGGCTGGACGCGCGTAGAGTGAAGGAGAAGTAAGAGATGACTTTTTGGTGTTCAATTAAGGATTCACTTTATAATTCACTTGCGGAGCCGCTTGGGGAATTAGATGACTAAACAAGGAAATTCACTTAAGTATTCATTTATAGATCCGCTTGTGCGCGTATTTGGGTATTCACTTTGGTATGTATTTGGGGATTCACTTTGGTATTCACTTTATAATCCACTTTGGAATCCACTTAGGGATTCACTTAAGAACTCGTTTAGGGATTTGCTTAGGGATTCATTAAATGACTGAACCAGGACAACCACTTTGGGGATCACTTCTGATTTCACTTGAGGATTTACTTAGGAATTCACTTAGGGCCTCACTTGCAGTTTCACTTGGTGATTCACTTTGGGATTCCCTTTTGGATTCACTTTGGATTGCACTCAGAGTTTCACTCAGGGATTCCGTTTTGGATTCCCTTGTGGATTCATTGAATGACTAACAAAAGCACATCTGATTACGTTAGGCAATACATACTAGCGTGTCCGGGATTTGGAATAGTTAGAAAAAATATTTTGTCAAGGTATTTCTTGCCTTTTTTCGTTTATTGGGTATACTGTGGATGCGCTTCTTGGAGGGTACTTGAATGGGTAGAGCAATAACAATCAACATTCCCGACGATTACTGTGATAAATGCTTGTTTTGTACGTGGCGCACGGAGGGCCGCTTTAACACAGGCTGGCACTGTTCGCATTATAAGAGTGAACATAGATTGATCCTAGACAAAGCGGACTATGATGCTTCTGGTCCACAGTACAAACACATTTATACCCCCGAATGGTGTCCACTGCCTGAAAAAGAAGATGAATGATTCCAGGTAATTTATATGGGAAGTGTACCTGTCTAATGATACATAGAATGGTGTATACATCTGTATTGCTCGTGCGGGATATTCTGAGTAAATCCCCGCATCTTAGAAAGAAGCAATATAATAATGATCCTTGTTTACTTGCGGGGCATTGCTATGTGGCTAGCGAGGTTTTGTACCATTTCTTAGGTGGTAAAGATATGGGATATAAACCAATGTTTATTCGGTATCTGGATGAACCCCATTGGTTCTTGTGTAGCATTTGGGGGATAATTGATGCTACCGCTGAGCAATTTAGTGAACCAGTTCCATATGAAAAAGCACGCGGGAGAGGATTTTTGACCAAAAAACCATCTAAACGCGCTGAGGAAGTTTTGAAAGTATTGCGTAAGAAGTATTTGGGGATTATATGCAAGGAACTGTTTCTGGTGTAGTAGTCTATACGAAAGGAGCGTTTGGCATGGCAATTCTAATTTGTAAGCGGTGTAACTTCAAGAATTACGACCCCTACAAGAATTTGAATACGTGTGAGTATTGTAGGGGTGATCCAAGGACACACGATCCTTTGTATTCGTATGCGGATAAGGTGTTTATGGTTCGTTCGGGGGTAGACCTTGAAAGGGTCGCATCCTATTTTGGATTTCCTATGTTTGGGGACTGGTCATTAGGCAGAAAAATAGCGTTTGTAAAATCTTCAACGTTTACTGTAACGAAACATGGTGATGGAGTGGTTGTTTCTGGGAATCAGCGACTAGCTACGCATACCCTGGATGAGAATATATTTCACGAGATGTTTACTTGTATTCCAGATTCTTCTGTGAATACTCGTAAGCAGGCCAATAAAAATGGGGATATTTTATCGTGTATCGCAGGAGATATGTTAATATATACAGATACTGGTTCACAACAAGTAGGATTTATGAAAAAAGGTACTAAGATCCTTACCAGTCAAACAGGTTTAGAAGCAATTACTGTACATGATGATAGTTACGTAGGAATAGCTTTTTGTATTAATGGGCATATCTGGAAGCTGTACAGCCAACCATCTATGGATGTTCATGGTTTTGCTGAATTTATATTTAATACTACCAACCTCCATACGGAACGTAAGGTGTTGGTGCGTGTGTCTCAAAAGGAGATGGTGGTTGCCCGGGAGCGTGCCAACTTTATTTATCTATTAGAGGGTAAATTAAGAACAGTATTAAAATTAAACGGTAAAGCAGAGCCCAGGCATCGTCCAGACAATCCAGCAGAGATAAATCAAAAGATGAATTTTGTTCGAAGTGAAGTTATCAAACGATTTCCTAAATTAAAGTTTTTATGTAATGTATCTTCTAACACGTGTAAAATAACAATTGGTCCTTTTCCACGACCCCGGATGGACAAGAGAAGGGTATTTGTAGCATACCCGTTTATAATGCATAACACGATTGAGGAAATTGTCGCTAGGATATGTACGTGTGTCGAATACTGGAACACTTTTCCTGAAATGCGTAGAAGCTTGTCTATAGAATAGGTTTTTGTCTATTCAGTTAGACAATAAGTGTGTAGATTATTTAGTACAGCAAAGGATCCTAATTTGAAAAACCCAGCAATAGAAATCAGAGACGACTGGTCCGAGGACTATGTTGCTGAGCATGCCTACCTTGTTGCAAGAGGCGTGCGTCCCATGGCCATTGTTGGGCACGTCAGGGCTAACAAGGATCTGATGTTGCAGGCCGCGTCACGGCTGGAGATTGTTTCGGTTGGTGAATCTGTCGTTCCGTTCGTAATTCCTCGTGCTGATGGCTTTGCTGACTGCGGGTTCGCGGCTGCAAGATGGGTTGTCGATCTCTACGCCTGGTTGGTGGGGTCTGCTTGTGTTCCCGAAGAACAAGCGCATCGAATTAAGGGTCTACTGCTGGGCTACGGTGCGGACGCAATCCGTGGTCACGATGAACGTGGCAGCGGCCGGCGCTTTACTTTGTGAGTGTCTTGGTGACGGACCTGTTGCGGACCGGGTGTGGAACACAGTATGTGGTAAGGCTGGGTCTGGTGAGGTTGTGTATGGTGAGGTCTGGTAGGGGATTGGTTTATTTTTACAAGAAGGCGGTTACGAGAACGGTGTATGGTTTCTATGACCTGTTTACGCTTGTAGAGAAAACAGTAGGGTTAGGTTAGGTAAGGTAGTGTAGGGTGAGGTAAGGGGTTTGGATTTTTACCTTGACTTTTTGGGCGTCCCGAGTATACTCAAGTAGATCTTCTGTGTGTGGGTGCTCGGGAGAAGCATCATTCGTTCGTTTTTTAGTCGTTTATGACGGAGAAAGGCATCAAAGAAATGCTTGGCGTGTGTTTGGGATGGTATTTTGGAGGCATTCTACTTATTTTGTGTATTTTGCTATTTTTTACTAGTAATCACACCTGGAAGACACGGTGTATGTCTGTCGGGCTAGCATTGTTCTGGCCAATATGTTTGTTGTGCGTCCTAGTCTGTAAACTTTTCTTCTATCGGAGAGGCTGATAAAGGTTTTAAGTAAATATTAAAGTTTTAAGTAAGGAGAACGTTCATGTTTACGATTCCACGAACGCAACTAATGCAGTCACTGGAGAAGATCCGAGAAAGGCTATGTGCTTATTTTGGAACTCCCTGTGATTGTAAGTATGTACGCGATGGTGTACGCCTTGGGCATGAAACTGGAGGAGGTTGTCCCGAAGTACGGTTGTCAGCACGAATTTTCGCTGTGATGACGGATGAAGAATACGCTAGGTTGTTAAAAAGGGCAGAAAAGTAACTGTAGACACACCAACTAGAAATTATATTGTGCGTTGTTACGCATACGTAACAAAGGGAGTAGAGAATGAAGCTTAAGAAGTATACGATTGATCAAATCTGCGCTAAACTTCGATGCCGATCACTCAATATTAGAAATTATTATACCCGTGTGTGGTTGAAGAAGCATCTATTTAAGGGTAAGCGCTATATAACTGCTTTGGATTATTGGGGGATACGATCAAAGTATTTCAGACGTGATTGTATGGGGATTGTGTATGAGCGTGTAGAGCGTTATTGGGTTAAATTCGATGGGTTAGCATTACTACTCGGCTCGCGCGACGAATACGAGATGCGTATGCAGACATGGGATAGATACCCATATGGGACCGTTTCTCAAGTGATGGAATCTCAATATATTAGATATTTATTACAAGTAAAAAGTAGATAGTTATTTTATGGATGCTATCTAATCAAGGAGCCGTCTGTGCGACTAGAGGATATAGGCTTCTACACATTATCAGATGACCGCGCTAAGCATACTTCTACGCATAGCCCCCTATATCGGTGTGAATTAATTTTGACGGATCGGTGTAATTTTAGTTGTCCGTATTGTAGAGGTATCGGAGCACACGGGGATATAGATTTTGAGGATGCTTTGAAGACGCTATCCTTATGGTGCGATCACGGATTGAAGAATGTTAGATTCTCTGGTGGAGAGCCGACGCTATATCCGTGGTTATCAGAATTGGTTTTATACTGTAGAAAGAACAGAGTTTCTAGAATAGCTGTATCTACAAATGGTTCTGCTAATCTTGGGCAATATCGGGACCTGATATCTTGTGGCGTGAACGATTTTAGTATATCCTTGGATGGTTGTTGCGCCAGTCTTGCAGATAAGCTGTCTGGTTCTTCGGGTTATTTTGAGAAAGTAGTAAATAATATTAGAGAACTAAGCAAACAGACATACGTAACGGTTGGTATAGTTTTTACTCGTGAGAATATAAGAATGGCGACCGAGACTGTCACGTTCGCTGATTCTTTAGGCGTATCTGATATCCGCGTAATCCCTAGTGCTCAGTATAATCAGGCTCTATCTTCGTTGGGCGCATTACCTGATGAGTTCTTAAGTAAATACCCGATACTCAAGTATCGTATAGAAAATGTTAGATGTGGAAAGCATGTACGTGGGATTTCTTGGGGGGATACCAACAAGTGTTGGTTGATGCTCGATGATATGGTAGTTTGTAACGGTGAGCACTTTCCTTGTATTATTTATCTCAGGGAAGGTGGAAAAGCAATTGGACCTGTTGGTGATACTATCCGCAAAGATCGTGAGAAGTTTATGTGTGGGCATAGACCCAGTAATGATCCCATTTGTAGATCTAACTGTTTAGATGTCTGTATTGAGTATAACAAACAGGCTTCATATTTTTATAGTATGCGGCTAGCGAGAGAAATAAATGGCCCTTTGTCGAGAGTGTAAATATCAGCCAAAATGTTCTCCATTTTGGCTGGGCAACGGGGACGGCAATCAGTGCCCGGCGATGGACGAAGTGGAACGAGTATACGCATTGAACAGGTTGGCACTCCAAGAATTAAAAAATCTTCATACACCAGGACTAAGTTACTTAGCTAGTGTGAATTTAGCAATCAAGCATCTGCAGAATGTACTTGGTGAGGGTTAGTTGCGGCAAAGAAGAGTAAAGTCGATGCATGAAGTAACGGTACTTAGAAAAGGGATAAACTATGAAAAAGCATGTTGTTACGTTTTGTAGTCCAGGAACATTTGTTTCGGAGATGACTTCTAAGCCCATTAAAACATGGGATGTATCACTAGCGGTACAAATGGTAGATACCATCAAGGAACGATATGGTGCAACTCCATACGGTTTTTACTTTACTACTCGTAGTCGTGGCCCCACTGACCTAGATAGCAAGGAGATAAAGCGAAGCGCCATGTATTATCTTGGTGGGAAGGTACTAACGCTAAAACAAATAAAGAAACGTAACGACGCTAGTGATAAGATTCTAATTTCAAATATGGAGTGTAATAATTGGGATAGGGTTATTGTGAACACCAATTCTTGGAAATGCACTCTACCGCTGAATAAGGAAGATATTGTGCTAGATTATAAACCACCGAAGGCTATCAAAAAGAATAGCAAAACGAAAGGAATTACCACAATGCAAAAAACTAAAGAAATAGATGAGGAGTTGGACACGTTTGATTTGCATAGTTTTCAAGGTCCGATTAAAGATATAATAAAAAGGCTCCGGGGATATTCCCGTAAGTATAACCGCCATACTAATCTTAACATTGTCGTGCAAGATTTTTCATATGAGAATGTATCTTGTTCACTAGTTGGAAAACGCGCTGAAACTGATCTAGAAAAATCAGCGCGTATACAAAGATCTGAATCAGCCAAGAAAGCTGCTAAAAAAAGAGTAGCTAGGCAAAAGGAAGAGAAGGATAAACGCGAACGGAAACAATATGAAAAATTGAGAGCAAAGTTTGAATGTATATAATTTTTATTTGAAGACTAGCGGAAGGCAAAAGAGGAAAAACAAATGATAAGAATCAAACTGAAGCTGCAGGATGAAGATGCGATCCTGCTTAGTGCGGTTTTTCTGTCTATTTTAATTGTGTTGGTGATTCTGAATATATTCGGGTTTTTCTATTGGGTGGGTAGTGCTAACGTACTACTTTCGATTTTTCAGTTATTTGCCGCCGCGTTCACGCTTTGGATTTTGATTAAATTAGTCAACGTTAGAATCGTAAAAGATGCAGACAAGAAAAATACTGGAGGGTACTATGGACCTAACCGAAGAAAATAAAAATCACATTGATAATCTTAGCTATGAGCAACTACTTTCCAAATGGCGATTTGCCCCATCTGGAGATCCCTGGTTTCAGGGGGAAACAGGTGAATACTGGGGAAAAGTGATGGCAGAAAAAAGAAGTAAAGATAATGACGAACACGTTAGGGCATCAAAAAAGATTGGTTGGTAAATACGGTCAAAGTATAATGAGATTGTACCACGGAACAAATGAAAACAATTGTCTTGAAATACTGCGATCTGGGTTTAACCCTTCTACGCATTTTACACCGTACTTGGATTGCGCTATTTCGATGGGTGGCGCGTATGTTTTAGCTGTTGATTATCCGGATGACCAAGTAGGGCATAAATGGCAAATAGTAATAAAAGAGAGGATCGAACCAGATAGAATTTTATTTGTTCAAAAGTTTGATTTGAAATTATTGTATACTAACAAGAAAGCGTTAAATGCAGCGCGGAGAAACAGGCATCTTAATGACAGACAAACAATATGTGAGGCATGTGAAGGAAAGGGCGAGCATAGGTCTGATGCGGATACTTTTAGATCATTATCGGTTCCCGGTGGTGCAAGGTGGGACAACCGAGAACCGCCCAACGTATGCACGGTTTGTGGTGGGTACGGATACGTGGGTGTGGGAGCGTGACATGACACGAAGAGAAGACGAGTCCAAGTATTTTTATGACGTAGTGTACGAAGTATGGCGTAGAGGTGGAAATTCTGATCAAGTTGATCAAGACCGAACCAATAATAATTTTTATGATGGTGTATCAGAGGACGAATCTGCAAGACGAGAAATACGTAGGCAAGAAAGGCAGCAAGAAGGAGCACGGTATGAGTAATCTTTGGTTGAATATTAGATTTGGACAGTACCATTTGCAAATAGGAGATCCTAAATGGTGGTCCATACGTATTCGAAAAAATGACGATATTAAATCTAAGCCCTGGTTCCAAGTATTTCAATTTCCGTTTAAAGGGGGACGCGGATGAGTGATGATTTGCGCATAAAATACTTGGCTGAACGTGAGCGTGCTGAAAAAGCAGAGTCACTAGCGGAAAAGCTGCGACAAGAGGCCAAATCTACTAATAAATGCGCAGAGAAGATTAAGGCTGTAGAATCTGCGCTGAAAGATCTTGTTGATGGTATTCAAGCTATATTCGATGATCCATCGTTCAAATCTCGTGAAGCTATTGCTAGCATCCACGGATTTGCCTACACGGGACCACATGTAACTAAACAGATGAAGGTAGCCCGAGTTTTGTTGGGCGAGGAGGAACAATGATCAAGGTTGAATGTAGCGTTCCGATCTATGAAGTGGATGCAAAGGAAGTCGCCGCAGTGGGCGGAATTCCAATGAAAGTATTATCACACTGGACACGCTATAATTGTGTTGTACTTGTGCTTCCGAGTGGGGATAGTATAACTGTGTTTGGGCGAGATTTACTTGCGGCTGTGCACAATGCAATGAACACAAAAACGTAAAGTAGTGAAGATAAACAGAGGTAAAAAATGAAACTTTGTTATTTTTGTGACTATAGCCCGTGTATGTGCGGACGCAGGGACTACGTGACAGAAAACGAACGAAGGCAACGTGAGCGCGCAGATGCGGATGCTCGCATGAAGGATGAAGATGTCTGGGACTATCCTGAGCAAGACTGTGTTTGTGGTGGGCATAGCTGCAATGCAAAAAAGAAGAGAAAGAAAAATAAGAAAACTATTGGGAAGGATGAACCAAAATGAATCAAGATGCATGCAGAAGTTATCCCCAATCAGAAGCTTGGGATAAAGCTATTGAAGACTCCAAGTATATGTTCCGGTTAGAAGAGGGGTGGGACGACGGAATCGGTAAAGTAATAAAATTGCAAACATGGGAAAGAGCTAAAGAATTTGCACAAGGATTGCTTAAACAAATTGAGTCTAGTACACAAGGCTATGTAGATGCGCCTATGATTTCTGCGTGTGCAGATGGTAGTGTTGATCTGTATTGGAGTTGTTATGGATTTTCTCTTCTGATTAATGTACCAGAAGAATTAGACGAGCAAATTTCATACTACGGTGATAATAGAGGAATTTTGCATTCAAAATTGTGTATACACAGTACAGATACTACTATATCTGATATAGCTCCATGGATAGCAAAAGTAATAGAACCGACTAGCCCGTGCGATTAATTACTTTTTTGGAGGAAGAATGACTTACCACCTTTATGCTTGCCAATTGTTTGGTACTACGCTGCCAAACCTTAGTCACTTGACAGAATGGTGGATTACCATAGAAATAAGATGAATTAGAAAGATGCTGTTAGATCTAAAACGTACAAACTACAGTTCACTAGAAAAGAGACTAAAATGAAACTGAGAATTGGATTCGTGAGTAATTCAAGTAGCTCCAGCTTTTTTATTTATGGGGCTGCGATAGAGATAGGTGATCGAGATACAGAAGAGTTTGCGGAACAAGTAGAACGAGCAAAAGATGGTCGTTTACAATTCAATTATGGACCGGACGATAGTTCCTACGTGTTTATTGGAAGTTGCCCCTCTAACATGCTTCTAACTGAGACTATGGGGGCATTTCAGGAGGATATCAAGAAGCGAATTCTAAAGATATTCCCCGATGCCACCGATTTTGGATTTCAGTCAGAATGCTGGTCGGACTATTAATTGGTATCAGGAATGTTTATCATAAGAATTTGATAACAGATTGGAGATAAAGAATGGACACGCCCACGTTTGTAAAATCAAGTCCACAAGCGTTTAGAAATCCAACGGATGGTCCGGATGAAATTGTTTGTATGGTTTTTGATAAGGAATCCGGTAGAGAAATTACGAAGGTAAAAGGTAGAAAGACAGGTAAATACAAGGCTGAACATATGGCCAGGTTGAAGGCACTGCGTCAGGCCAAAAAGAATTTGGGCAGGCGTTGGAAATCAGGAGAACTTGAAATTTTGTTCAAGAGCGTGTAAGGGGAAGATAATGAGACTGAAAAAGCTGAAAAGACTAATTGATGCGTGCATTATGAACGCAGGCGATACCAATCCGAGAGTGGAAGTGTGGTTAGGCAATACTGAGTATAAAATTTCTAAGGTAACACAATATCGTATAGTACCGGATGTGGTTATATGTATCAAGAAAAAGAAAGTTTAAATGGATGCAAGAAAGAGTAATGGGGACGGAGATACCAAATGAAAGAGAGAAAGAAATACCAAATGAAAGGGAGAAAGAAAATGTGTGATCCTACACGAGAAGAAAATGCTAAGGTAGAGGAACCGGATGTACATCGTGCCATTTCTTCTTTGGAACGTAACTTGTCCCGTTTAGAAGACGTAGTCAGTGAACTTACTACTAAACTTGCACCTATTACACGAGAAATCAATGATGTGGGCAATGTGACGATGGTGGCAGGGGCGCATTCTTTGTGCGTGTTATCTGATAAGATAAGAAAATGCGAATGCAGAGTATACAACATACTTGCACTTTTGTCTTCACAAATAGAATTGCTTGAGATTTAGTAGTTTGTGAGCATGCATGACAGCGAGCATTGTCCACGAGATTGCTTGGCGTAGAACGGTGCAATCGAGCGTCAAAGGTATTGGAGGGTAGCGATGGTACATTTAGACGATAGAGATTTTATTATAATGTTTGAAAGTGCCCAGGGTTTCAAGGAGCTTTGTTATGCATCTCCTACAAAGGAAGCATCAGAAGAAGAACTAGAAAGGATTGAATGTATAATTGAAAAATATGAACCGTATTATGATGTAGCGAAACAGCAAATGCTAGAAGTTGCACAACTCCAAGCTAAAGAGAGACGTGCCATTAATGATAAGGAAGAATCAAAAGCAAGGTTAGACAGTTTGCCATTTGGTCAAGAAGATGGAATAACACCACTGAATACAAGAAAACGGGATGACATGAAAAAGTGTGACTCTTCGGAAGACGAAGAATTAGATGAAAGTGACGCAGAAAAAGAAAAATATGATGGTTCTGCTAAATGGTTTCGAAATCGATTGAAAGATCCTGCACTCGTTGTCCATCTGTTTTTAGAGGAACTGGTGGAATTGCGGCAAAGATTGGATGAAGAATGTGAAAGGTCAGAGGAATTACAAAAAGAATTAACTGAACAAACAAAGGTACGACAGGCAGATACAGAAATAATGTATAGACAATCAATTGATTTTTACATAGAACTACTGCGGAAGATTGGCAAAACTGTTGGGATTGGTCCATTAGAATGGTCGAGCGAGCCAGCAAGATACACAGAATTAATCATCTCAAAGATACACATGGATGGTAAACAGTGTGTTCATGAATGCCTATCGGCCCGTGACGAACCAGAATTTGAGGGATAAATGTTGGAAAATACGGATGAACGAACCATAAAAACGATTGATGTATTTTATTGTCCAGACATGGCAGGTTTGGCTTCTGCGGACTCGATTGCTGGTATTGTACAAGGAGTTGTTGATTCAGTACATAGCGGGGTTTGTGAATGCCCACAAATCAAGTTGGTGTTACGAGAGCCTGGTCTAGAAAAGCGTACTCCCCAGTGCCCTATGTGCGGACGGACAATGATTAAGAAAAACAGACCTACTGTGTTGAAGGGGGAATGAACCATGGACTGGTACGTGTACATGGTGCGCTGTAAGGACAATTCATTGTATACGGGAATTACTACCTGTATCAAGAGAAGAATCAAGGAACACAACTGTTCCAAAAAAGGATCAAAGTATTGTCGATCTAGAAGGCCAGTAAAGTTGGCATATCTTACAAAAGTAGCATCGAAGTCGATAGCACTTAAGCATGAACACAAAATCAAAAATGCTAGTAAATATGAAAAAGAAACATTGTGTGATGCTTATTTGTGGAAAGTTACACATTATGGATGTTGGACAGAAATGGTGAAAAGCATATGCAATTAGATAACAGATACAAGACAGTGGACGAAAACGGAATTGGCAAATGCTCTGTCCCAACGGGGTGGAGCTACGGAGGACCTGTATTTTTTTGTGGCGAACCCGCATATGGTGAACCTGCTAGGTGCAAGATGTATCGAGATGCGCATGGACAATATAATAGTTATGTTCGAGGCCTTGCGTGTCCCGCACACGGTGGACCAACTTCCAGGGTATTTTTAGATGGTGATGCGTGGTGTGCCGTGTATCCAGATTTTGTTGATTTACAAGAATCTCTAGCAGGGTTTGGGGATACTCCAGAACTTGCTAGAATTGATTTAGAAAAGCGTAGGAGTGAGAAGCTGAGATGTGCTGATGGATGAGATACATACATAAAATATTTCGAGCGAAATGACGAGCGCGCTATTCTAATCTAGGTTTGGAAGATCGTTAAATTGGAGGTATAACAACGGCAGTCCAACGCCTTATAAGTTGGGACGAATTAAGGAAAATATTAAAACCTGTCTAATCTACTTGCCTAATCCCTGTTTTCCAGTATACTATCCAAAAGGATGCTTGTTGTGGTGGATAAAATTACTAGTTTCGCCGGAAAATACAAGTTCTTGAGTAATTTCTATATTACTCCTGTTGAATTTGAGGGATCGGTTTATCCATCTTCTGAGCATGCCTTTCAAGCGGCTAAGGCGTTGAATCCCGTGTTTAGAAACAAAATTCGTAAGATGGTGCGCCCTGCAGAAGCTAAAAAATTCGGCAGGACAGTTTCCCTACGTCCTAGATGGGAAGAAATCAAAATTGATATTATGCGAAACATTGTCAGAAAGAAATTTGAAAATAAAAATCTTAGGAAACGATTGCTGGCTACTGGTGCCGCTATTCTTTATGAAGGAAATCATTGGGGTGATCGATTTTGGGGCGTAGATGATAATACTCTTTATGGTAAAAACTGGCTTGGTAAAATACTAATGCAGATTAGAGATGAAATAACGCGCAATAAGGAAAGGTAAAACATATGCTAAATATGGTAAGCAAACGAGCCACAACCATAGACGAAGCGCATTTTTTACTGCTTCGTTCATTGTTTGAACATGGTAGTATATACACAATTGATAAAGGGTCGTATGAAGGACATAAAAGATTGGAATTTGATTTTGCTACAATGGAAATATTGCATCCTGGGACTAGACCGTTAGCCCCCACGCTTCCTGCTGGCATACCACCAGTTACTGATGAAGAATCAATAGAAAAGTACTTTGTAAATTACATTATGAATACAACCTTAGCACCGAACGAAATATACAGGTACTCCACGTACATAAGTCCACAAGTACCTAGAATAATTGACATGTTCAAGTCACACGGGCCAGGCACGAATCAGGCTACTATTTCTGTAGGTGGAATTGAAAGCACTGCGCAAGAACACCCACCGTGTCTTCGGGTGCTTGATTTTAGGATGAAGGACAATAAACTTCATGTGTTTGTGTACTTTCGATCATGGGACTGTTGGGGCGGTCTCCCTGAGAATTTGGGCGGTATCCAACTTCTCAAGGAATACATAGCAGCAGAGATTGGCTGCGAAGACGGTGAAATAGTGGCTATGTCTAAAGGACTGCATATGTATGATTTTCAATGGCCGGTTGCTTATCTTCGTTTGAATAGTTGTTTACCGGATAAGTGTGTATTGACTGTTGATGAAATACTGCTCGGTGAAGGGTGGATGCAAGATGGGCAATGAAATACAAAAAGCGGATACTGCAATGATAAATTCGGTTCAGTTAATGTACGTTTCGAAGGTATACCCGTGTAACTGCCATGCACTACAACACAATTTGCGTGTTACAGTAGATCAGCATGTAGCAGAAGGCAATGTTTATTATGCTGATACGACTGTAGAGTCAGTTGTTGATCACAGTCACACTTTCTGGCGTCGGGTACGAGCAGCCATCAAGTATATCTTTAGGTGTGTTCCTGCTGCATCTACTGAGGTTATTCTTAGCAAAAGCGATGCTGTCAGTCTAGCTAATTTTATTTTGGACAATGTTGGAAAGTTTAAAGATGAGGAATAATTAAATGATGTATTCAAAACAGGGGAGAATACAAATGAAAGCACGAAAAGGTATTACAATATTGGAGGCTATGATTGTTCTTACTATCATAGCTATTATTGGTGTTCTGATGTATCGCGGTATTACTGCTCAAAATGAAAATAAACAGCAGGAAAACAAAAGTCAATCAGAACTTAGAGAAAAAATTATATGGGTAGATGGTAGAGAAGAAACTGTATGTTTAGGTGCCCACGAGTATTGGTACATTTTGCATGCGGGTAGAAAGTTTTCTACTCTGGCTATTAAACTAACCGATGACGGTAAACCTGTTAAGTGTAAAGTAGAAAAAGAACAAAATGACTGATATTCCTATATACACACCTGCTGATGTGGAAACATTTATGGCCTGCATTGATAGGGGCTGCAAGTGCCACAAATCTGCTTGGACCAATCAAGCTATGTTGCGTGCATTGGTAACAATAAAGGCGTTAGCAATGCAAATAAATAAGGATGATTGGAAGAGTGCATTGAATTCTATAGTACAAAACGAAAGGAAGGATTGAAATGGAAACTGCTATTTCTGTGGATCTGAAGTTGGACCAACTCGTAGACCAGATTGCAGAAAAATTGGGGGTGGTTGCCTCCTCTATTCAGCCAATTGCAGAGGAAACACTAAGGCAATTTCAAATAGCAAAACTAATGAGCATAATTTTCTGCGGTGCGATATTCATGCTTGCATTATTGACTATATTGATTTGGATACCGATTTTAAAGAAAGACAAGTTTAATACGTGGTTCGATCAACACGAGGCACTTGTATGCATATCTGGAGCTTTTAGTGCAATGTACGTAATAATAGCACTACCTATATCATTAGTACATTTGTTCGATTCTATTTCTGCTTACGTAGCCCCATTCCCTACTATGCTTGGATTGCTATAAAAGGAAAGGATACAATGAATACTTGGACTACTCAAGCGGGTGTATATTTGGAGCAAATCAAGTTACTCAAGAAGCGTATACAGGAATTGGAAACAGAAAACGAAGTATTGAAGAAATCGGCTAAAGACCCCTTGGGATAGATGGGTAAGTTTCGGAGAACGGCTTAACATGGGCGATCTTATATCAGAAATGCGAATACCACCAGACCCAGTATTCTATTGGGATTCCCCGGGCGAAGATGCGCAAGAATCCGGATGGAAAGGGCCTGGGTGGTATTTTTACGATGAAACTTGGTCCTATGCCTACGGCCCACATAAAAATAAGGAGGAAGCACATGTGGCTTGCCAGCGTTATTGTGACACCCTTGAATAGGAAACTATCGACGTATGGTCCATCAATACTTTCAAAGCTTTTGCGGGCGCTTCGGATTGTAGAGGTTCTGCGGAAATATTGCAGATTTGTTAGATAAGGAGATTGTCCGTGGCACAAATACCAACAAAAATTAAAGAAGACGTTGATAATGTATGTTCTTTATCAAAAATATTTTGTGAATTGGATGATAGGTACCCATCTATTCCATGGAAAATACAAAGGATAAACAATGCCTTGTCTGGGCTATTTAATATGGCAAAATTCGATGTTGGTGATATCGTATCTTTAAAACAAGACTATGTAGTTGATCGTGAAAAAGCGCCTGGATGGTATTGCTATAGAAATACATTTGTAAAAGACAATCCAGCAAAAGTGGTAGAAGTAGACTTTAGGTATAATGAAGAGACTAAGGCTTTGTGGTTTGTATATTTATTGAAATTCAAAAAAGTTGTAGGAACGTTTTATGGTGGTAAAATTGAAGAAGAATGTGGTTGGAGTAAGGAAAAAAACGCCACACATTTTTTGTTTAGTGAAGAATATCTACAACCCGTAGACATATCAGAAAAACTGGATGCACCATGCCATCAAAGCTGAACATAGATATTCCGTGTGACCAGGATTTTGTACTAAGCCTGGTAGTGAATGAGCTGTGGCCGCTGGACAATTACATATGTGGTGTGGAGGCAAGCATCCAAGATCAACTAAATATGCTTTTATCGTTACCACTAGGAGATCTCAGAAATAATTTATTGAATAAGTTTAGAAACAAGATTTCTATCCTTACGCGCAACCTATTTGAATCCCTTACGCAATTTGATCGCACGTAATCATTAGTTAAAATAAGCAATTAATTATGTATTATACTCCGTATCGGAGGTATTTATGCGGGTACTCGTGTCTACTGGAGAGCAGTTACAGCCAGAGGATATTACCACGGTTTGCATGCACTGTAAAAAGGTGTTGAAGCCCAGTACAACGTATGGAGAGGATTCCCCGCACGTTAGTCACGGTATTTGTCAAAAATGCCTGCAAGAGTTCTATCCTGAGTTCTATAAAAGAAAATATGGAAGTCCAAAAGAGCACATTGTTAGTGTATTACTAGCACTTTCGCACGGAATGCAACCACACTATCCACACAAGCGGTATTTGGCCATACCATAGAAATTTCCTCTTGACTTTCCTCTAAAATCTGGCATAGTAGTGGTAGGAGGTACAATGCGTATCTGCGATCTACCTAGGTACCATATTGAGGATTCGACCATGCCAGCCAGGTATGGAGAATCATTGAAAAATGCTTTGAGTACGGGTACGCTGCTGGAACATGTTCGCATGTGGGCAGCGGTATGGGAGGTTGAGGAGCAGCTTCCATATGCAGGACATGCTAGTGATATTCTTGCAGGAAATATTTCTCCGTTTGATATTAGGCGTTTGTGGCTACTAATATCAGGTGCCTGTGAAAACATAGACGAGGGGGATTCCCTCGCCATAGATTTGTTATGTCCAATCGTGCTTCTGCATGCGCTTATCATTTCAAAAGAATATATTGTCGCGTTTGGTACAGCACTGCACCAGGGGTTTTGCAACGAAACAGACCATTTCGACTGTTTTTAGCTGAACGTCGCAAAAAAGGAAACTAACAATGGATTGCCTAACTCTATGAATCGCGTAGAGAAACATTCTATTTTGTCCCTTTGTGCTATATCGTCTGTTTGCTTTGGGTTGTTGATTTCTTGGTTTTGGATAACTATTTTTATAGCTTTTTCTTATTTATTTACCACGCTAACAATAGGTTCTACAATCTTTTGTGTCAGGCTTTTTATATTTGGGTGGAAAGATCTAATGGGCACACAAATAGATATCAGTGATAAAATACGAGAGGAGAGTAAATATGCAGGCCCTCGGTGATAGAATGAAACGATACGAGGAAGTTACGCAGCAATCGCGGATCTGGTAGAAGCGCCCCTTCAGAAAGACGTATAACCAATGACCACGCAAGTACAGTACGGTAAATGTAGAACGTATTGCACAGATTGCCGCCACACATTTGGTAGTAGCGGGTATACAGGTATTTTTGGTGTGTCTCAGAGTGTGCATCATAGCCCCACCCGCCGATTTCGAGCTGCCTGTGTGCCTGTGCGCTTCACAAATAAGGCACCAATGGATACTGCACCTATACCCACTGGTGGATGCCCATCTTGTGATGGGGCAAGTAACAATGAAGAGGCAATTAACAATAGTAAACAAATGTCGTTGGAGAAACCTATGTCAACAATAACTCTGGTTGATAATGCTTTTATATCTGATGACTCTTTAGTTACTATTTTTAAAGAATTCTCGGAGAAAAATCCAGAATGCGATGCACATATGCTACTAGATATTATGTATCACGATTGCATAGCAGAGGTATTAAGTAACCATTTTGTTCCTGACTATTGTACAAAACAAGAAATATCGTCTATAGATCTATTAAACAAAATTAAAATTACTACGAGTAGCGCGATGGTCATACAGGATTTAGAATACTGGAAAAAGGATGTGAATAGAAGTGTGTGGGACACGAGTACTAAAACAGTATTCGATTCCAGAATACGTTCCGTTCCTATGTGTATGACAATTTCCATTGATAATATGGTATTTTATTTTTGGATCATCGCAAAATGGTCGTATAGATCGGATTCCGACTTACACTATTATGTGATGTCGTACAACAAAAAGAATAGTGCTATGGCTGAAGCGTTGCTTTCAAACCTTAGTTTGCTGAATACAAAAATATTAAAAAGGACTAAATCTATTGAAGTATATGGGGGGTCTACAATAAGCATTGGATTAGATTCTACATGGGACGATTTGATATTGTCTCCGGATACGATCAGGAAAACTAGAATGGACCTGGAAGGGTGGATTGCATCAGAAGATCGGTACAAAAAGTTGAATATGCCGTATAAGCGTGGGTATTTATTTGAAGGCCCACCCGGCAACGGAAAGACTGCTGTGTCTAGAGTAATTATGTCTCAATACCCGTTCTCATGTTTTGCCTTTGAGTTTTCAAACACTGATATGGGAGATTCCCATTTACGGTCGTTTTTTGCAGATGCCGCCAAGCGTGCCCCAGCACTTATTCTGTTGGAAGATATTGATAGATTATTTGATGGTGCAAAAAGGAGTGAGATATCTAGAATAACCATAGGTGGGTTGTTAAATTGTTTAGATGGTGCTGCCGCCTATAATGGAATAGTAGTAATTGCTACTGCAAACCATCCAGAACTGCTAGATCCAGCTATACGTTTGCGTCCGGGCAGGTTTGATATTCCTGTTCGGTTTGATAATCCGGACTATGCATTGCGGGTAAAATACTTTAAACATATATTATCCCGATGTGAAATATTAAATATTTCTGATGAATGCATAAGTAATATCTCGAATGCTACAGAAGGCTTTTCTGTGGCATTTTTGAAATCTATTTTTGAGTCCGCAGCACATAATACAATGGGAAAAATTACGGAAGACGCACTTTTAACGGCTACAGATCAAGTATTGCAGTATTATACTAACCTGGCTACATCGAGTGAACGATCCGCTGGATTCACATCGGGGAGGAAACAGGACACATCTAGGATAAACAAGACGTGTGGTCAAGGACCGATACGACCAGCAGATGAAACATCACATAATAAGTATGCAAAACCATTTGGAACTTGATATAAATACTATACGTCAAACTGCATTAGCTGGAGGTGTAAAAAATGAAATTAAGGACATCCTTTGTAAGTAACTCTAGTTCAACATCTTTTATGGTTTTGATTCATCCTAAAATGTATAAAAAGGCGTATGGAGCTTCATCTGAAGAAGTAAAGTTTCTCTTAGAAAGTCTGCTTTTTATACAACGCCATTTAGGAGAGTATCCATTACTGTGCTATCATGGTGATCTAGGATCAGATATTGGGGATCACGCGGATTGGAAGGCGTATACAGGTACCGACCCCGATTGTACAGAAGCTGAGCTAATGCAGCGTTTTATAGAAACAATAAAAGAGATTATACCAGAAGATTATTATATTATCGATTCAGAATAGTTATATCTTTGCCGCCAAGAGTTTAATCTAAAGTATGATTCAAGGATATCCTCAGTGTGCGGAGGCTTGCATGCGTATCCTTTCTAAAGTTTCTGGAAATATTTTGGAAGAAATATATGAGTATACATATAAGTATCAAATGCTAATGCGAGAACAAGCTATTGGGGATTATGGTACGCCAACCATTCTTCCAGATCCAGCTTATATTGAGTTGTCTCGGATATCGGGGGTGCTAGTGCGCTTATTAGACAGCGTAGCATCTGAAATTATTACTGAATATGATGATTGGATAGGGCACCATGATCCGGATGAAAGTGGTTTTATAGATCTTGCTTATGAGCTTTTTAACGAAATAAAGTATGAATTCAAGAATAACCCCGATCTTCAAACCTTAATAACTAGGGGATTTACTGAGGAAGAAGTAAAAGGAATAGGTGCAGCATTACTCGAAGATATTGGTCTTGACCCATTTTATGATGAGCTGATTAATTATCTATACCCGAAAACCGCACAAGAAGAACAAGCCGAATTTCCTTTCTTGTCAGATCCTACCTTTGAATGGACCGAAAAACCAGAAGAATTAATGGAAATAACGGATGTCTGGCAACTACCTTTGGAGAAAATACAATATTTATTAGATCAGAATGTGGAATCCTGGGAAACAAAATTCATTAGTAATTTAGAACAATCATCTAAATTTTCGGATTGGGTAGAAGAGATGGCCGTGCAGGAAAAAGAAAGTTATTATGAGAATACCGCTCTTGGAACTGTTATCGAAGTCCGTGATGAATTAGTAGACGAATGGGACTCATCTGATTTAGGTAATAAAATTATATTATTTCAAAAGGCGTTAACCACTGTACATAATAATGGGGAGATGGCAGAGTATATCCTAGACGATATCCGTGCAGTAGAAATATTAGATGATTTATCTGCTGGAGAAAATGTTAGTCAGTGGGATAGGGATCTCGAAAAGAAGCTTGGGTATCCTCCAGGGAGTAGATTAGTGTTTGAAAATAAATGGTATACACCTGCACATGTGGCTTTGGGTTTTGCTCGATTAGCGGAAATGAAACGAGACGATCTAGAAGCAATATACGAATTAACCTACAAATACGGGTGGATTCTATCCAAAGAGCGTGAAGAAGGTTGGTTACCTGATCGTGCGTACATGGAGAAAGCTAGAATAGAGTCACAATTAGAACCACTCATGAATTACGGATTGGAAGAGATACAACATACGTACTACGATTGGCTTTCAAGTCACACACGCGAAGGTTGGACGGAGATGTGCTTGGGTACAGGAGATATCGATGATATTTTAAGTACGTTTAAACGCTGGACAAATATAGGCCACGTTGTTTTCTCTGATGTAGAGGATGCCATAGGTAAATATTGGTATGATACTAATATCGGGAATCAAACAGTGTACGTAGATCAAGAAGATATTGATGCTCTTATTGACGTATTTGGAGAGCAATATGCTGAAAGCAAAGAAGTGGATCTGGATGAAGTTACACCAGAAAAATATGTAAAGGATAATGATTTGGAAGAAGATCTCAAACAATGGATAATAGCAAACACAGATCACGGAACAGCGGAGGATATAATGGACACTATAGGTATAGCATACACTAAAGAACAATTATCAGTAAGTGATCTGGCCCATCTCCTGTCTAGCTATCTATATCCATTATATCTGGCTAATTTTTATGGATTAGAAGATGAAATTGAAGGAATACAAGAAACACAAACAATTTTACAACAAGCTGAAGGCGCACGTTTAAATGATAAAATATTAGCCTTTCAATTAGGATTAACTACAGTACATCATAGTGGCGTTATGGCTGAGCATTTACTTGAAACTAGACCCGGCGAAGGAGAACGCATCCTAGATGAATTATCCAGTGGTCCAAAAGTAAAACAATGGGATATGGAATTAGAAAAAATATTTGGGTATACCCCACAAGCGCCAGTGCTTCCAGAGCGAACATACTACGAACCAGAACTAGAGCGACATATGAGCCTGGATAAATCTAGTATAATGGATCCTGTATAGATTATTCTACCAACCTACTGATCAGGAGTTGCACCATGCCGCGTCGCTACTTTTATGATACTGAATTTATAGAATATCCGCATACCATAGACTTGATTTCTATTGGTATGGTTTCAGATCAAGGTACAGAATACTACGCAATAAATTCCGAATGTAATTTTTCGAAAGCGAGTGCTTGGGTAAAAGAAAACGTTATTGCTAAACTTCCACCCAGATCTTCAATATGGAAGTCGAGACAGCAAATAGCTAATGATGTTATCGAATTTATAAAACCCGCTGTTAAAAGTGGGGTCGAATTGTGGGGGTATGTTTCGGCGTATGATTATGTTGCTCTTTGTTGGCTATTCGGACCTATGATTAATCTTCCAAACGGCATGCCCATTTTTACACGAGATATACAACAATTAGCATGGCATCTTGGAAATCCACAACTTCCTCCACAGCCCAAGAAACAGCATGATGCTCTAGAGGATGCTAGATGGGTCAGAGCTGCGTATAAATTTCTAGATACATACGCGGCAATGTACAGGTATCCTATCCGTGTCTAAAGATGCTTTATATCAGTTGTTGGCCGCAGTCATCTTTGCTTTTGTAGTCAAAATATTCTCTTGACGAACTTTCTCAACCTGTAGGAAAATCAGCACAATGTTTGCTGTTAACCAAGACGCACCCGAGTTGAAGCAACTTGCCAAGCGGTTCATGGTCCACCGGATCCGTCTTGCGCCCAACAACAAGCAGCGCACTTACTTCAGGCGAGCCTGTGGCATCAAGCGACTTGCTTACAACTGGGCCAAGGCTGAATCACTCAAATTACACCACAAAGGAGTTCGTGCTTCTGGTTTTGATCTCTGCAAGAGATTTAATTCTATCAAAGACCAAGATTTCCATTTTGTCCGTGAAGTCTCCAAGTGGGTGCCTCAGATGGCAATCTACAATTTCTGGGACGCCCTTATCAAGTACTTCAAAGGCAAGAAGGGCACTGGCCCTAAGTGTGGCTTTCCCCGCTTCAAGAAGAAGAACAAAAGCCGTGATTCTTTCTATATTGGTCCTGCTAAAGTAATCGGCCGGAAGCTGCATGTCCCAAATCTAGGTCCGGTAAAGATGTTGCAGGACTTGCGCTTCCCAGGGAAAGTGCGTTCAGTAACGATCAGCCGCGACGCCGATTTCTGGTTCGCTTCTGTTTTGGTCGAGGTCGATGAATCTTGGGTCTATCCCCACACTTGCGAAACCCAAGCAGTGGTGGGAATGGATCTTGGGCTCAAAGACCTCGCCATCTTGAGCGACGGAACCCCGCGTCGAGAATCCCAAATGGTTCGCTACCAACAGGAGAAAATTACGCCGTTTGAACAAACAACTGTCCCGGCGTACACGAGGCAGCATGCATTGGTCAAAGGCGCAGAGAGCGCTCGCCCGCTGGCATTACCGGATAGCCTGTCTCAGGAGCAACACGCTCAACCATCTCACAACCGGCCTGGTTGCGCAGTACAGGTTCATAGGCATCGAAAACTTGAATGTAGCGGGGATGGTGAAAAACCATAAGCTGGCTGCCGCACTTGCAGATGCTTCTTTTGGTGAAATTGGGCGGCAACTGGAGTACAAGAGCAAGTTGGCCGGTGCGTATGTAGTATTAGCAGACCGGTGGTTTGCTTCAACACAAACTTGTTCTGCCTGTGGTCAGAAACGAAAGATTCCGTTGCGTTTGTCAGACCGGAAGTGGGTCTGTGTGAATTGCACGACCCAGCACGACCGAGATCTGAACGCAGATCACAATTTGAAGTTAGTCGCGGCAAGGTTTGCCGAGACTCTAAACGCTCGTGGAGTGGAAGGCTCTGGCCTGGGTCGCAAGCCCCATGCGAAACCGTCTGCTGTGAAGCGAGAATCCGGCAGCTTGTCAACCGCGCGTTTACAAGTTCAAGTCCGGGATGCCTACTAGTTTTTCACTTCATTTACTCAAAAAAGACTTGACTTAACCATCCAATTCTAGTACACTCCCACTAAGAGGTGCTGGATGCGTGCAACTTATCAAAAAGTTGGGGATTGGCGGTATTGCAGATCGGCTGAATATAATTGGAATTTCAATCTAAAAACTGGATTTTTCGCCAGGTGGGGACGCACCTTTGAGGAGGATCCAAATACCGCGCCGTGCTGTGAGATTCTAGACATAGAAGTATCAACGATTTGCAATAATGGGTGTGACGCCTGTTACAAGAGTAATACGGGATCCGGAAGAAATATGTCCTTGGAAACATTTTCAAGAATTCTCAAAAGCATGCCGATGAACTTAACTCAGATTGCTCTGGGAATTGGTGATATCGATGCAAACCCTGATCTTTACGCTATGATGGCCTTTGCAAGAGAAATCGGTGTTGTTCCCAACATCACGATCAATGGCCGAAACATTAGTGAGCAACATTATAATCAACTATCTCGGCTATGCGGAGCTGTTGCGGTTAGTCATTATAATGATGGCTGCTTTGATGCAGTGCAAGAGCTAACCACTCGTGGTCTAGATCAAGTGAATATTCATCAGATACTGAGCAAGGAAACCACACAAGAATGCTTTGATTTGATCAATCGGGCAGCGAATGATCCTCGGTTAGCTAAACTAAATGCTATTGTTTTTCTACTTCTTAAACCAAAGGGAAAAAGAAACGCACTTACACCCGTAACAGATAATACTGTGTACCGCGACCTACTTCTTCTAGCAAACGAGAAGGGAATAGGAATTGGGATGGATAGCTGTGGTGCCCCATCCCTAATGAAGTCATGCGAGAACATTCCCAAAATTAGGGACGTAATCCGGGTATGTGCAGAACCATGCGAGAGTACGTGCTTTTCCATATACGTCTCGGTTGATGGGGAGGTCTATCCTTGTTCCTTTTGTGAAGGAACCCCTGGTTGGGAAACTGGGATTGCAATAAAAGAATCAATGGTGGATGTTTGGAATAATGATAGAATTGTAGCTTGGCGGAATAATTTAATCAACAGTACAAAAGACTGTATCTGTGATTTCAAACAGGGATGTAGATCTTGCCCTGTTTTTGATATCACCCCTTGTAGGAGCCACTAATGAAAGTACGAAACGGATTTGTATCGAACAGTTCAAGTTGTAGTTTTGTAGTTCGCGTTCGAGAATATGCAATTTTCTTAAAACTTGAAGGGAAACCTGTTAAACAAACCAAAGGAATGGTTCAAGTTCTTCCGAAAGAAAAAGAAGAAATTCTGTTAGAATACGGATTTGCATATTCTAAAACACATCTTCCAGCAGGCGTTATGTTTTACGGAGGTTATACCGCCCAGTCTAATGCATGGAAGACTAAAAAGAAGTCAATGATATTAGCGTTTACAGATATATGTAACGCTGATATTGTAATCTCGTTTTTGATTAAGAATAAAATACCGTTTGAAGGCTTAGATCACTACGGACACGAATCTCTATTTTACGATCCAAAAAATGAGTACGTTAAATGCATACCAAATTCGGGACTAGCCCATGGTACGTATCGTTCTTCTCGGTCTGGTCGCAAAGTACCAATTAGTGATTGGAAATAATAGGAGAGAAGCCATGAAACTTAGAAACGGTTTTGTAAGTAACAGCAGCTCTACATCTTTCACGTTTATCTTCAAAGGATCAACAATTGAAGATTTGTTCAAGACTATGCAAAAGTATAGTTCATATTTTGAATTGTATTATACTGGTTATCCCGGTGGTCCCATTGCATGCACCGTACAAGAAGTTATAGAAGCCATTCGACAGACTGAACATACCGAGGTTGTTCCCTTTGAGGCTTGGACTGCCGTTCAAAGAGAACACTTGGAAAGCCTAGAAACGCGGATTAATGATAAGGACCTAACAGATACATATTTTCTAAATTTGTTGTTAGACGAATCATCTATGCTAGCAGAAACAGTGAATCATTGTGCATCTATGGACTTAGCAAAAAATAGTGTAGTATTTACGATAGATTTTGGGGATAATCATGGTAATGTTAGCGGCGGCACTATTGGAAACATAATGGATTACGAGGGTAGAAACATATCTATCAAAAAACCAGATTTTGTTGTATTTACAGGGCAAAATAGATAAGATGTTTTCCTGGTTCAAAAAACGCGGTGGTTCCTTCTGGCGCAGGTTTTGTCCGCATTGTGGAACTTCTGTAACTAGGTGCCTGTGTTTTGGACTTCCCATGTGGATCTGCGAGTCGTGCTCTGTTGGTGGTGGGTTAGGTACTTTTTTATTTGCATTGTCCAGGGGACGCTTATTTTGTTACAGTAGAATGGGTTATTGGAAGGCCCTCATAACGTATTTGTTTTTAAGCCCACAAGATCATTGACAAGAGGAACCATCTCTGGTATATTAACAACAGGAGCATAAAATGGAATATATTCTTACAATTTATTTTTCATTTGCAGTTCTAGTTACTGGATTAGCATATTGGCACTATTCTAGAAAGATCCACAGACCACTTGTACCATCAATTGTAGTTGGCATAACGTGGATTTACGGGCTTTCTCGTTATCTCATATATAGATGCAGGATTAAGTATGGGAAATCAAAGAGCTAAAAAAAGACAAATTTTTAGGGATTCTTATCTAAGAGAAGAGATTGATAAGATTCCTATAACAGGTATGCGCGTACCCTTTTTGGGTATGGTTCGATGGTTTCGAAGAACAGCACAGACATACACATGTACATGTGGGTATTCAGGAAAAATAGGAAACCTGCTTGTGACATGTTTATACCGTTGTCCAAAATGTATAAGACTATATAAGGCAACATATAATCCAAATTTTCTTGTGGAACTTCAAACGTTTTATATTCAGCATTGGATGATAAAAGACGAATTCAAGATTAAGATAAGGAAGCTATGAATGGACCTTTCTAAAATAACCAAATATCTGGTTATTTCGGGATCCCATGCTTATGGTATGGCTACCTCAGAGAGTGATATAGATGTGCGCGGTTGGGGTATTCCGCCAAAGGAATATTTTCTTAGCTACCATAAACACTTTGAGCAATCCGAACGTGCATGGCTACCTGATGAATTTCCGTGGTTGCGAGACGCATCTAATAAGAGTCTTGAAGCGTGGGCAGCTATCAACAAAGTAGTGTTAAAAAACGAACCGATTGATTGTACTATCTTTGATATACGTAAGTTCGTCAAGCTTGCTGCTGATTGTAATCCAAACATTATTGAATTACTATATGTGTGTCCAGAGGATATATTAGTTTTTGACATGGTAGCTGAACCTCTCTTCCTAGCACGCGATCTTTTTCTATCAGCCAGAGCTAGGTATTCGTATTCTGGCTATGCAATTTCTCAACTAAAACGTATTAAGACCCATCGTAAGTGGCTGTTAAATCCCCCTGTGGCAAAACCAGAACGTGCTGATTTCAATCTTCCGAGCTGTTCTCTTATTCCGCCTGAGCAACGTGGGGCATACGATGCACTGGTCAATAAACAGGCTCGTCTTTGGCTGTTGGAAGAACTAGAGATAGATGCTACAATAGTGGCAGAGGTTCAGGACGGATTAGTTGAAATGTTGAGCCTCAATGATAGGAATGAACTTAAACAGAAGGCAGAAGCTGCCGCAGCCCTTATGTATGAGATAAGCGATAATATCATAGAGATCATGGATAAAGAAAAGAAATATCGCGCGAGACTAAATGAGTGGAATCAATACCAGGACTGGCTTAGGAACAGAAACCCAGCCAGAGCCGAACTAGAGAAAAAGTATACGTTCGATTCGAAACACGCTTCGCACCTCTACCGGCTTTTGCTCCAAGGCCTTGAAATCCTTACGAAAGGTACACTAACCCTAAAAGATAAAGCCCAATCAGAATTACTAACAGGTATACGATGCGGTGCTCTATCCTATGATGAACTTATAGAATCAAGTGAGAAGATGCATAAACAACTCGATGAGATCTATAAAGCTAAGACATATGTAGTTCCACATACTCCCAACGTAAACGCAATTGATGTGATAACCATCAGATGCATTGAAAAGTCTCTATAACACACGTTCCGATGGAGCGCTCGGAACAACTGGCCTCTTTCCAAATTCTACCTTTTCCGGTGATACGTCGTAAGATAACTCGGTATCCCTAAATCGAGTATATGGTGAGATTTCTTCCTTCTCCGGAATCTTATATGGTTTTGGAGTACCCACTTCGATGCTTAGATCCTCAACAAGTTGTGCAGTTCCCTCACCTAAATTATATAACCCTACAGGCCCCTCTTTTTGTTTAAAGATTATGGATTCCTGCTCGTATTCGTTTGCTAAATAAACCAAATAATCGAATGGAATATCGTGTACTAGCAAAGATACTTCTTTTTCAAATGTAGGAACGTCTTTTTCTTTCCATATCCCTTGTACGGTTTCCCATATTAATCCTAATGCCTGTATATCTTGTATGAGCTGTGTTAGTCGTTGCTTATTCTGATTTTTTGAGTAATTGCTTCGATACGGGGACAGGATTCCAAATTGCTCCTCTGGTGCGTGTAGCCGTTCCAATTGAGTCTTTGTTAATCCTATCCTAGAAAATGACCAATCTGATTGAAATTTTGCTAATTTTTTCAAAACATTTCTTAGCATTTGTTTCTCCTTTTTGTAATATAAATCAATATGTTGTGAAAAAATTAAGAAATGTCACTTGACTTTCTCCTCAGATATGGTACAAAAGTTAACAGGAGTGGTTTTTCTCTGCTAGACTACAGCCTAGAGGAAATGAATGTTACGTCGCGCACTGCAAATTCTAGCAGGAGAACCCAGGGGAGTGGTGATATCCCCACAGATAGCCGTGAATTGGACTACAGATGCTGATTTTATTCTAGACAATAAGTTTAAGTATTCAGATATGCACGGCGGGTACAAGACTATTGGAAGGTTTGCATATAACCCAAAGACCGGGGAAATGGTATGGGGACCGATGGAAGAACAGCATGCTGTAATGATACACAATCAATCGAATAGTCCATTTGATAATTTTATTCGAGGCGTATACGACGGTAACCAAATAATGCTTCGTTGGTACAATCCAGATCCATATGCGTCTCCAGATGAGATACAGGCAGCCAGTTTTGATGCCTGGTGGGATACCAAACGTATGTTAGAAACCAATGGATTACCCGCAGGAATGGAAATAAAATTAGGGGTGGATACAGGAACGATCAAGGAAGAATTGGGTGGGGAATTAGGAAGGTTCTACCGTTGATTACCATCATTTTAACAAATCCAGTTGATATCATGCAGTTTGGGCGCATTCCATTGTTTGGAAGCTACCTCGTAACATACGGCGGATCAGATACCATACACAAAATATGTTGTAAGGATACTTCCATATTTGAAAAGATTTCCAAAAATCTAAGAGTTGCTAAGATCGCATTCTCAAAAGAAAACACTTGACAAAGCGATGCCTATCTGGTATAATTACCTCATGAAATGTGAACTATGCAAGCGGACCGGCCCAGATGATCTAGATCTTCGAGAAATCTATTTGCATCGGCCTTTGAACGAGCATCATCCGTATGCATACTTAAACGAATCGGGTAATTTTTTGGCATGTGTGTATTGTAGAGACTCTTTTATTATTGGGTTTTTTAGGTACACCAAAAATCAAAACGAGAAGAATATAAAACTTGATAAAGCAATCGCGAATTGTTACGTATATAATGTAGATGGGTATTGGCGTTGTAAAGGAAAGCGGCCACACACACATTATTCATTATTTGAAATCAAAGTTAAAAGTGCTAAAGGTGCTGTAGCCGCAGCCCGAGCGGCATGCCAGGCACTTGGATACACCATTCGTTGGGACGATATCGACTTCGTAACGACGGTAGAACAAATAGACCGAGGTGACTTTGACTCTGTTTGATCTATTTGAGTTAGCGGTCATACCGCTAAGAAAAAGTCTGGAAATTCCTGCTACCGTGCATGGAATGCCCGTGGATACGTATTCAATGGATCATGTGTCTGCCGCAGAAGGTGATGCAAAGATCGATCTAATAGATTGTCATTTTATATTTGTTGGTATTCTAAAGGAGCATGCAGATATCTATCAAGAACGATTTTTAAACTTGGTTAAGAATGAATTTAGTGAAATATTGAACAGCGGGATATCCTATATTAAACTAGGAGAGATATTAGGTAGTGAAACAGCCGCTTTATATTTCATGGCGTTAGGATCCTACTACGATCTTTGGAGGATAATAATACCCAAAGATGCTGGATTGGATGGCGCAGATGCAGATTTAGCTGCGGCTGATGGAATGATAACAATCACATCCCAGGAGACCACATGAGATTATCTACCGATGAATATTTTATGGGGTTTGCACTGCATGCTGCAAAGCGGTCTACCTGTTTACGGCGACAGGTTGGTGCAATTGTGGCTAGAGACGGAAAAGTAGTTTCTACTGGGTATAATGGAGCACCTAAAGGTATTCCACACTGTGTAACATGTATACGAAACGATAAAAATATAGAGTCAGGTACGAGACACGAAACATGTTGGGCAACGCATGCGGAACAGAATGCGTTGTTGCATGCAGGCTATGATCGAACAAACGGAAGTACGTTATACTCAACCGTGTTCCCGTGTGTTATTTGTACGAAAATGATTGTGAATGCAGGAATAATACGGGTAGTGTCTATTGAAGGTTACCCGGATGCTTTTTCAAAGGAGATATTGTCTATAGCGGGAGTAATACTGTCATGAAAGCGCTAAATTTTAATTTTGGAGACTATCGTTTAGCAATTTATAACCAATTCAGGTACATACTACTGCTAAAAAAGCCATACGAATTGTTATTGACTTGGGTTTGGAGTCCAACAGATAAATTTGATCCGACTACGTTTCTTTCCAGCGTTCCGAATGAAATTCGTAATTTTGTAAAATATGCTTTGACAGGTATTGGTTACATTGGTGTATGTAAGGAATAGGCAACCAAGAGCACAATATTTTAGCAGAAACATTAGAGAAAATTAACAGAAGCGTTCTTGCTTTTTTCTCACAATCGGGTATACTAGGATTGAGGCATGTCATGGGCGTCTAAAGGTATTCGTTCGAATATTCATAAAATCCGCCTAAATCTCGCCTGTGCTCTTTTTGCCTGTGAATGCCTCAATGTATACTAGAAATCATGCGTAAGAGAAAATCACCGCTAAAAAGACCCTACAAGGATCCAAAAGGGGAGCCTGATTTACGCTTACTCCTTGGTTTTGCTATCATGTCCGTAATGAACTTCTTAGATTATTATTCTGAGGATAAAGATGGTTTTGCTGACGAATCTGCCCTACGGGTGTTAAAGAGGTACAAAAACTATAAGGACGAGGTACAACAAGCATTTAGGAATGCTTTTAAGTATCTGCTTGAGGATAGCAAATGGAAAGATCGCAGAAAAAAGGAATCAGTAATATTTGCTAAGAAACGCTTGAATGAATTGGCAAAAAAAGTTTGGAAATAGTCCTTGACATCTTGTGGGTATCTGGTATACTTAGAATATGGAAATAGATGTAAAGGCGGCATTCGAAGAAGCAGAGCAGTTAGCAAATCGCATAAGTTTGCTGCTTTTTCCCATGGCCCCGCAGACAAATAATATTTTGGATATTTCTGGATTTAAAGATGGTATGGAGCGCGCAAAGGCTGTTCACAACTTAAAGCTTGCTATCGAGCATGCTCATACCACATTCTTCAATGCCTTCTACCATTATGCCGTATGTAGACTTGGAGCAAGCAAAGGGAAAGCTTGCAAGGTGTAGGCAAGCTAGACCGCACCCTAGGATTAAAAAGAAGTATACTTTCTACATCTTGAAAAGGGAAAATGGACAGTTTACAAAATTGGATTTGTGAGGGTCGGTGCCCGAGATGGTCAAAGGGGGCGGGCTGTAAACCCGCTGGCTCAGCCTTCGGAGGTTCGAATCCTCCCCGACCCATATTTTAGAAAGTAAAAAGATGGCAGCGTTTAACACCTTCTACGAAATTCTGGCGCATTCAATAGATTGTTACGTTGTTGTGTATCTACAATCTGGAATAATACTCACCGGGAGAATAAAAGATGTAAACCAGTATGGAGTAGACAGCCTGCTAAAACTGGATGATGGAGATATTTCGTATATAGATGTTAACGGCATTAGTGCGCTTACTATTATGACAGAGGAGTAACCGAGAGTGTGGTGTAATTGGAAACACGCCTGCTTTGGGAGCAGGAGTTTGAGGTTCAAGTCCTCCACTCTCGATAATTGTTGGATTACAGTTTAATTGGAGGGTTTCTTCCGTGCATATGTGGGTAAATATGGCAGTGGATCACACCAGTAGCATCGTTGCCAAGTGGTGTTGTAAATGTGGTACCGTCAATGTTCATTTTGTGGGTGAAATTGATCCAGACGAATATTTTACTGTTGGAAAAACGTATGAAGAAAGGAATGGATTTGCGATAGGCGATGCAGACGAACCAGAATGTAAAAATGAATAAGGGATCGTAGCTCAATTGGTAGAGCACTGGGCTTTTAACTCAGGGGTTGGGAGTTCGATTCTCCCCGGTCCTATTTTTAGAAGAACAAGGAGAGGATAATACCGTGGCAACGCTAAAGGTAAATGGAAGTACTGGTGAAGAAGTGGCCAAAGAGGTTTTTTGGCTCGCCTGGCAAGCCTGTGGGTTTCCTATGGGCATGGGGGTATTTCAAGACAACCCCACCGCTACAAAAGAAGATGTGTGGAAAAACATAACAGATATGGGTGACTATCCAGTGCCTACTTCCATAAAGGGAGAGGCATATGCCGATTATGTGTTCGGGAGGATGCTGAAACTACGAATTACATATGGAGACGATTTCATAACTATCTCAGATACACCGCCAGCACGCGCGTACCAAAGCTGGTGTCCAACGTATCCTCGGTTTCTTGACTTGCTCAATGCTGCTGCAAAAATTCTAAAGTGTTCTCTAGAATAGGATTGTAGAATATCACCGGACGCCAGTATAGCTCAGATGGTAGAGCAACTGATTTGTAATCAGTAGGTCGCGGGTTCGAAGCCTGCTACTGGCTTATTTAGGAGAGACAAGTATAATGTATACAGTGTGGGCAACACAAGGACAAGGCAGTAGTCCTGATGGAAAGTTTGAAACATTGGAAGAAGCGTTAAAATACGTAGAAAAATGTACGGGACACGCATCCTTTGCAATTCAGCTTCCAGACGGTACCTATTATAAATGGGAAGAAAACAAGAAAGAAGAAATGACGAACAAAGATCGCCCATTCTTAGCCTTTTTGCAGAAGGCGAAAGACGCTGGGATGATAAACGATTTTGTGTATGATGACGCATACACAAATGAATCTGGAAAGCGTATTCGAAGGGCTAAGATTAAACCACACTTTTCTGCGTTACCTATCATACATATATGGTTTTATGAACAGTGGCGTGTATAAAGCTTTGGAGGAAGAATGTCTAGAGGGAACAATTGGTTAAACAGATCTCTAAAAAAAGTATTTGGAAAAGATGCTTATTGGCATTGGCAGAATCTAAATGAGCGTCCCGGTAATAATCTATATGGTGCTAATGATATGTATGGATCCGGGTGGTTATATGGGCGTGCCTGGATTCATTTTGGAAAGTACTTAGAAGTAAATCCAGAATGGTGCCTAAAAAGCAAGCAATATGGAATTGGGATGAGTATTTCGCGCGGTGATGGAGAAAAAGTAACGTTTACAGGTTCATTCGCTCCTATTTCTTTGCATCTAACTTTTGGATTTCCATATGGATCTCTACAATGGATTACTGAGGAGCGGTGTACTACGTCACTTATTTTTAATGATTGGATACTATTTATAAATATATGGAATAACGATTATATTTGGGAAAGCAAAAAGAATTGGTGGAAACAGCGGAATTGGAGCATTGATTTCAGGAAGATTCTTTTTGGAGATAGGGCATACTATACAAAAGAAGTAGAGAAACGTGACGCGGTTATTCCAATGCCCGAGGGTAATTATCCAGCTACGGTTACGATGTTCGAGTCTACATGGAAGCGCCCGCGTGTACCGTGGGCAACCCGAATGTTACGCGCGGATGTTACAATCAAGGACAATAAATGTATACCCCATCCAGGAAAAGGAGAAAATTCTTGGGATTGCGGGATAGACGGAACGTATCGGTTGACGTGTCACGCCAAACACGTTGAAGAGGCTATCGCGTCAATGGTTGAAAGTGTATTGCGCTCTAGACGGAAATATGGAGGAATTAATTGGCAGCCAGAGCTAACGGACATTCCGGCAATTGTAGAATATAAAATTCCAAAGAATCACCTGAGAGATGCAACACCCACTCCGTAGGAGAACCGGTAATGGCCCAATGGAAGTATAAACAGGATGCTAAAATTGCACACAGACTAACGTATGATGATATACTCGTTATTCCGGAACACAGCAACATAGATAGTCGATTGGTTCCATGCACATGCACGCTTACTAAGCTCTCTCCGATAATTGCAGCGAATATGGATACTATAGCTACATTAGAAATGGCTTTAGCATTGGGGCCACTTGGTATATTGGTTCCGTTCCATAGATTTCAATCTGTGGAATCCCAGATTGCGTGTATTGTCGCCTATAACAGAGAAAAAAAAGAGAATTGGGCACCCTGTTCCGCAGCGATTGGAATACAAGATAACGAAAGATGGGCGACCCTAAAAAACTATCCTTTAGATTACTTATTTTTAGATGTTGCACATGCGTACACCGCAAAGGTATTAAAACTGGTTTCCGCTGTAAAAAATGAATATAAGGGAGAACTTGTAGTAGGTAATGTTGCTACAAGAGATGCCGTTCTTGCCTTAAAAGACGCTGGCGCGGATATGATTAAGATTGGGGTTGGTTGTGGATCGATCTGTACTACTAGATTAGTTACAGGTTGTGGCGTTCCACAAGTAGGTGCTCTTATAGAGTGCTGTGATGTAGGCATTCCTATAATTGCTGATGGTGGAATTAAAGTATCCGGGGATATTGTCAAAGCGTTGGTCCTCGGTGCAAACGCTGTAATGATCGGATCATTATTTGCTGGAACGGACGAGTCGGCTGGATCGGGTACAGGGAGACGCCCATACCGAGGAATGGCTTCTAAGGACGCACAAACTGATAGACACGGAAAATTACCTGAAGGTATCGTTCCAGAGGGTATTAGTACTGATGTACCCTATCGTGGGCCAGTACGACGAGTAGCAGAAGATTTAATCGCGGGATTACGACAGGGAATGGCTATGGTGGGGGCTGCATGCCTTTCAGATTTGATAAACCGTAAAATACAAGTTGTAAGTTCCGCGACTAAACTTGAAAATGAACCGCACATTCTATACAGGAGATAACAAATGAAAGTACGAAACGGTTTTGTATCGAACAGTTCTTCAACATCTTACATATTGACAACCAACAGTAACACCTGCGCATGTTGTAAAATTAACCCAGCGAAGCTCATCCTTGATCTAATTTCTGATCATCGAGAGGGTGAGTGCGAAGACACAGGAATATTAGATCTTGATCGCACGGTAGAGAAGTTCGAAGAAGAGATTAGATCGATAACCAAGAACATTAAAGAATGTTTTCAGGGTGTATACGATGAATATATCAAAAAGGGGAGCAGCAGAGAAGATTATGCTAAGAATCTACAGAGAGATATTGATGAAATTCAAGCTACAATTGATAAGATAAATAAAGAAAGAGAAACAAGAGAAGTAGTAGCAATTGAAGTTTCTTATCATGATAATGCCAGTGCTTACGTGCGTGATGCTATACAAAGAGGATACTTCAACGTTCTCTGGACAGATGCATAATTTACGCCCGTAGTTCAGATGGATAGAACAGGCAGTTGAGAGATACATTTTTCAGGGACTAAGAGGATACTGGGCAAGACAGTGATACCCCCGTTGGCTAATTGGAGAAGCCAGGAGATTTCTAATCTCCCGCCGAAAGGTATGCAGGTTCGAGTCCTGCCGGGGGTGTATTTCAAGGAGGAAGGGACATGATTAATGGTTTTTTGGATATCCCGTATGATCAGATATTAGCATATATGAAAGACGTAAAAAAAACTAATAGAGAAGATATTTGTAAAGTTGTCCCACGCGGCAGATTTAATATAGAATCAAATGGGAACATACGATATTCTGGGCTAGTATGTAAGGATATAAATGGTAAATCTACTGGTGCGGTTGCTAATTGGTGTGAGAATTGTAAAATACAATGATATTTTTACCACTGAGGCAGAAAATATGAACAGTATGCAGAACGATGATCGTATAAGGAGGTTGGGTGTCAGCGGACGGACCAAGATTTGGTTCACCGCCGACACCCATTAGTTACTTCGGGCATGGGAACATTATTAGGTACTGTAACAGACCTTTTACAGGTGCCAAAGAGCATGATCTAGAATTAATCTCTCGTTGGAATTCCAAAGTAAAACCAAACGATACTGTATATCACTTGGGCGATTTCGGCTTTGGAAGACCTGCATTTTTGGAAGATATAAGAAACAGACTAAACGGCAAGATACACATGATTTGGGGGAATCACGATAAGAGACGTACTAAATTAGTGCATTTGTTCGAAAGTACACAGGATTATTTAGAATTAACATTACAAGATAAGGAACTAGATACAAATAGGGCATTTATTGTATTATTCCATAACCCGATATTGACTTGGAATAGAAAACACTATGGTAGTGTACATTTACACGGACATTGCCATGGGCATTCACAGCATAAGGATGCTGCTAGAATAGATGTAGGCGTTGATTGTTTTGATTATTACCCCATATCATATCTTGATCTGAAGATCCGGTTAACGGAGCAGCTTATGCAGAGGGGGCTCTAATCATTGCCAGGAACTCTTTGAAACTTGGGTAGATCTTGTTCTAGCGTTACCTTCCAATCAGGCATGAAGATACCAGATCTGTATAACTTAGTAGTATTTAAGACCGTGTACTTTGGTCGTATCGCCTTTTGCTTTCCGTATTCTCCCGTTGTAACTGGGATCAGACATCCGCCGAGTTTCAAAATTCTTTTTATTTCTGTTGCAAAAGTATACCATGAGGCATGACCAGCGCACGCTAAATTTATGATTCGTATGGTATCCCCTGGGTAGTCTATTTTGATAGCATTTATGGTAGTTGTAGCAATAACGTAGCTGCTAGTTGGGCACCCTATTTGATCTGATACAACGTGCGTTTCTATATTCCTTTTTAATCTATCTACTATTTTATATGGAAAATTATGTTCTCCTTTTCCGTATACCCAACTTGTTCGAAAAATAAGTCCTTTGCATGCGCTAGACAAAACGCAGAGATCTCCGTCATATTTTGTTTTTCCATATACATTCAGTGGATTTGGGAAATCTTCTTCTGTATATGGAAGTAACGCTGTTCCATTAAAAACATAGTCGGTAGAATAGTGGATAAGATACGCATTATGTTTAGCAGCCCAGGATGCAATACTAGCAATAGCACTAGTATTAATATCCGTTGCTGAATCTATATCAGATTCTGCCTTATCTACGGCAGTGTACGCGGCAGCATTTATTATAATTGCTGGGGTTACCTGGCGTAAGTATTCTGTTATATGATGAATATATCTAAGATCAACGGCATCTCTGGTGGGCGTGTATAGTTCAATACCCGGTTCTAGCAACAACCCAGAACACAACTCAGTTCCGACTTGTCCCGTTGCCCCGAACAAGACAACTTTTATAGAGCCCGCCATCTTCTGGTTTCCAATCTATGTCTTTTTCAGAAAAATTATCTATGATTACGTTTATTTCTCCAGTATACTCATACAAATCGATCACCCTATCCGGTATCTCATAGATAATAGATCTTCCAGATATAGAAAAAGAAGTGCAGGAAGTCTGCTTTCCGGCAGACTTCCTGCATTTACACTGTCTTTTTCTATTCGTAAGTCCAAAGACATCGTTACAAGACTTGCACTTGAAAAGAAACATTATTCATCATCTGCGTTGTCTGAAGGATCATCCGAATCATCTGAATCGTCCGGAGGATCATCTGAAGAATTATCCGAAGAATCGTCTGAATCCGTATCCGATTCGATTTTCTTTTTCAGTCCTTCTTCGATTCCTGATATCTCCTCATCAGTAAACTCATAGGAGTTGGGAACTAAAATCTCCAAGGCACCGTCCAACGTTCTAAAGAACCCACGAGATGAGTTTGCCGTTGGTACATAAAAGCCGGCCGTTGAAAGAACCTTTTTCATTCGTTCCCACCCGAATTGCTGAGATCCACCAAATCCGGTTAGAATGCAGTCTAAAAGATCTCTCCGCGCTTTACCTGTATCTGTAGACCAATCCTCAAACGTTGCTAGTTTCCAAGCCTCCTGGATTTGTCCTGGACCCGCAGCCTTGAATATTCTGCTTCTCCGCATCCTACCCTTGATACCATTATCCTTTAGAAATTGCAACTGTTCTTGGGCAAAGCGTCTTCTCTGGTCGGGATCAATCTCTTGGTACTTTTCTGTCATTTTCAACCCTTTCTTTGATATCCTTGATAACAATATCAAGGCCTGCCTCTAGGGATCCGCTTGGATACCAGCTTAATTTATTTAGGGTATCATCCCAGTTTAAGCTGTACTTCTTATCGTGTCCGGGCCTATCCTGCACAAATTCTATCAAATCTTCCGTTTTTCCTAGTTTTTCTAGGATCAATTTTACTAGTTGTAGGTTAGTACAACTAGAATTGCTACCAAAATGCAATATTCGATCATACCTATCCTGGTTTCGGAAACTTGGACAAACTTTCCCAAGCCCTGTTCCTGCTTCACAGAGAGTAGTTTCACCAGACAGATATCGACTGGCCAGAGCTTCTCTCTCCACAGGCTTCACATTCCCGTTACCCACGGGTAGATTTGAAAGGTTTATTGCCGCATTCCAGTCCCTGTCTAATGTCAAATCCTTTTGTCCAACTTTATTACAAGTAGCTTCATCCTCCTTTTTCATATTGGGGTATTTTCTAATCGCTAGATCAATCCCGCATACGAAATCACCTACCCATAGCCACTCACGGATATTGTCTCCTTTCCCATATACAGGTATTGGATTATTCAGCATTCCATTCAGAATCACTGTAGGAATAAACTTTTCCCAGTGTTGTCCTGGGCCATAGTTATTTGTAGCTCGTAAGATTAGATAATCAAAATCCGCATGTGTATGATGCATTGATTGAATCAAGAGTTCTGCCGCCGCCTTCGTAGCCGCATATGGATTATTTGGGCAAAGTGCATCATATACTAAACTACCACCAAGTGGTGGTGCATCCCCCAGCACCTCATCTGTTGAAATGTGTATCAGCAACGGTTTTGCCTTTGCTTCTTGAATTCCAGTAATCATTGCAGATACACCGCCAATATTAGTAGCCAAAAACTGCTTATGGTCCTGAATTGAGTTGTCAACATGTGATTCAGCTGCAAAATTAATTATTACATCTGGACGATCAAAGTCAAGTAGGTATTTCCAATTTAGTGTACAAATGTCCTGGTTGTAGAAAGTAATTCTTTCGGGTAGCAGCCATGGGGATGCAGCGTATGTAAGTTTATCTACTACAGAGACCTCCCCGCGCTTCATAAAATAATTGACAGCATTTATTCCTATAAATCCCGCGCCACCGGTGATTAGATACTTCAAGAGATTTCCTTAAATCTAGCCATGAATTCCATTTTAGCAATTTCCGCCGACCATGGAATTATTCTTATGTCCAAGGGGGCATACTTTTCAGTAGCTGCCCATGGTCTAGGGGGCTTCTCCATTATATATTTTCGTTCAGTGGCCAGAAGAACGTTATCTGCATATGTAACATCGTCTGGTTGTTCGAGGGGCAGCCCAAAAGCCTCGCAAATTATTGATATTAGTTTAGCCTCCACATCTCTAAACGCAGGCATGTATTTCTTTAAAGGACGCACCATGTCTCCCGTATACGCTTCTGCTGCATCATGTAGAAGACCCCAAAGTGCATTTTTTGGTTTGCATGCTTGTGAAACTAACACAGAATGCTGAGCCACGCTGAAGAAATATTTTGAATGTCCATTGTACCTGCATTGATTAGATAATGCATGTGCAATATCTTCTATGTATATTTCCTCTGGTTTAGGATCCATAATATAGAATTCGTTTCCCAGATAGGTTTGAAACCAGTCGCCTATTCTACTTGGATTTCCTGTCTTCATCAGTTCTCCTTCGTATTAATAGCTCGGATACTAATCCCCTGCTTTTGGCATTTGAATTTATTCTTCTAGGTGCTTCCACGGGAATAATATGCATATCGTTGTATAAATTGCGCACCTGAATAACATCTGAATTTGAAAGCAGGACAAATGTACCTCTACGCCTTAACTTGTAAATGAAATCGGCCAATCTAATATGATCCAAGGAATCGAATCCACAAGAAGTATACGATGTAAATGATTTTTCATCTAAAGGCCAATAGGGTGGATCAAAGTAGATAGCATCTCCTTTTGTGGCTTGATAGGCAGAAGCTTCAAAATCCTCGATTGTTAATTGCACGTCTTGTAAACATTCACTTGCTTCCGTTAATACTTTTACGTTGCATATTGTAGGGTTTTTATATTGTCCATATGGAACATTAAATCTACCCATTTTATTTACTCGATACAAACCATTAAATCCAGTTTTATTCAAGTAAATCATTCTAGCAGCGGTGACTAGAACGGGTAGCTCAGTATCGGATACGTTCCTAATTTGATAATATACTGTATCAGCGGATCCGTGGTCTGCAAGCGCTTTTTTATGTCTTTGCTCCAACTGTTGTAGTGCTTCAATCACGTCTTTAACATTGTCTCTGACGGCACGATATGTGAGTATTAAATCTTGATTGATATCAGACAGCTTTGCTTTTTTGAATCTTTTTTCTTTAGCTAATGCGAAAAAAATGGCCCCGCCACCTACAAACGGTTCATAGTATGTATTTATTTTTTCAGGTAGCTCCTGAAGAATCGTTTCCTGTAGGTATCTTTTCCCACCGGCCCATTTGAGAAAAGGTGCAGTCATAGTATCTCCGTAAGATTGAATACTTCTACCTTGTTTAGGTCTGCCAACGCAACTAATGAGGCAGTTCCACCGTATTCCTTTACCTTATATGCGACTATAAAATCAGAATGCTCTAAAATCCACTTGTTTCTAGCGAATAGCTTTGGTATATATGGCCCGTTTTCCTTACCCATTTCCTTATCTACATATACCACTTTTTCCGCCTTCTCTAGTAGTCTATTATACTGCATTATGATCCGTTTGGACCATCTTGCCGCTTGATCTTTGCTTGGAACAGCGGCAATAAATGGGATATTCATGTAGAATGCCACATTAGCTGCTAGCTGATCAAATCCATATGCCATACCAGAAATGCACTTTTTTGGATTTAAATCATGCAGCGTTTCTCGCAATCTTTTTTCTATTGCCTTTTCTGGATGGTAGAGTCTACGATGCCCCGTAAACCCTACAATGATGTTATCTGGCTTCCCGTGCTGCTTAGTCGGTTTCTTCAATGCAGTATCCTCAACTCTTTCAATCCATTTTTTCCATACTTTTTAACATATTCGTCCGGGTCATACCCATTTGGAAGTTTAAATATTCCACCAAATATATTAGCTGTTTTCAAGATACGCATGACTGTTTTAGCTTTATCCCTACCCGCGCTGTCTCCGTCAAATAGAACGCATACTTTGTCTGTGTATCGTTTCAATAGCAGCGCATGATCCTTGGTAAATGCCGTTCCGCAGCATGCGCACGCATTTTTTATTTTCGCTTCGTATAATCCAAGAACATCAAAATAACCCTCCACCAGTAATGCAAAGCCCACCCTATCGATGTGCTTTCTTGCTCGCCACAGACCGTACAATAATTTCTTTTTTTCGTACATCACGGATGATTTTGAATTTAAATATTTGGGTAGTATGTCTGAATCCACTAATGTTCTTCCTCCGAATCCTAAAATTTTACCAGCGTGTATTACCGGAAATATTATTCTGTCTGAGAAGAACTCCGATACTGTATCATCATAGTTCTGGACAACCAGCCCAAGATGGATTATTTCTCTATCTTCTAGGTTGCAGCGATTTAGATACTCTACTAAGCCAATCTTAGGAGCGTATCCTAAATAGAAGCGCTTAACTGTGTCTTTTGAAATTCTATTGTATAGATATTTCTTAGCTTTATTTGTTTTAGCTAAACTGGAAATAAAATAGCGCAAGGCATACCTATTTATTTTGTCCAAATGATCTATACGACTCATAGTGCACAAATTTCTCGTTACTTATTGAACATTTCCAGTGTTTTATCATCCCCTGGCGATTGTATTTCTTCGATTACTGCATCTATTACTTCTATATCGTCATGGACCCTATCACAATCGTTTTCTTCCCAAAATTGGTCTAGTGCTACGTTTTCCGCGTCGTTTTCATCTAAAGCTATTATCTTATACTCTTCTGTATGTTCAGTTACCGATGTAACTTGAATCGTCATAGTTACTGCGTAATACTTACCTTCTTCCTTTCTTTTTATTTGTTCCTTTTCTTTTTTTACAGCTAGCATACTTTTTGGATCTCCGAAGTGCGATTTAGGCATGGTTTCGTGGCTCTTATTCGGTATTGCTTCTTTTTTGTTTACGCATAGTACAAGCGCATCGAACAAGCCCTCCTAACCTATTTGCAACCTTCATAGCGTATTCTAACTCCTTCTTTGAAAGCGGAATGGGCTTTTCTGGTATAATCATTTTAAATAACTCTTTGGGGGTAAGTCCCTCTTGCTCAGCAGCGGTACAAAATCTATCCCCGATTTCTTTTGCGAACTGCTCGTCAGATATGGCATCAAGATGAGCGTATCCTAGCTTATCTTTGGTCTTCCTTTTCATAGGTCGCCTCGTTGATTTCGTAGACTAGTCAAGAAGGTTACCGACCGTTTTTCTGCATCATCGGCCCATTTCTTTCTATCCCCCTCTCTTTCATGATATTCTTCTTGCGTATGCAGTTTGACTATTTCTCCAATCCTTTTTCTATGAGTAGTAGACATAGTTGAATAGACTTGTTTTGGCATTATCACAGAAAATACTCTATTGCATCGCGTGTTTTTCATGCACACTTTTTCTTCTGCTTCAATATTTGGATCCTCGCATCCGCACATAAAAACGCTATTTTCAATATGCGTTACGACGGGGGAACCACAAAAGGGACAGAAGTTTACTTTATGCTTTTGATAGCGGTTTGACACAGGGTATCCTCCAGGGGGGTACCGATCAAATGCGTTTGTGATTTTTACGTAGTCTTAGTATTTCTTTAATTCTATAATTAGATTCTTTTTGAATCATTCTTTTTGTGATTTTAGAACGCCGTATGCGGCGCGCAATCGTGTGTCTAACGCGCGGACTGCGTTCTTCTGCAGGAGACGGCATCTTTTTAATGTGCTTATACGGAATATGGTCTGAAATTGTTTTTCTAATTCGTTCATTAGGTTCTTCTTTTTCTGACAATATTTTATGTATTCTACCCACAAGTATCTTACCTATAATATGTGCTCTAACCGCGAGTACCGGTTCTTGCTTCCTGGTTAGTATTCGGTGTATTTTATCCGGTGGGATACGTGCAGAAATCCACACACGTATTTTTCCGTTTGGTTCGTTTCTTATTGATGGGATTCTAGTAATTTCCCGGATCACCCGGATACCCTGAGCCTTTGTCTTGTTCCAACCTACCCGCACTATTTCACCCACCGGCTCTACCTCGATCAGGTGTTCATCATCCGACGGATGTGGCATGTAATCGCTCAGTCCCTCTGCGTAATGGATGCCACCGCCACAGACGGGAGTAGGGTCCCAGTCCGGGGCCATCGTTACTTGGCCCACCGCGTAGGTCACGTCCTTGCGGGCTTGGCTATGCACGCCGGTCCACCTAGCGGAAACTAGTTTTAAGTTCATGGTTTTCCTATCCCCTGTTACGTTTGACTTCTATCTAACATATTTCGAATTTCGGGTATTTCTGCGGTTAGTAAATATTTCTTAAGTAATCTACCACCCAAAGCAACTTCTCCTGCTGATGAAATAGTGTATCCTATTCGTATTTTATTGTCCCATTTGGACTTGAAAGTGTGTCTAATTACACATCGAGCCGCAGCAAGCCGCTTAAGTTTACTTGCGGCCCATCTCGTGGCCTTCTTTGATGGAAGGCCACAAGCAAGCCCAACCTGCCTTGCGGTTACCCAATGCGGAGCAACCTCCAGACAGCGAAGAATTCCATGTTCAAATAGGGTTAATTTTTGCACGGTATTCCCCTTTCAGTTAAAAAGCCGGCCTAGGATCTGGTTGTTGAAAGAAAAAGGCATCCAAGGCGACCGGCCAAACCCCTTCAGCCTCCACGATCATTATACCAGATTCGCATGTGAAGTCAAGAAAAAAAAAACACCCTCATTTTTTAAAAAACATACCATTATTAAGCCTGTGCATGGATCCTATGCCGCATAGTAAATAGTTTTGGCAGTGGCGAATTAGATATCCAAGCGCTGTCCAAGATTTTACCTTGTGTTTACAAAAGGGGCACGTTCGTTCATCAAGAATATTCACGTATTCCTTTTTCATTTTTGCTTCTCCTTGTCAGGAACGGGACAATTCCCATCCGCGTCATAAACCAATTTTTTGTGTTCTTCTGTATCCCAAGTATCCTCTACGGGGTCATACCAGCCATCCGCAAGGGCAATTTCTTGAGCATGGCCTGCCCCACATTTCAAACAATACGCACCAGGCCAACCTGACCACCTATGCCTGTATTTTATCCCCTGTGTTTTGCGGGCCTTGCACGGTGGGCATGGTAATTCTGGCAAACACTGAGGGTCCTCGTTTTCACCAATGCCAGCATTCCAGCATTTACAGTTAGCTAAATCACCAATAAGTACGTCACGCTCTGCTTCAACAGCTTGGGTGCGTGCGATAGCCTGTAACTTCGCGCCATTTTCATTGTTGGCTGCAGCAACCTTTACAAGCATTAATTTATGCTCTTTCTCAAGTTGATCTTCCAACTCTTTAATTTCCGCCTTCCACCCATTGATTTCTGGATCCGTACAAGTGGTACATTGATTAAGCCACACTCGTTGTGCCTGACCGCATGTCTCGCACTGTAAAAGTGCTGATTCTTGCCCGTGTCCCATTATTTCTCCTCAGCCTCTGCCGTTAAATACTCTGGAGGTGGTTTTGTACAGTCAACTGCTGGACCACCCGACTCTGCAATCCATGTTGCCAATTTTAACCAACAATCTATTCTCATAGTATTGCGGCGGTTACCTGAAACAGCAGCATAAAAGTTCTCACATGCAATATCATACAAATTGGCGTGCTGGCTATTTGTATCACACGCTTTTGTCCAAATATGCGCTCTGTTGCAAAGTACGAGGCACTCAGATGGAGTTTCACATCCGCACATCAACACAATCAGTGCAAATACTAAAAAGAATTTCATCGTCTTGTTCCTTTCCTATTTGGTGCTTTGTAAATCAGCATACGAAAACCAATCAATTCCACGAGTTTTTGGTTTTAGCGTCGCTTTGAAATGATCAAACACATCGCTTTGCTTTTCAAATATTTCTTTTTTTTGTTTATCCTTTTCGCCCGGGTTAGCAGAGGGAAGATAATATCCAGCGTGTGTTCCGGCTATAAACCAAATAATTTCATCTCTAACTTCCTCTAACGTTCTATTTTTATGTTTTCTGTTCGTAGATAAGAGTATAGAAGACGCTTCTTGTTTTGTTAAGAATAGCTCATCTTCTGGTAAATCGTGGCCAACTGGCTCATCTATACTATAGAACAAATAAGCATTTGGACTCTCTTTTCTAAAGGAATCGTCAATATGCGTTACTACACATTTTACTATTAATTCACCAAGTATAACCCAAACCGTTTCTCCAATATCAAATTGACGCTCTGTCCACTTTATTTCTTTTCCATTTTCATTTACAAATGAATGTGCAATAATTTTCATTTTTTTTTAGTCCCTTCGTTTTTAGATAAACCCGCTAGGATTCGAACCTAGATAACCAGATCCAAAATCTGGTGTCCTGCCATTGGACGACGGGTCTACAATTCTGGATTGTACATGTGCCGTGTTTTTCCTTATTTGGTGTATTCAAACGTCCCATCCTGATTCAATACAAAAGATGAGTATCTAGCTATTGTATTCCACGGATCCCCTTCGGCCCTTGCTCGCTCTATCGTGTCTTCTATACACTTTTTACACTCCTCATACGTTTTTGCAGGTTCTACTCCACAATGCCTAAAACTACACGTATTCGTTGCACCGATAATAAGAATATCATATAGAATTTTTGCTCGTTTTCCTATTTTTATGTACTCAGGATACATCTTAGTTGGAAGCATATTCAACCCTGTGCAATCATTTATCAAAGTAGCTTTAGGCGCATCGTGGAATTGAGAGAAGCGCCAACGCATAAAGCGACTGATATGTTTCTTTGCTATACGCCTTTTGCACTTTTTCCAGGCAGGGAATCCAAACGGTCTAATACGATGTTTCATATCTTCCCTTTCTATGTATGCTAGCACCGGTCTATGGGCTTCTCTAGTTCAGCCGGCGCATCGTCGGTATGCACGTACCGAATACAAACTAAACACGGAATACGTTTTACACAACGTCTGTTTGTACAAGGGCCACTACGTAGGTTTCCGGCGCTATCTATAGATGTACATACACTGACATATGATTCATATTTTACACATTTACTTCCGGTTGGATACGCTTCCCATTCTATGCAGGTGTGTGTAGCGCACCAGTATATCATCCAACCCATTAGGGAAAGAACAATAGCGATTCCTAGGACAGTAGCGCCTATTACCAGACCCTTCTTCATCTGTCTATCCTTTAAAATTATAGATCGGTTTAATTATCTCAATAATTTCGGCCGTTTCTTCAAGATTATCCAGGATCGCGTCTGCTTTCTTATATGCATCTGGAGCTTCATCAAGGGTGTGTTTACTAATACATGAAGTCCAGATGCCTTTCATTTGTTCTCTGAAAGTATCTACACACAGTTTTTTCTTCGCCGCGCTTCTAGACATTTTTCTCCCAGCCCCGTGTGGAGCAGACAAATTCCACGCAGGATTGCCTTTTCCAATCGCTACAATAGTTCCATCTCGCATATTCAACGGGATTAGCAACTCCTGACCTAAGTGTGCCTGAATAGCTCCCTTACGAATGATTTTATCTTCAAAATTAATGTAATTGTGTACTGTATCTATTTGTTTAGTTGGTTCTGTCAAGAAAAATTCGCTACATAAACGGTTTGCAATACTATGTCTATTGAGTGCTGCATACTCTTGTGCTACACGCATATCTGACAGGTACTCTTCTTTTGTATCACCTTCTAGGTATGCTAGATCTCCATACACAGCACCACAATGCTTGATTGCCATACGTTGGTGATATCCGCAAACCTGTAAACCGAAATTTCGGCTTCCAGTGTGTATCACAAGCACAATATTACCAGTTTTTGACTTGTTTAGTTCTATGAAGTGGTTTCCTCTACCCAAGGTACCAATAGCACATTCCACAACATAGAAATCTTGTCCAGTTTTGGAACACACATCTTGTATCTGTCTTCTAAGCGGATCCTTTAGTGTCCCCTGTGGACCAGCGTGCTTGTTAAATCCACTGGGAATATTTGTTCTGATGAAGTTATCTAATTTTTTAAAATCAACATCTTCAGCACATATAGGTAAAAAATATCCTCCGATGGAGCAGCCAATATCTACTCCAACGATATTTGGGACGATTCTGTCCCCAATCGGCATGGTAAATCCGATTACTGATCCTGATCCTGCATGTGTATCGGACATGATTACAATTGTAGATCCGGTTAGAGCAGGATGATTGATCATACTCACAATCTGCGCAGCACAGGTCGGATCGATCTGATCGATCATCACGTTCGCTGTATTGTATTTTCCATTGAATGTAATCATGCTATCCTTCTGTAAGCGCAGCCATTTCTAATATGTACTGCGCATCTTCAAATTTATTGTTCGTGATTGCTGCGATAGCCTCTAGTTTATACTCCATATGCACAAATGCGCGATCAGATCGTACCTGCTCTACCTTTCGCGCAGTATATGTACCATTTTCTAATCGTATAACCACATGTCCAAGGGGAAGGATAAATGGGGCATCAAACTTGGTAACTACTCCTTCTTCTAGTCGCGCTGTAAAAATAGGACAAGGTACCCGCGCACCTTTATATGGGTCCTTTTCACTTCCATCCGTCCATATATGCGTATCTTCCCTTCTTGGATCTCCAATGTAATCTTGAAGAATTACGTGGAGCGGTCGCCACGGCCAACAGGGTATATTTACATCTGCTACTCCAATTACTACTTTTGGTACAAATGCTTCTTGTGTGTTCATCTTTTTCTCTTTTCTTAGTTACTAATTGCTGTTTATTTTCTAAATATGGACCCTCCGGGACTCGAACCCGGAACCTAGCGGGTATGAGCCGCTTGCGCTAACCAATTACGCTAAGGGTCCATAAGCATCAATCCTTTAGTTTATCTGGACTCTTATATTGGATGTACGAAACCACTTTTGTTTGTCCACAATGTTCACATGTTTCAAATTTTTCTTCTTGCAGCACCTCAAATTTTCTATACCGTTCCCAATTATATGGACAAACGTCCCATAATGGGTTTGCAACCGGCACCGTAGGGTCCGGTAAGGAACCGTTCGAGAATGTTCTTGCTCGCATTTCTTACCCTTGCTCAAGTCGTAAGGGCCACCAGTGTCTTTACGGCTTATCGGAATTTGATTATTAATGGACTCGATTACTTCAATTAGCAACAACATAGCGTCATGTAATTTGTAAACTGCCTTTGTAATATCATTTTTGTAGGGATAATCTTCCACGCCCAGTACCATCTCTTTCGCTTCAGATATCTTTTTTGAAATCATTTCAGTTACACTCCTTGTTTCGGTTATCTTGCATGCTAATTGCTTTTTTCACCAACGTATAAATTCCGGGGTTTATGGTTAGAATACGGGGAACCAAGCTATGTCTAATGAAATTGCGCCTAAATTTTTCATCTGCATTGCTTGGATCGTCAATGTATTCAATACCCTCTTTTTTAGCATATTCTAAAATGCTCTGCCGCTTCCAGAGTCTAAATGGCCGGATGACCCTGCCACGCTGATATGGAATTGTTCCCATAAACCCTCGCACCATTGTACAAGCAATATATTCCTCCAAACAATCGTCTAACTGATGTGCGACAATTATAGGAATGTCAGTTGGTTCTACAGAATCAAAAAAGGTATACCGATGTGTTCTAAAAAAGTGTTCAATTGATCTTTTTTTAAGTACATCTGATCCTTGTTTAAGTGCATCTTCTTTCAATATGCCTAAGATAAATGGGATGTCCCACGCTTTACAGTATTGTCTAACTAGCTCTTGTGCGCGTAACGAGAAAGTGGTTTTATGGTTAAAATGTACCACGCCTTGAATTTTGTCTCGTTTTGATTCCGTATTTAGCCAGTGTAGACTAGCCATGCTATCCACACCACCAGAAACAGCTACAAAGAATTTTTCAGGCAGGGTGTGTGAAAGGATAAATAACATGTGTATTCCAATATATGCGCGTTTTACCTTGCTTTATCTTCAAGCAAAAAACGCTATTCAAAACCACCATTGAAAGATAGCATTTGGATCAAGAATGTAAATTTCGTTGTCAGCAGACATGTTTATCTCCTATGAGCGGGACAGGGCTTGAACCTGCGACCTCCGGCTTGTAAGGCCGATGCTCTTCCAACTGAGCTACCCGCCCGTCACTATTTTTCCTTCTACTCCGCTATGGGAGCCAAACCCACCGGTGGCACATATATCGTTACCTTCACCTAAAAAATAATTATATCCCTTTGGATAAAATCCCGCATTCCGCTCAGCTTTAATAAACATTTCCTTTGTTACTTCTTTCCACGGCATTGCTGCACACGCTCTCAGGAAGTACTTCTCAAACATCTTGATCTGCTTCCATGTCCTGCGCAACTAGTCGCTTGACTCTACGTTGTGCGCGCGCTAGCCGCTTGGCCTTGTGTTGCGAATGTACAAGCATAACAGCCAAGAAATCCGCCAACCAGGATTTCTCAGGGATGTTGTACTTAGAAGAGTCAATCTCTCCTGTCCAAAGGCGCATTAGCGTGGAGAGGAATAGCCGTTCCAGATTTACGTTTGGAGGCCATTTCACGTAAATTGGAGAAGCACTAAGTCGGTCCAATGCCCCTGGAATGTGCGTTATAGACAGTGCAATTGGAGAATATGTACCATCAGGATTCTTGTTATACCTCTTTATTTTTCGAATGGTACCGTCTGCAAGAACGACGGGTTCACAGGCATATTGCACGATTGCTTGTCCAAACTTTCCAACACTCTTCGAAAAACACTTTTCCCTCGGGGAACAAAAGGAAAAGCCTACATCCACATGCCGAGTATCCGGATGCGCATTAAAAGCCACTGTAATAGCTGCGTTTGACCACGGAACGCGAAGATAACGGATACCTGAAAACATTTTCAATCCTCCCTTGCTTATCTCTATTAGATTATACCTGCTATTCGCGGTTTGTCAATGAAAATTTTCATTGAATGCGTATTTTTACAAATGACACCGTTTTTTGAGTACTTAGCTAGCTGTGCAATCAGGATTTCAAGAAACATTTCTTAGATAATAGCATGATTTGATAATCAGCAGTCATAGGACATCATTTACACATGCTTCTATTTTTATGATTTGCATCATTTTCATAGTTAACGCAAACCTATAGATGTTACTCTCCGGTATAAATTCTTGTTTTTTAGCTATTACTGAACTTGTTATAGTAGTACATATAGCCATTTTATTGTCCTTACTATCTAGTACTTCTGCAATTATATCGGTTTGAATATCTACTTCGGCGCTATTTTCTGAGATCATATTTAACTTTATTTTAGATGTTATGGATAATACTGTTGGATCTCGTAGTTTTAGTTGCTTAGCACTATGTGCAAGCCACGCTTCAAGTTGTTCTTGGAACTTATCTGCACAATAATCAGGTATCTTATTTATTGGCTCTGTGATCTTTGCAGGTAGTGTATAACTAAAAAACACAAACAGTAGAATGGAAAGTGTCCTTTTCATTGTGCCCTCAAAAGCGGACAGTCGGACTCGAACCGACAACAACCAGCTTGGAAGGCTGGCGTTCTACCATTGAACTATGTCCGCGTTTTATATCGTTTGCATCTAGGGTGTTCAAATAAGTGGTCTAATTGTTTGTAGAATGTGGTTTTCTCCAACACCTCAAAATGATCCGCGTTGTCTTTCTTAAACTTTTTATCCATTCTAATGCGCTCTTTTAACAGTTTCTTTCGTAGTTTTTCGAATTCCTCAATTGCTATCGCTTCAGAACCGCACACACATACAATTTCACAATGTTCTATGCCCTCATCTGTTATAACCCAAACATGTTCATTCATGGTATCCTCCTATACCTTTCTTATTAATTAATGTATTCTGTAACCGTAGCAATACCGGTCACTATCTTGGTTTTACCTGTACGTTGTTTAGCTTCTTCTCTGGTAATGATCTCTAGTTCAAATTCTTTTTGGAGTTCCATTCTAAATTCCAGCAAGAATTTGTCCTCAGTAGAAAAATAATCTTTATCTGTTCCTTTTGATTTCCAAAGTAGAATAGCTTCAGCATAGCAAAAATCATCAAACGGCATGCCATTATTAGCATACGCCCGTTTTGTATGATCGTGCGATAACTGCATACAAAATCTGGATATTTCAGATGCTTTATGAATAATCTCATCTTGATTCATCATATCCCCCTTCTCCAGACAACTCCTTAAGTGAGTACCAAAGCGAATTTTTAAGTGAATGCCAAATTGAATTACAAAGTGAATCGCTAAACGAACCCCAAGGTAAAATGTAACGTGAATCCCACAATGAATTATAAAGTGAATCTACAAACAGGTCTTTAAATAAATAATTAAGTGGCTGCCCTAGTTTAGACATCTAATTCCTCAAGTGAGTCCCTAAGAAAATTCTTAAGAGAATCCCTAAATGAGTACCTAAGGGACTTCCAAAGCGAACTATAAAGCGAATCTTCGAGTGAACTCCTAAGTGAAATTCTAAGTGAATCTTCGAGTGAATACCAAAGTGCGTTCTTACGTGCGTTCCTAAGTGGATATCTAAGTGATTTACCTGGTTCAATCATCTAATTCTCTTTTCGTAAATAAAGGAGGAAGAGGGATTCGAACCCCCGGACGTGTTACCGTCTGCGGTTTTCAAGACCGCCGCCTTCGACCGCTCGGCCATTCCTCCATAATACGGCCCCAACGGGATTTGAACCCATGTTACCGACGTGAAAGGCCGGCGTCCTAACCAGACTAGACGATGGGGCCACCATATGCCGGGAGGGGGATTTGAACCCCCATGAGGATACCCCCAGCGCCTTTTAAGGGCGCAGCGTATACCGTTCCGCCACCCCGGCATAATTACATCTTTTTCAAAAGGTTATAGCAATCCCGCAAAATTGTTCGATCTTCCCACTGATCCCGTGTCGTCTTATCTGCCAAATCATTCAAACATGCATGCGCGCGGCTAAGCACTTTTAACAAATTGGGAAACTCAACCAGCGTCTTTGCAAGATCCCCGGGGATATTATCTGCTACGAGGTTACCGCCGGCATCTAGGATCTTGGCAGAATGTGTAGTTCCAAAGGTAAAAAATATTGCTTTCCAGGGTTCATTCATCATATTTTTCCCTTTCATGGAACGTTTATATGCGGATGGAGGGACTTGAACCCACACGGCGTAAGCCACAGGATCCTAAGTCCTGCGCGTCTACCAGTTTCGCCACATCCGCGTTCTCAGATAGATTATACCAGATTTTAGAGGTAAGTCAAGGGCTATTCTCAGGATTTGAGCGCATTTTCTAATAATTCATTGATTTGACTGATTAATTCCTGCGCTTCAGGAATCTTCCTCCGGATACGCTGCTTTTTGGGAAACAATATCATAAATATCCATTTTACCAGGTTCAATGATATCTGTATACCCAACGGATTCAATAGCGTTGAGTAGGGATGCCATATAAGCGGGCATCCTAACATCGTATCCATATTGAATACTCCCTGAATACTCGTCCCGTAGTACATCCTCATCAATAACTAATTTTTTTGGATCTGCTATTGCGCTACCGGGTATAGAAAGGATAACAGCAGATTCATTATGCCGTAGTGCTAGTTCTAATGCAATATCGTTAGCATATTCTATTGAAGAAGTAAGATAAACAGCGTTTTGAAGATTTATGTTGAATTGTGTCCAACCTTCTCCTTGTGTTTTATCCAACAATGCATGGGTATCCACGGATGGGACTAAGCCGTGTTCCAGTATGGAATCCAGGTTTGAGAGTTTGGTAGCGTGGTAAAATGTCTTATGTTGTATAGTATCAATGGCTAGGTATTTGTACTCTTCAAATACGGGATCATCGTCCGATCCAGGTACGGGTGCCGTTGCTATCTCCTCAGTAATAAACGCTGATAAATCGGATACAGACATATCCATTTCTTTTATTGTGTATTGCGCAAGATCTGGTATTTTAGACAGAGCATTTATTATAACAACCGCCAACGGATCTGCTAGGGGATCCACTCTTCTAAGATTCCTAGACGGGTAGAAATCTATACTTTTGTTTTCCACATCTATTTTTGCAATACTAAAGAAGGTATCTTCTAATGTGGATAATTCAAATCCTTTTGGAAACGCATTTATGTAAACAGGATACGTTATCGGACGACTACTGGAGATATCCTCTCTTACCAGTTCCCATTCATCAAGGCCGGTATCCGCCCACGTATACGTGCTCAGATCTTGTAAAGCAAGTTTATACATCGTTTTTTTCAATAGGATTATCAACAGGGCCTATCATTGTCAAATAGGTAGCAGATAATACCAATAATTCATCCGCTGCTGAAACGTTAGCTCGTTCGAAATAAACGGCTTTATATCCGTTTTCTTCAGCGATATCCCCAATATCGGCTAGATCTATCATAATCATATCCACACGCTGTGCTTGATAATCATCTATGGAATCTTGAAGCTTATCTAGCGTTTCATTTGTAATTGTATCAATTGTATTATTATCGCTGTCTGGATATAATTCAAATACTATATCTGCTATTCGATCATCCCAATCAGTAGCTTCACTTGGAATGCTAGAAGTATAGTCAAATTTTTTTATTATATTAGCTTCAATCAATTGAGCAACTGGTGGATCAACATATTCATAAAGGCTGCCTAAGAAGGATTCGATATCCTCCGGGATAGCATCTATCCCCACTGCATATTTTTTATCCCTAATCGTGAACCAGAACGGCGGTATAAATTCTCCCATCAATATTGAAGTACCTTCTAATGTAGGGAATTGATTTTGTTCATATGCGTCCAAATTTAGAATTTCAGTATCAGATACTTCCAGATAGAGAGCATAAACGTAGTTTCCATAGAATTTGGCCGTTTTAAAGTTTTCAGTTACGTATACACCGCTGCCGATACCGCCCTCATATCCAGGACTGTTCCATTGTATTTCTTCTAAATCGGCTTCAGGGCTACCGTGGTATACAATTTTAGACATAAGTATGGGTCCCTCATTTATGATTTATGGTTCTTTTTTATTTGAAACAATTCTAACTGGCCACAAGTCTGTTACATCATGAAATTTCCATTCTTGTTCGCCAACGGTATACGTATACACGCCTTTTGGATCTTCCAATTTTTCCATTTGCTCTTTTACTAAATTGTCTATATATTCTGGTGTATATTCTGGGTGCTCATCTACACTTTCTTCCATATATTTTTTAAGTCTTTCAATGCGCTCAAGTTGTGTTTCAATTGGATCTGGTCCGTATTTTTCAAACCTAGTAGGTGCAGCCGCAACTTCTACTATTTGAACATCATCCATTGTTCTAGTTTTCAAATGTTCTGGTATATCCCACCCAACCACCAAGGGAAGATTGGCTATCAATGAAGCAGCCTTTAGTAATTTCCACCGCCTATTTGCACTTTCTTCTTCTGATAGTTTATTACCGTTGAAGTCTAGATCATTCAACAAAAAATCAGATAACCAGCTAGTTCCTTCTCCTGAACTAATAAAGTCACTTAATGATGTACCTGATTCATACGTTGCGGGAAGCATTTTTCTGAAAGCGTCGTTTCTTACAGCCAATGAATCTTTTATACTCGCATCCGGTTTTGTTTCTCTAATCTTATCTAGCAATTTATCCAGATTATAATTTGCATTCCAAAAATTGATAAATTCCTCACCCATAATATGGCTAATAGCCGCCTGTATTTTAGGGCCTACTATATCTATTAAATCATTTGTACTTAATTCTCCATTTGCAATACCCACAACAACTCTAATCCCTTCTTTGTATGCTTTGGCGTTTTCATAATTAGTTGTAGAGATACTATTCAGTTCTCCATATGCGCCCAGGGTTGTTTTAGTTGGGTCCACTATAAAACCTTGTTCTAGTATTTCCCTAGCGTAAGGAGAAACATGATAAACATACCCAACGGGCTCAGGAACCGCTGTGTACCAGTCTACTTGCTTGCGGGGGTATTCTTCTATATGTTGCATCGGAACTTGTGATAATATGTTTATAGCGTTTTCTAGATGTATGCTTGGTGATTCATACTCTTTTTTGTTGTGTACACTTTCCCACACAACTTTTAATTCCTTTTCAGATTGTGGAATGCTATTATGGTACTCAGCATCGAGAACCCTGGCTTCTTCTATCGGGTACACGCCTACAACGTTCGAGCGGGACGGATCAGAAACCCAAAACTCATTTCCAAATCCACGGCTTACTTGATAATATCCCTTTGGAGGAAGATCAGATAAATCAATTAACGCGGCGTATGGCCTCGTTACTTCCGGTTCACCACTTTCTGTATCTGGAAATTCTCCTGTTTCTTCATCTCCTTGAAAATTATAATAGCTATCCCAGGTTTCTAAATCTGAAGTAACCATAAGATTACCGATACTTCGAGAATCACCAACGGACATAGACGACATATCACGCGGCCCTGTTGCTGGATCTATAAAAAAATCCTCATTATCGGTTAAATGCCAATACATACCGTGTTTTATTTCTACCAGCCAGGCATGTTTAAATTCTTCAAACGTACCGTATTTTTTAGCTTCATTTTCTAATAAATAATAAAATGGAAAAGACATTATTACTCCTGCACATATGGTGGTGATGGAGGTTCCGGCAAAAGACCAGTCAAAAAAGGCGCAGCAGATATTAACCTTTGATAAGTAGTCCCGTGAAACTCATTACCTTCCTGTGCGGCACCATATACCAAGGTATGCGTGGGACTAAAATACCCACTATAAATATCATCGATACTTGGTATATCAAACCCTTCCCATTTTTCTTCTATTTCTTCGTATTTTGGATCGTCCCAATCAGTTTCCATTATTTCACGATCACTTGCTACAGGCGTTACATAGTATATTGCAGTTATTCTATTTTCATCTATATCCGTTACATATCTATACTGTTCTGTAGCAGCCATTAGTAGATCGCTTGGTAGTGTTCCTTTTTCTGCGTATTCTCTAACAATATTGGCTGCATTAGGAAAATCGAGTAATGTGAATAAAGGATTTTGAAAATATTGAAAAACATCCTGGAAAATATAATCCAATGGGTTGTCCTGCATCTCTTGCTGACTTTCAGAGTAATCAATATATTTTTGTATCTTATCTACTATTTCTTCCTCTGTTGTATTTGCTTCGATTTCCTTTACTAGTTCTCCCAGTTGAACATCAAAAGATTCCTTTACAAAGTTTTCTGCATCATAATCAGTATGCTTTTCATAACTGGTCATATCCAATGCTACCACTACTGGATAATCGGAAACATAATGCTTTCCCAATGCATCTGTATGTTCATAGCTTTGTTCTATGCGTCCTATTGCGTAAATAGCAGCCACATTAAAACTCGTTGTGGTATGAAATCCAGGGTATTCTATAATTCCCATGTATTTTTGGTGTGCTGGGATAGGAGGATCAGCCATAAATGACATACCAAGAATTTTTATAGCATTTCTTAGATAATTATTCATGTTCTATATCTTTACAAAATTGACATTCAGTATTTGACTTTAGCCACTCTTCTGATCCTTCTTCATATCCCCAATCTAGCCCATAATCATAAGCCAAAGAATTCATGCAACGTGAACATGCTGTAGCACTTATCAAAATAGCTTCATCCAATGAATAGTCCCCTGAGTTGGCTATAGCCAAAGCTAAATCTTCCGGCCAGCTCGATTCACCAGAAAATGCTTCTCTTGAACCGTCCCCCTCCCATTTTTTGGGCCAATCCTCATTCACATTTTTCGTTTGAGAACCGCCGCAAAGTCCGCATTTTCTACCTTCAATACCATCAATCCACCCATACGTTTTTCTAACATCCTCTTCCGGGTGTACACAGGCATCTACAGCTTCTTGACTAAGCAACTCTAAATACGTTTCCCTAAGTATGCTAGGAAATCTAGATACCTGCATGTGCGCTCCTTCTGGCACACCAGGAGCAGAATCATTGTTATAATCTGGTTCGCCTATAAAGTTGCCATCTTTATCCTCATACCACAAAGTGCGCAGATGCTCAGGCTTGATGGAATACGCTAAAATCTTCATGGCCTTTTTCAGACCATTTTCTTCCCACACATCTGGAGCTTTTAGTATTGTCCCGTATTGGGCCATCATTTCTAAATTTTCTTCTTCATCATCTATAAACGTAATATCGTCATATTCTGGTAGTAGCACGTCTACAATAATCTCTTCCTTGAAATCCTTGCCGCTCTTTAGTTTGTCTTTTAAAGGTTTCATTATAATCTCAGTTACTTTTGGATTTGAAGGCCCTAAAGAGTAGTATTCATCGAGCCAATCTTCGGTTATTTCTCTTAGATTCTCAGTTCGCCCAGTTAATAAAACGATTTCATCCGCTTTTTGTAACCATTTTGGTAATGTATCTTGTGCTTCTGGAATAGGATCATCCTGTAGTACGTTTTCAGGCGCGCTAAACAGATCCCAATCTTCAGCAGTCGGGTTGATCTTATCTATAAAATGTTCTCTTTTTGAGACATCTGCCAGCGTTCCGTCTATGTCTAATACCAGAAGCATCACATGTTCATTTGAAAATAATCCCAAATAGCTTGTGCATCCGTGGTATTATCGAATAACACTTCATTATCGGTTACTCGATAGGTGCCTTGTAGCGGAACCATCTGGATAAGCGATAGTATTTGGCTTCGGTTCATGCCCAAATCCCAAAAATTGATTTGATCTACTGCTCTAAACTGCGCAAGCATAGACAAAGACGCTGAAAGAGGATTCTCTGGCGATAATTCTTCTATATAATACTTGGTAGTTTGCCATGCAATATAAGAAACGTATTCTGTGGCAGTATCCCCAATACCCGCGCTAAACCCGCTTTGAATATCTTGATCTAGCCCCTCTTCACTATCTCGGGGACCTATAACGATGCTCTTTACTTCCTGTAGCAGATTTGTCTTTTCATCTGCGGATAATGTATAGCTTAGTTCTTCTGCTGTTTTATCAATCGATTTACTAGCAATGTCTTCCCATAAGGATGCTACTTTACCTTGCGCCTTTATTGCTTGTTCTTGCTTTTTGGCGCTTTCTTTGGAGGGATGTCTGCCAAGAAGTTTGGAATCATCGTGTGTGTAAAGACAGATTGGCTTACCGTCTTCTGCATCTCCCGGTTTACACTTTCTAACGACTGCTTTAGTAACAAGTCTACTCTCTTTTTCACCGCTTGTAAACTCCTTTTCCAATTCAGCTAAATACGTATAGTATTTAGGATCTTCTTTTAGATGTGCCCATGCGATCTGAGCTGTCGTTTCTGGATCGTCTCCGGTAACGTCCGTATCATCACCAAGTTTACTTCCGTGCTCTAACTCAATATCATACCCCATCTGTAGCTGTTCTACATCAAAATCAACTTCTTCCCAGTTTATGCCTATTCTTTCACCAAGTTCGAGCGCTTCTTCATCAGTCAATCCATACTCTTTAGGATCTCTATCTAGTTGTTCATCCGCCTGTGCCATAGATAAGGGCTCAGCATCTGGATCATGCTGTGGTGCGGGCTCATCCCAAATACCGGTTTTTACCCCTATTTGTTTGGTTGTATTGTTCATCGGTTCTATTTCCTTAATTCCGGAGTTTTCTGGTGTTTGTGGAAGCTGATTAGGCACATTCAACAACTTCAAAACATTACCTATTTCATCTTGTGTCAGGCCACCTTCTTGGAGCGCCCTAGTTATTTGATCTATTGAATCTTGTGGCAATATTGGATTAATCTGTGCATCCAATACAAATGCACTATAAGGCAAAAATTCTTCATCCGGTGGATTATTTATAGAGAAGTTTGCTTGAAAGACCCGGCCACAGTTTACACAGGTAACAGCATCATCTTCCTTAGCAGAAAAAAGTTCATTGACATGACCACAATAAGGACAAGATCCTCCATGAATCATAGCCCCGCCCTCCTGCGCGGCTGGATTTTGATCCACTACAGCAGGAGGCCCAGTCATAATATCCGCTGTTTTAACATGATCTCCATATCTGTTTACAAACCAAAGAGCGTCTGCTTTCCAACGATTACCACCAGAATCTATATAGTAAACTAAACTTTCTTCAGGGCTCTCACCAGCCCTTCTAATATTGGTAATTTCGACTTGAGGTTGTACCCATCTCCAATTATTCCTGTCTCTCACAGAGGCATTAGATGCGTATGGATCCTCAAATTTCATTCCTCTTCTTAGCTCATCTGGACTCATAGCTCCACTCCTAGATACGGTATCTACTACCTCTTCTACTTCATCTTCGGTTATCCCGCCTTTTAATATCTCTTTTAGATGTCTGAGAACATTCAGATAATTATATCTTTCTAAATATTTATGCTGTACATTTCCAGGAGCCCAGTGTCGAGAGTGTTCATAATCCTTCTTGGCATCCTGAGTCAATGCTTCTGTTCTCTTTTCCTTGATCTCTTCGTATTCTACCACCAGAGACTCTATGGTGCCCTCCAGCTCGTTTAGCTTCCCCTCTAGCTTCTCCTGTAATGCCTCTGGGTTTCTAACATCTTTTATGGCATCCTTTATAAGTTCTGCGTCTGTTGCATCTACCTGAGTATCTTGAAATAGATCATCCAAATGATCCATTATTCTATGTGTTTCCTGCTTATCTGTTGAAAACTGTTCATCTGGATCGAAATCCTCATCTTCTAATTCAATTTTTCCTATTAGTTCATCGCGTATAAGATCGTAGTGCGCGTCTACTAAATCAGGCATTTCCCCCTCGATAACTATTGTGCAGTTCAAAGGATGCTTTGTATTCCCTATTGGAATACCCATCAGAGTATCTCTAGCCATGTCGAATAAATCATCTCCAGTTGCTCCAGGCATATATTCATCCATTAGCTTTCTGTTCAAAATAATTCTACAATCAAGGTCAGTCTTATCGTTCCACTGTTTCGTGAGCATTGAACCATATAGAAATACCCCCTCCAGGACATCTTCTGGAAGGGACACGTCATCCAAGAAGGAATAGATAATATCTTCGATATCGTCTCTTACATTATTTTTTAGCGTTATATTATCTGTTTCGATATCCCAAATATCATTATCTAAACCTTCCCGAACGTAATCTAGGACGTTGGCTATATGCAAAGTGTCTCCTTAATTACCAATGTTCGGGTCCAGGATGCGCTTTTAAATAATCCTCAACCGAATTTGAATCGTCTCCCAAGGACACCTCTGTTCCATCATCAGCTATTCCGGCATATTCTTTAAGCTGCGCGTCCCAATACACTAATCCCGATTGAATTAAAGCTGCTAATTGCGGAAAATATTCTTCGGGCGGGTTATCTAAATCCAACGCGCCAATACCCAAGAGTAATAAAGCGTTTTTCAGATTACGCATTACTGTCCATCTCCATTAGTATTCGCTCCGACCTTTTTCAAAAATAATGCTGAAAATAGTTTCAGCAACTGTTTAATTACGGCTTCGTGAGTCCATGTTACAGCCATAGACAAAAACACGACCGCTACTAGTTTCATACCGTTAGACTCAAAGCTAGACAGATCGAATGCCCACACCAGTATACTAGCCAAAGCTAAACAAATAGGAGCTATCAACCAGTCCCATTTTTCCGTGAACAGAAACTTAGCTAGTGGTGTGATCTTCTTTAGAAGGCCAATTACGGCATACAAACCGATAACCAATCCTAGATGCTGTAGGGTAAGTATCTGGTTTGCTACGTATTCTTCTTGTACCAACTTCAGGGCGATTTCTGCTGCATTAGGTTCCATTTTATTTCTCCTTCTTGTTGCACTCAGTCTAATTCATTAGCGTATAATTAATTTAATACTCGACGGTCTTATTTATCCTGTTACGCCGGTAGCTTATCCCGTGAACAACTAATCGATCTCAGATAGTATCGTATGCTCATTGAACTCATTCACTATCTCTAAATTATATTCTCGTATCAAAAACGGAACAAGATTTGGATTGATGACATCGAGTACGAGATCGAGTAGTGGGTCAGATTGCCGTATTTCGTAGAATTTCTGCATTGCAATATCAATCAGTTCTTTACCCAAACCCGCCCTTTGGTAGTTTGGATCTACAACGACATCAAAAGCATAGGAGAAGTTACGATGTGATTCAAAAACAGCGGCAATTACAATCAATTCTTCTAAATCTATAAAACTTGCAAGCAAATCCTTGTCAGATGAAATTGGAATACCTACGCGATTTGCCAGTTCCCAAGGATCATTGGGTATGATCCCCATGTCGAATAGTTCGTTCCCAAATACGAGTTCAAGTGACATTATCCAATGACCTTTTTATAATATCCGCCTTGTTTTTTCATCCACTTTTCGAGCTTTTCAAATTTTTGTCCGATGAATCTTTTTGCTATTGGCGCAGTTTTGATTATTTTTCCATCGCTATCCACATCAACAGCGATTGTCATTTGCTTAGAAGACATGTAGTAAGCAATCAATAGAAGATCCGATCTATTTTTGGGATTTTATGGATTCTTTGACTGGATGTATGCTGCTAACTCAGTCATTCGCATCAGCCACATCCGCAGCTATATACTCTGCCCAAATATCAATATCTTCATCTTTGCGTAACTTCATGGCCTCAATAGCCTTTGTGGCAAGTGCAAGAGTATACTTAGTAGGTGGTCGAAGCCATACTCTACGGCAATTGAGCAGGAACGTATCTGGTTTCTTTTCCATTGTTTATGCTTCCTTATATATATCATGTATTTCTGTTCCGTCAGGTACCCAACAAATTATATTTCCGCACCAGTCAAGCCCAAACCAGCCGTTTTTTCTAATTTCATCATTGTTTATAACAGGATTTCTTCCATCTAATGAGATCGCGTTATCCAAATCTTTATCAGTAAGCCCTGTTCCTTTAAACGCGGCACGATGCCATGGATCCAATCCCCGTTCCCAGTCGTGTACGCTGCCCCCACACAAATCAACCGGGGGCTTTTTATCATTAGATGTGATCATTGTACACTCCTATTAATAGGGCCTTATGAAATTACCTATAATGTGCGTGTGTATCTTATGTATATGATCTACAAAATCATTTACCGTGTAGGCTAATTTCATTTTATTGCACCACTCACAACAAGGAACACAGTTTTCTGGTGTATACCCCTTTGAACTATCTAATCTATCTATACCATTATATACATAATATTTATCTGTTTCTTTGGTTCTGCTTTGGTTCCCAGCAAACTTCTTTTTAGTGGGTTCGGAACCGCAATAATAACAGTTTTGTGTAGTTAGTTCGAAAAAGCTATCAGGGGACAATCTAAACTCTACTTTTCTATGCTTTGCTCCATTCAAATATTCTTTTATCAATCTTCCTTTAGCGCTGGACCCGTATTTTGCTTTTTTATCTCCTATCTCAGATAACAGACACCCACAACTTTTAGCTTGTCCGCTGATTAATTCTTGGTATGCGTGTTCACTCGTTTTTCCACAATCACAATTGCAAAGCCAGTATAATCTTGTAGAATACACTTTTCCGTTTTTTTTATATTTCTTGGTCTTGCCGCGTTTAATTACTAGAAGTTTTCCAAATCGTGTACTCGTTAGATTGGCACGCCAGACTCGTTTTGTTGTTTTTGGACATCCGTTCTTTCTGTACCTCTTGTAGTGTTTGTTGCAATATCCGTCTCCCACACAAACATTATTACAGGACTCTATTTTGCATACGTTTTTCATTAATAGGGCCTCGCTGCCGGTATTCTTCCATTATTCCACCCAAGCATGGGCCAAATCGCATTGTAGGGGCCGATTGTGAGGTTGCGGATGTAGCCGTTGAGGGGAGAGGTTGCAAGGGATGATCCAACACCTATATAATTAGTTTGTCCATTTTGGATTCCTGTTCCAGCACCAAATGAAGTAGTCCATGGATACCAAGTAGAATTCGCTACATTATAATGCCTTCCGGATAATGTTCCCGTATTTGAGCTACAGGCTTCAATGTATTTCCAGTTTCCTGGAGTCCAACTAGTAGCTGTGGAAACTAGATATTTATATATATCTGCTGAAGCACTATCCCAAACTCCAAACTCTATCGTATGACCGCTATGTTTACGGATATTCCACGCATTGGCACTTCCAGCAGTACCTATGACTTGAATGACGGTATGTGTAACACCATCATCCCCCGCCCAATCTGTATAAACCCAGCCTCCCAAACAGAACCCACTCGCATAAGCGAATCCACCTTCGGATTGAACATAACTGGAAAGCGGGTTGAATAGTCTGTAGTCTCTTACGTTGTATGTAACCGCACCCCCACCTGATGGAACACGCACCCAAGGTGTATGATGCGAAGCAGCTTTCAAATCTAAGTTGTCGAACAAGGTATCAGAGTTTCCATCCCTGGCTTCGAACCCAATTTTGTAGAAGTTAGTCGTTGCAGCCGACGTGAACGATACGCCATGATCCTTCCAAGACGGAGTAACCAGATTGCTCATGGTTCCAGAATTGGAAACCAAGTTTAGCGTGCATCCAGCGTCGCTGTACTCTAACACGTATACTCGCGCATTGGTCGGACGCTTCCCGTTCAAATGCTTTGCAGCAACGTAGGCATAATAGGCCGTGTTGGGCAGCATGGCGTTACAGGTAGATCCTGTAAAAGCATAACTAGTAGTTCCGGTCAGTTTGATTCTTAGGGAACTAGCCCCGTGTTTAGAATCCCCAAAATACTGAGAGACGTTGGCTGTACCATCCCCAGCATTCTCAGTATAAGTAAATCCG